>JAABUL010000933.1_pt1 | contig 59363 bp, 52 predicted proteins | sample 5559151 | NCBI WGS metagenome assembly JAABUL01 (sample SAMN10711876, study PRJNA513368) | rock metagenome | isolation source: Antarctica rocks | place: Antarctica: Victoria Land, Pudding Butte sud
TCCCTCAGCCTCCCCAACCACTTATCAGCCCATTCGGAAAATTCGTCATTCTTATCACTCCAGTCCAGCTTCGCCCCTGCCACACATGCCATCCCCATCTCCCGCAATCCCGTCAGTCTCCTTTTCAAGTCTTCCTCTTTTCCCTCGTACAGCGCCCCAGCGATCTCATCTGCTTCCTCGGAAAATTGCTTTAAGTGATGTATCAGGATATCCATGCGCTGGAGTTGGGGAGCCGTGGGGAAGGTGAAGGAAATTGGGGTGGCGCCGATGATGGGTGGGAAGGTAGCAAGACGCCGTTTGCGGAGGGCGGGATAGAGGAGGCGAAGAAGGCGGAGATGGGAGAGGGAGAGGGATTGGAGATGAGTGGTTGTGGTTGAGGGTAGAGGAGCGGTATCGTTTGTATGTTGATCGGAGATGGCGGATGCAAGGCCGTCGGCTTTGATGTGCGTCCTCCCAAGCTGTTCTTGAAGAGAGTCGTCATCTGAGTCGTCTTCCGAGTCATCTTCGAGCTCGTTCGGATTCCAGTCTTCCAGCTCGATGATGGCGTCTTTGATGAGAGCATGGTAGGAGTCTGCCTTTTGTACGGCCAGAGACACAAGACCAGAAGATGCAAGTTCGACCAGCTTGTCGCATGATTCCCATAGCACGCCTGTAGTAGCCAATACGCCCCGGCCGGCATCCGTATCGATTCCATGCTCGTCTGTGGGTATAGAAGTGATGAGGTCGAGATATTGGCCCATGATATGGCTGAGAGACGCACGAAGGTGTTGCTGTAGGAAAGATGTCCATTGCGCCGCTGTGCACAGCTCAAGCGCGCTAATAAGAGCTGGAAGACACTGATTCGAGAGGGAGTTTAGAACAAAGGTGATGGCGGAGGGCGTGAAGGGTTTGTTGAGGATGAGTAGGGAGAGCTTGGTGGTTTGAGCTTTGAGAATGGACGCGGCGTCGGACAGGAGGCGGAGCGGGTTTGGAGGATCTGGCACGTCAAGGGTTGGCTGGGTACGATTCTGAAGGGCGATCTGAAAGTTTTTGACAAGAGTAGTAGTAGAATCGATGCTGGCGCAGAGCGCAGAAGGACCATCAGACCCTGCAGAGGGCGCCATATTCACAAACGACTTCTGGAACGTCGTAGGGTTACAATACGCCGCCCTCTACAAGATGTTGACGATGCGACGACCGAGAGGGAGAAAGTAACGAAGCTATCGAATCCTTGGCATCGCAATTGTCGCGTCCCCCCCCAAATTTACTGTTGAATTCAGACATTCTTGACATTCTCAAACCTTCAACGCTTTATTATCAATAGAAAAATCAATCAAACAGGTAAATTTGAAGCTGTTCAAACCTTTCACAGTGCTGACATCCTTTTAGCTATGACAGGTTCACTGGCTCCGGCCCTTCGCTCCAAAATATTACGACTTCTGCTACTTCACTGATGCCCCAAAGCTATCGCCGAAGAGATTCACTGTCACTTCGATACCGTCTATAGATTTCAGGCGAATCTATTCATGTATGGCTCTCCGTTCAGACCTCAATTCCGACCCAAAGGCGCCCCTCGAAAGGTCTTTCCGGCCGCTGAAGACTCCCTAATTACATATCTGAAGCAACAGCCATGGGCTATGCAGAAAGAGATGATGTGGTTTCTATGGGAAGAGTGAAGTTTATACGTGCATCAGTTCACGATATCGAGGATTCTGAAGAGAAGGCGCTGAAGCAATAAAAAGGGGCAGCGTGTGAGCATCAGACAGAACGATGAGCTGCGATTAAACTGAGTTGCCGACCTGTTGCAGCTGACGGCTGAGCAGCTTGTCTTCGTTGACGAGACTCTCTTCAACGAGACTACGAAGTGACGTCATCAAGCCTACGCACCAGTTGGTGAACCAGCTCGCTATCAAGCCTCTAGAAAGAGAGAGCATTGCTGGAGTGTTCTTCCGGCTTACACGATAGATGGCTATCTATCCTGTACAGATATTCGTGAAGGCTGGTTCAACGGCGAGGCTTTCTTTCGATGGCTAGCAGATGAATTGCTACCTCTATGCAGTCCCTTTCCGGCCCCAAAGAGTGTAATCATCATGGATAACGCCAGCATACATTGTAACGCTCGTATCGAGGAACTCATTATCTCACACGGGTGTGAGGTACGATATCTGCCACCATACTCTCCGGACTTCAATCCCATCGAGCTCAGTTTTAGTGTTTTGAAGGCCTGGGTCAGACGACATTTCGAGGAGATATGGCCCCATTTTGAAGGCACTTTTGGTGAATTTCTCCATTACGCTGTCGAAAGAAGCAGATGTGATAGGTTTCCGAGACAGCATTTCAAGCATAGCGTCGAAGGTTATATCTTTGAAGCTGATATTAAAGCCTTGGAAAGAGATCTTGAAGCTGGTACTATAGATTTTGATTAGTAGTGTCTGAATAGCTTCATATTCACCTATTTGATTCATCTATTTGAGCCTGTTGAGTATGATCTAATGCGATAATAGATGTTGAGGGGTTGAAAAGTCGAAATGTCTATACAAATTGGGGGGGGGGCGCGACAATTGCGATGCCAAGGATTCGAAAGCTTTCTGCATACGCTAAAACCCCTGCAACGCTAGTTGTTGAATTTCAACATCAAGTCATCACTTCATTCCTTTTTCTGTGATACAAAGGTGATGCTATGTGTTGTTGGTGTGCTTGAACGACCTGTAGATAGAAATATGATGGTGTGGTTCAGAAGATGATCAAGCATCATACTTCTCCAATATGCCGGCCCGCCAAAGCAAAAGCCACGAGCGCGCACTTCCCGATCGGACGCTCATAGTAGATAACGGCGCCTATACTATCAAAGCTGGGTATGTTTCAAATGAACCAAGGCTTGGCAACTGCGAGATCATCCCAAATTGTATAGCAAGAGATCGTGAAAAACGAACTTGGATTGGTAGCCAACTCGAAAAATGTAAGGACTTTGGAGAAATTGCATTTCGAAGACCAGTGGAAAAAGGGTATCTCGTCAACTGGGAAGCAGAGAAAGCTATTTGGGACGCTACCTTCTTTGAAAAGGCAGCAAAGCTGAAGGTTTAAAGCCGCTCCATTGGCGATTCGGAAGAGTTCTGACTGTAGATAGTGCGAACCGCAAGAAACGAACTTAATCCTCACAGAAGCCCCCAACGCTCCTGCTGCCTTGCAGACCAACTGTGATCAGATTATATTTGAAGAGTATGAGTTTGCTTCGTACAGTCGACACGTAGGTCCGTCGTTGGAGATGCCCCTAGAAGGCGTTGGACACTAGACTGATACTTGGTAGGGCCCTCTCTGAACGCCTACAACGACATACCAAGCTTATTCGATGGAGTACCCCGAGAGTCTGAAACTACTGCTCTTCCGGTAGAGTGTCTGCTTGTAATTGACTCTGGCTTCTCTCACACGACGGTGACCCCCTTATTCAATGGCCGTCCCATCCACCAGGGCATTCGTCGCCTTGATGTCGGAGGCAAGTTCCTGACCAATTATCTGAAAGAATTTGTCTCCAGCCGCCAGTATAACATGTCAGGCGAGACATATGTAATGAACGAGGTCAAAGAAGCTGTCTGCTATGTTAGCAGCAACTTTAGGAACGACCTTGAACGAATAGGAAAAGGCGTCATCAGTGAGCGCACAAGACATCTTCCAGATGACTCGAAAGCTATCGTTGTCGACTATGTGCTTCCCGACTATAACCTTCACAACCAAGGATTCGTGCGTCCTTTTGACCCTGCCAAACCGAAAAAGGGAGTATTGCCTCCTGGAGGTATCGTGGAAGAGACCATGACCCTTGGCAATGAGAGGTTTGCTGTACCAGAATTGTTGTTTAATCCTGGAGACATAGGTATAATGCAAGCCGGGATACCAGAATTGGTCTTGCAGAGTCTGTCTGGCCTCCCACCAGGCTTTTGGCCTGCCATATTGGCAAACGTCCTTGTGGTTGGGGGTAATTCGAAGATGGATGGCTTTATGGAGAGACTGTAAGTGTCTTGCTGTACTCCCTAGCTTTTTCGCTGGCTGAGACAGTGTTTAGGGAGACAGAGCTTCGGCAGCTTGCGCCTGCGGAGTGTGTCTTGAGACTTGCAAGAGCTCAAGAGTAAGTTTACTAGCTCCAATACTAGATGAATCCTCGAAGATGCACAAGACTAACATTTGTAGTCCCATAAAATCTACATGGCTTGGCGGTGCTTACCTTGCGGCAAATCGTGATGCACTGAAAAAGGTCCAGGTCACTCGACAGGAATACCAAGAACACGGAAGTGCTTGGCTCGCAAAAGTTTTCTCAGGAGTAATCACAAAATAGCCTGTAAATTAGTCGTCGATTCTCCTACGTCCATTTTGTGGCAGTGAGGTGGATGGTGGCGGGGGTGGTGGTGGCGGTGGCGGTGGATGACGATGTGGACGACGATGAGGTGTTAATGAGGTTGATGTTGTGGATACAATATCAGTTGGTGGTAAGCCCCTATTTCATCATTTTTGTGACCTTGAATTTTTTTGAACTATATATTTATAATAAGACCTTCTTTCCTCATACAAAGTCTTAACTCGGGGCAAACTCTAGCTTGTCTAGGGTCTTCGGGGGTCCCTTTGTCAAAAAGAAAATTACGCCCATTGAGTTGGTCGGGTTGTCTTCAAGCCTAGTGAACCCAAGCCTTTCGTGGCTGCAGACATGATTGGTAGATAACACCGCTTGTTTTTTTTGGTCAGGAGTTCGATTATGGGCGGCGCCCACATGAGCTTGGTCAATATCTTTTTGCCGTCCTATGCCTACCTCAGAGATGACCATTTGCTGACTCTGAGGGTCTTGTTACGATAGTAATGGAGCTCTCTGTACAAGGTTCACGACTAGATACAGCAGTTTGAGCTTGATATGTGTGATGGTTGTATTTTGGTCGTGTAAGTTTCGAGAACGATTCAATACGGCGAAACCACAACTTGCAACCAGCTGAAATACTCAGAACAGCCGGCATTTCTCTCAATTGTTTCAAACTCTAACTCAGTTACCAGAACCCAGTGACACTCTGCAGATAGGGACTTGATTTTCAACCCACGCACATAAGGTGCTGCTCTAGACTAAAGCATTTTCTGCTGGCAAAAGACCGCACCGAGATATTCAAATTGCACAAAACCTTTGCCAAAACGCAACAATTCGGATTTTTTGATATTCAGTGAGCGGTATGATGATGCTTTTGCTGTGTGTCATGGCGGTTAGCCGTGTCCCTCCTGCAGTATAGCTCAATCAATGGGCATAGTAGAATTTCATACAATCCCTTCTTCGTGCACATAAGTTGGCTCTACAATGTTCGAAATGCGATCATCGCTAAACAGACAGCTGAGTCACGCAAAGGCTGTAAGTTTCGATCGGGGTAGTCCGTTTGCTAACTCTACCTTAATCATAACATCAACTGTTGTGGTCCCTAATGTACTTTATCACTCGATGCATTATAACGATAAGTGATGGACGAGATAGCGAGCTTATAGTGTTAGTGGTCGATGTTCTATTCGACGTCCCTTGCATACTTTACACCTCCATGTGGGGACGAGATGTCTATGTGCAGAGAAAACTGTCTGGCTATTGTATGCAAAGTAGGTGCCAGGCTCCCAAATTCCGTCCAAATTTTACACCGCTGACTTGTGCCATTTTATGACCGACAACCCATCTCCGCCGGTCCAACCGCGCGTCTTTTCCCTCGATAAGGGTCATCGCGTGGAGCTTAGTGATGAAGACAACCGAGTGATAAAATAGGGTAATGTTACTCTAACAAGGATTGATGGATAGAGTAAGAGATATAAAGGGTTGCCTGGAGGGCTTCCCTGGTAGACTAGGTGCTCCTTTCCGCACTAAATGGGAGTTCAAGATGTGTTGGAAACCTAGGCGCGTCAGAACCTGGTTTGTCAAATTTGTTGTGGCAGCCCTTGGTTTAGATACGGTCTCGAATACGTGGTATGGACTCAAGCTAGGGTGCGTGTGTAGGAAAGTGGGTGTACCAATGATTCTACCGTTGAACTATAGCGGATATAAGTTCCCCTCTGGTGGCTGCAACCATTTATTCCACTCAAGGCACCATGCCTCTAGAATCCTCTCTTAATCGCAACCCGTTCACGTCTTCTAGATTCGGGAAAAACTCAAAAGGTGTAACCCAAAACTCTATCAGCGAGCAAAATACTAGCTACATTGTGTATAGCTATCTCGAAGAGCAGTCCTACAAGAGGCCAAAGATTAACAATTGATACGCTGAGAAGTCGTGAAACCGAGGTCTGGACTTCCTAGGTTTGATATGAAAAACATACGAGGTTTATGATTAAGAAGTCATAAGTTAAGGTCGAAATCGAAGACTCGGTATTAGAAGCTCAAATAGAAAAATTTGGACCAGAAGACTTGTAGCGAAAAGTTCAATTATGAATTTTCGATACCTCTAGAGGCGACCTAGCTGACAGTCGTGATAGTCTAATTGCTTCCTCTCGCGTCTTCGCAACGTTCGCCAATCAATGGGATGACCACACGCCTAAGTTAAAAAAGGGTCAGATCACTAAGCACCATCCTACTATATTTCGAAATTCACTCCAATAGAGGTTATCACATTCGAGAAAAGGTTCTTTGTGAAGCCCAGAACAGTAAGATCACATCGGAAACTTTCACTACTTCCACTTCCTCACTGCTGCCATCAGCTCAAGTCATTCCAATCGCCTCTTCTCTGCCAATCCACTTGGGCGAGTTGTGTATCGAAAGCGTGCATATAACGCTGTTCCGACTGTTGTTCCGGCCATGAAGGGCGTTGTTCTAATTGGCGTTGCAGCACATCGGGGAGGCTTTGCCACTGCTCCATTCGCTGGACATGTTGCACATCCTCTCGCGAAGGCGTGAGTAAAGGTCCTGAATCAAACGGATGTGGTATTGGTGGAACTGTCTTTTCCAGTTTCAGATCCTGATTATGCTTGTTTGGTATTGATAATTTAGTGGCTGAAGAAGCTTGCGGCTGGACTTTAGCAGCTACATCTGATTCCTGCCTCTGGGCCTTGATGTGAGAGCCGCGAGCTTCCCGAGCCGAGTGTTTACGATTTTGAGCCTCGCTCACCTTCGCTTTGACAAGCCTGGCGCTCAAGTCTCGAATCGTAGCCTTGTGCTCTATTACTGCCTTACGAAGCCTAGAATTATCGCTATTGACTTCGAAAACATGGGGCTGTGCATGGGCAGAGTGGGCTGCAATGGAGGGGAAATATCCAAGGTTCTTCCAAGCAGTGGGCTGACGCCCGGAAGCGGCTGACGCCGTCATGCCTGATTCTACGGGCCTCGTGTCAGACTGGACCCGGCTTTGTGAATGTGCATTTGCAGGGATGAGCAGCTCATTTCCATAAAACTTCTCAGGATTTTTTCCACCGTCGATCGGAGCCACATGTCGTGCCAGCGGGTTCAACTTTACGAAATCTGCATATTCAATAAGTTTCCAGTAGCGGCGGACCTCATTAGTATAGGCCTAAAGATGGTCAGGCCATTATCGATGTACTGACAAGACAAGAAAGATCGAACATACCTCTGCCAGCTTCTCCTGTTTCAGCTCTGAGTCTTCAAACCAGAAGATATTCATGACGACTGTTTTCCAAACATGAGCCATTGTTGGCTCAGGGGCACTGCCCGCGTCTCTACCCAGGCGTGAAATGCGAATTTCCGAGACAATATCCATGTACCGCAGCTGTCGTAAATTTCGGAGCCCAAGGTACGGTAGTTCTATTCTGGTATTGTCGTCTTCGAGCATCGCATATATTCTTCTGCTGATGTCACTACTCGAGCGAGGTAGAAAGCCGTATGGTGTTACATCATTCATCATATAGACGAGAAACGCTGCCGGTCGTAGACGCTTCTCCCAGTAGTTGGATACGCAAGGGCAGTTGAGCTATGCAATACACGAGTCAGTACCTGGCACTCAGTGCTAGTGGCGATCTTGTGTAAAGATCATAAGTGTCTGATAAGCGTGCAGGAAACGAGATGCGAAGAGTCTTACAGCAAACTAGAAAAAGAAAAATAGGAGAAACCACGCACGTACTTGTTCGAGAAGCTCTTGCCTCATTACGCTACCTTCCGCATAAATGTCCTCAACATTTGCCTTGAATGCCAATTCCACAGCCTTTCGAGTTATCTCTGTTCCCATCGCACGATTCTGGATAAGAAGGTCGTTGCTATACTCGACGAGTGTGTGCTTGCAGTGTTCGAAATTGTAGGCAGTATACGTTATTCTCACTCTTAGACCTGGTGTATTGCACTCTCGCGATCTGTCCATCTTGACCGACTCACTGTTCGACCAATTGCTATTATGAAAAAATGAGGGGTTGAGATGCCTTGAAGAAATAAGAGTCTGAAGAGAGGTAACTCGAGAGGCATGTTTATGGGCTCTTAGCTGGAAGTGTTGAAATTGTTCACAACTAGGTGTTGTTGATTATCTGTGCTTGATATGGAACCATATCGTGCTTTGTCAAGATGTGTTGAGAAACAACGACCATCTTAAACAGCACTAATGGCTTGCTTCGACAATGAGAAACCCAAATACAATGTGGTTACAACACCATACATTCTCTTTGCCGTCATGCAGAGAGATCGCAGCCGTCAAGTTCAAGTCACTAAGGTAAATCAACCACAATTATCCCCACTGAGAGCCTCCACAACCTCGAGAAACCTTCTATTTGCAACTCTGAACCATGTCACAGTTCTTCGCAGCTAGCAGCTGCCGCTCGCGGTTACTCTATAGGTATGAAGCTCGGCTACTTGATCATAGTGTCAACAGCACAAAAAGACGAACATCCCTGGCATTGAAATGTATTCGACAAAACCCGGTGTCTAAGATGACGTCTAAGGTGAGCTTTGTTTCATTCAGACTTTTCCAAGCATGATTATTTAAACTACACAATGCAACATATTGATTTAGGGAAATGGATGACGCATTTTACTTACATAGGTACGCGTAGCTATTCGAATCCTTGCTCTCTTCACCCGATTCAACTAAGGACACGGTAGACATTGAAATCATCACATCAAATGAGATGCGGCATCTGGATTGATAATCCTATATACGATTTCAGATCTGTGTATACCAAAGTCTCCCACGGTATGTATTATCCAATCTTCCTACTCTATCTTCTTCCTGCCATCTGAAGAGGCATTACGGGCAAATGACGTACTTCTAATCCGTTCACTCCCGTCTCCCAAGCTGCAGAAATATACATCAAACAAAGCAGATGAGAGCCAGAGCTTGACACACTTGAGCCCCATCTTGACCCATTCCGTCGATTGTCGATCGACGTCGTAATGAGTTCCTTCACATTATGACGAGTTCATCCTCGTTAGCTTCGATATATTCCGTAAACTCTTGCGTGCGGCACTTCCACCACCGCTTCCGGTTCTTGCTAGCTATCTGAGCTGCCTAACCCCTAACCTAGGCACAGGCTATAAAGTTGTGCTTCTTCGCTATATCTGATTGACGCTGCGTTCCCATAATCGTCACATCCAGTTTCTCTTCGATCCATGGTGTCGGTCTCACCTGGTCGTCCAGCTATTTGATTTTACTTGGATATCTGGAATAGTTCTGGTTTACAAGATTGAACAATTTCAACTCCACATGTGAACAATTGGGCGTCTCCCACAACATGCTGAAGCCTATGGGCATCTAAGGTGTGGTGCGCAGTCCCTCGTCTCTAACCTGACAAGATCTTCCCTGGAAGAGCGTCGTCTTCCTCATCTTCAAGACGCTTCTAGGCCCTGATGAAACGGCGAGAACATTGGTCCCAGAAGACTTTGAGCATTGATTCCCACTCTGTTTCAGGACCGCACCCAGGCGCTATTGTTTAGTCCCAACGTCTCTGAAATTATTCCGATCTCTTACACGGCCTTTCTTGCCATGCATCCCAGTTGATCTTTCCTCTTTCTGACTTCTTAGCTGCAGACGTTGAATTTCCCAAGTATCTTTCCTGGCTCTCAAGTTTCCGCTCGCTGCTGAGACTCCCCGCAGGCTGCACTCTTGCTCTGGATTCTCTCTCCTGAGGCGATCCCTCTTGAGCGGTTTGTTCTCCATATGGTCTCTCTCAAGAAGCTCTCTATTTGAGCTTTCGGATTTGTAGTTCTCGTGTCCAGAAATTTACTGTCTTTCTAATATTTACTATCTTTTCGCTAACAAGAGTGCCTTGCTGTGACATGGTTGTTTTAGCAATAACGAGCCAAGCAATCGCCCGCTCTTTCTGGAAGACCCAAGATTCCTCGATATACCCTTTTTGTCGAATTTCTTTGACAGTCACGTTAAGTCTTCATGCCTCTGCTCTCCGCTCAGAAGGTTTCAATTTCTCAACCTTGTTGATGAGGAAGGTGAAATCGCCGCTGAGTTCCGCTTTATCTTTGAACGTTTCTGTTCGCTCCTCGATTAAGGTAGTTCATCTCTATGGGCCTTCACTACCTTCAGCAATTTCCGGGACTTCTTCGTGTTTCTTCAAAATTCCTCGACCGGGCGCGACTTTGGGGCCGGGTCGGAGGCAGGTAGAAGGAACAGTGGCTGGAGAAAAAGTGCTCTGCGTCGGCCTCCAGCCGTACACAGTCCATCATCGCCCCGTGGCCGTTCTGGCAATGCGCACACGCCCTATTCGGGATATATCCCCGAATAAAGGCCATAATAGCCTGGCGGTAGGATGAGTGTCGCTCGAGAGCGACCCGACCACGATCCCCGCGGAAACGGGGCCGGCGAACGACCGGCAGCTCTGCGATCCGGCGCTCAACCGCGTTGCGAGGCTCTTAACTGGTCACCTCCATCATTTCATCCATGACCGGCACTAATCCTATTAGTTACTATTCGTAGGCTATTCGCCAGTGTACTTACATTCAGCTTCTAGGTTTTCCAGCTTTCAGCGTACGCATTAACTACGACCTTCGGATCATAACGAACGCGACGTATTGCCTATCTGTAGCGGAAGCTTATAGACGCCAGAAATCTCATGAAAGCGAGAACACCAAAGAAACACCAGTTGTAGTGCTGGATTCCGTAAAAAAAGTTGTCAGCTCTGTATTGAAGAAAGATCAATTCCATCTTGCTTTGCCTTAGACCCAAAATCTAGTCCTCGCTCCTGAACCTCAGGCAACGACTTCAGAAAACCTGCTTGCCCGTCACGAACTCGGTTATGACAGTAAGCATGTAGATACAGATCTCTTGTCCGCTGTCCAAAAGATTCTATATATAATGCTCATATTGGTGGCCTCGAAATCGCATAGGGGGTGGAAACGTCATTCATCACATCCTCGTATTCTTCCAACGATTGCTCTTTCTTTCAGAACAACATTTATGTATCTTTAATTATCCAATTCATTTTGCGCTTTGCATTTTCCCAGAATTCCTTTAACGTTTTGTTGCTGCTTTCTCTTGAGTCTGAATCCTCATAGATATTGGAAATTGATTTCTCTATAGGTCGTGTTCTTGATTCCTACTTTGGTAGTTATGCTTCGTCTCAGGCTGATGTGAGTCAGATATTTTCGAAAGCGCGTTCCGAGGTTTCTGGTTGTGTAATTTTCTCGAGGTACCCAAGTCAGATTTGTTGGATTTGCGATACTGATCTTCAAGAGCTTCTTCTCCCAAATTATTGTCTATCTGAAGTTTTCTTATATATATCATTCCCAGGAACATTCCCAGACTTCTAATTACCCTGGAAGACATTCTTTAGGTTTCTCTGTAAAGAATCTTTCCATCGTCTTTTCCGTCGAGTTTTCTGTCTCTTGTCATATCTTTGTTCATTATACCCTTTGTATACACTTTGATAATCTTGTGTTCTACGATTAATTCCTCTGCACTGTAAGAAGCCCTCTTGAATAGTCAACGGTCTCAATGTAACTTGGACCTGGTTGCTGAGCTGTGTCAGCTGGCAAAATGCCAGAGAATCCGCTCACGATGATATCGATCGTGCAGGCTATTTCGGTAGGCCGCGTCGCTGTGTAATCCACCTTACGGCCATGACAGTTTGAATAGTTATTCGCGTGCATCCATTGTTCGGGAAACGTAGATTTTTAAGCTGTGAATCTCGCTTGGGAACAAAAGCCCTAAGTACCCGGAACAGCCTTCCTTTCACCAACGCTCCACACGAATGACCCCACCAGGATGGTTCTACATAGTCTTCAGTAACCCGAGAAATGCAATAATTGGTCTTCCAGCTTTCATATGGTAGGAGTGAGTTGTGATGAAAGTGTTGAAGGGTGTAAGATATGTTTTGACAATTTAATGATTGATTGAATGAAAGGGGGCATCAAACTCTGCACTCAAGATCTTGATTTTCATCGTCAGATCTGCTCACAGAAAAGCTTCAATATAAAGAGTTTCCAAACTTGCTTGGCCCCCAAATCATCGGTCTGTGTGCCCTGCGATGCTTGCGAAGCTTGTGTCTGGTCACACAATTCTTCAAGCTCGGTCATTGCGCGCGTTCTGCGATGATCATCTGTTTCATTCATAGGCAAAACAGAGAGATACATCGATGTTGATCTTCGACGGGCCCGATGAGGCGATAGTCAACATCAACTAATAAATTTTCTCGTCTTCTTGCTCTGACTCTACATCATCATTCTGATATTCTGAATCTTTCTCTTCTTGTGAAAGAACTTCTGTGATGTCATCATTGTTCTCAGAGCTGAATACTGCGTCACTAATATACGGCGCATATCGCTGATGATGGTATCATGCTTGCCGAACCAGGTTCAAAGAACTTTCCTCATCATCAATCTCAAGATTTGATCAATACGTTGTTTCAGCGACATCGAAGCAGGATCAAAGATCGGATCGTACACCCATAAGACGGAGCCGATGCGAAGCACACAGATGCAAAGCCATGAATGGATTTCGTCAATGAATCGCGCCGCTCCTTTGATGTCGCTGATCATAAGCGCGAATTCTTCTGAAGCCAGCAAGGCTTTGGCAGCGGCGAAGATGGTGGTACAGCGTCGCTCGTCCTCTTGAATAGTAGGATCGCTAATAGACTGAAGGTAGCTCTCCTTCTGCGCCGCCTCTTGGAAGGCGGTCAGACGCTCGTGAACTCGAATGTTATCCGTGGCACGAGACTTGAGATGGGTGAGGAACGTCTCGAGGCTTTTCATGGTCGAGTTGACGGTGAAACTGTCGGCGGTGAACACGGCCATGATGATGAGAAATCACGGGCGGAAGAAAGAAGCTGACGGAGAAAGAATTCGGACCAAATGTAGATGATGAGAAGAAGAAAGTAGAAAGGAAGCCGATAGACAAAGACGTCGAACAGAATCGAGTTACGACAGATGAAGGAACTTCGTGTATGTGAATCATCGAAGTGAACGTGCATAAATGTCAGAGCTGACACTCCACATGGCCACCGAACCTGGTATTTTCTTCCTAGTTCAAGTAGCGTATTTCCGATGTTTTTCTGTAACCCCTTCAGCTCCAGTGTGCTCTTGTAAAGTCATTCAACAGCCTTTCTTTCTAAGAGTATTTTCTTGTTCTTGCTGTGTGCAGTATACCATTGGCCTATTTTCATAGATCGACCTTCTGCTATTGGGATGTTCTGATATATATGATTTGTCGAGATCAAGATGAGGGGCAGAAAGCCTGAAATACCGGCGATCATCCCATTAGACGCAGCCAAACACCAGAAACCAATGCGTCCAATACATGAGCTGGTCTTTCCCTCTCAACTTGTAGTCCTCACAATGGAACAAGCCAAGAAAGATCCCGTATTAAACCAATCGCACGATTTATTGTGAGAAGATTTTGATGCCACTTTGCTGCAGTAATTATTCTATAAAGAATCACTTGAAGAATATTCAAACCACGAGATGAAGGCTTTATGACCAGCCCGATCTACCATGGACCAACTGCAACATATGGGTTTCGGGAGAATGGCGGGAAATGAATTGGTCTCTGCCATAGGGGTCAGGTCTTTGAGAGTGATTAATCAGTGTTGTTGAAGATCGATGGCTAGGAAGGATTGGAGCTGCTATTCGCGCACTCAGCCAAGCTTGGCATTCCGCTTCTGAAAGATTCCATGACTATGTCTTTTGTCAAGATTCAGAAGAACGTACGCATCGACATCTGGATGTCACATACCCAGCTGTTCTCACGATGCATCGGAGCGGATTGCCTCTTCCATTGGGCGCACCAAGCTTTCCACCCAAGGCTGAGGGATCTTGAGCGCAAGGCAGCTGATTTCGATGCCTTGTAGCTATGACTATGAGTTCTGTCTGCTTTGCAGTCTTCTTCTCTCTCGTCTTCTTCATCAAATCGATCTCGAAGCATTGAGCTATTAGCGGTGGCATTGAATTTGGCAGCAGCGCTGTGGTATGTTACCATATCGCCATCAACTGCCTCTTTTCATGCCAACTGCCTATAAAGCGGACGAAGGCGGGTTTGGAGACCATGGTGTACGAGCCTATACTAATGATAGTTGCGGCATGAAACAGACCGTCATTGGATTGCCTGCAACAATAGTGAAAAGCTGTAAGTAGAACAAATATACATAACGATCTCGTGTTGAGGAATGAAAAGGATGTAGAAGAAATGGAGGGATATGCAGGGAGCTTGGTGTTTTTATAGTCACGGATGACCGACAGAAGAGAAGTGATAAGCTGGTCATAGAGACTATATAGATATGAATGTTGTGAAATTAGGTACTGGAAACCAGGGAAGCTTCGATGAATTCATTGTTGAAAGGCTTCCTGTCTGATTCCTAGGAGCTGGTTAGGAAGGTCATGTCCGTTCCAGCACCGATTGATGGCCCTCATCATGCTTGAATCATCTTTCGCGATAAGGATGATATAAGAGGGAACATGATGAGAAATTCAGCAATTTAAAAGTTAGACTTGGAAGTCCGATGTCTTTCTGAAGCGTCCACCCGCTCCTTAAAAATGTTTTCGTTGAGGATCCTAAAGTCCCTAGTTCGTTTTTCTGTTGGCGTGAGTTCGTATCGAGGGAAGCATTCAAGCTTTTCGCTTGCCTTTAGGGTTATTCAAAATCTCCATCCACTTCCTGTAGTCGTGGTACTCTTCTCTCCTATATATTTCAGCCTGCACAATGCCGGCCTGGTCGACTTCACTAAATCCATCCAGGATATGTCGACCTTATTGCGCTGTAGTACTTCTCGTATAGATATGGGTGAGTCATACTTCCCTGCTAGGTCGTTGAACATTCCTGCCAATGGCTGGGGTTCTGTCTTCGTATCAGCGCTTTCATTTCATAAATTCGATGATTGCCTATCTCCGTAAGCTTGGCAATTTTGATGTGTGGCGCCCGCGTAATAATAGATGCCATTGACGGTTTTACCTCCATACCGCCTTTGCGAAATGACTGGCGCTTCGACATCCAAAAAACTAACCATGTAGAAGACTTGGTCCAGGGACCTTAGATCTGATTTAAAGGGCGTAAAATTTGTAACCCCACTCATCTTCCATGGTCACGCCTTCCGTACTGATCTCAAATTCTCGTCCAATATCTGGAGAGAACCAGAAATCCTCTAAAATTTTGTTGGCCTTTCATTCGAGAATTGCTTGTTTATCGTCCCAGCCTTCCAATTTGTCGTTAGGGACGATGGGCAGCGCAACTCTGGAGCTTGGGATCAGCGAATTCGTATACTCAGTATTCAAGATATACTCTTTCGACATTCCCCTTGCAGAAATAGTTTATATCGTCCCGACTGAGCTTGATGGCTTCAAGATTGCTGAGAGCAAGCATAGCGTGGGTATAATTTCCGAGGCTGTGACGAATTTTCTCAAGATGAGTTTTTTTATTTCTTATGACCAAGTTCAAAAAGACAATCTTCCCTGACGTGTGCTTTGACTTGCTTTCTATATTCAGCTACCTCCTCAGCATATTCGCTGGGAAGCTCTATTTGGAATTCCACCCGGATCTTGTTGGTTTGATCAAGAGCGATCCACCCCACCGAAATGCGTTTCGCTTAACCAATGTTAATGATTTATCTTCCTGACTTCGAAATGCATCTCTCGCACCCAGGTGAATTCGTCTCCCGGAGGAGCTCGACTCACTGCCAGGCCGCTTGGTGGTTGAGAAATGCGTTGCTCAACTGGGCGTTTCGCCTTATCCGAGTTCCAGGTCGCAGCTTGAAATCCAGTACTTCACTGTGGGCTCTTCTGAACCCATACAACCCGCTCTCAACCCTCACTATAAAGCACTCAAATAGATTTACTATGAAGCTCCGAAAGATAGTGACAGTTCGATCGGGAGATCTTGCTGGGGGTCTGGCCATATCATCCTCCACCTGTCGTCTACGAAATTCTGCTCCTCGATTTGGCGCCAAGTCTTTTTGTTTTTCAATCGAATAAAAAGTTCCCTGATGGTCCCTGTAGTAATCTTCGTACCAGCATACAGAGATGGTTCTTCAGGTCCACTCTGCGTCAACACACACGCTGACGACCCGATATTGAGACAGGCGATAAACTTGGGAGAATGCGTGATTATTGAGCAGACGAGTTCTGTTCCAGATTGTGAGGTTACTTGCGTGGCAGGTTTAGAAGCTTCTGGATGTGGGGTAACATCGGCTGTGGGAACCTCGTTGAGTGCCATAGCTACGTTGCCGAAGCAATACAGTAGTTGGTGTGATTCTTACCAGCCATTTGAACCTCTCAAACATAGTGCAGTGTATGAGTAGATATACAAGAAAGCTGCCTGGTAATCAGGAAGGCTTATTCAGTTGTTAGACATTCTTGATGGATATCCAAGTCTTATCACGGTATAATTTACCAAGATCAAGTCCTTTGCATCTATAGGTAACGGATATAGTTCTTATATCGGAAGGGTTAAATATTGAGAGTAGGTATTCAAGGTAAGAAATATATTTAGAAGGAAAGAAAAATTTTGATGGAAAAGTTGGTGTTCTTATATGCCCCGATGAACGGTTTTCCAGTAAATGAATATTATTTAGGGCGCCACTTCTTGTGATGGCTGATTCATGAATAAAGGCCTGAAAATACAGGAGGTTAGGACGAGTGGATTAAGGGTTGGTGAAGCGATCTGAGTTAACGTGAAAATGAACAGGAAGTGAAAAGCATGATGAAGTTGTGTGTCGATGAGAATTTGTGACGCCTTACATAGCTGTCTTCTGGTATGAATACGATTTGTTAGTTCTATTGTGGGTCTGTTGGCATCTTTCTCTGACGGGAAGACCGCGGCGCTATAGGCTGAGGTGAAGACATGTCATAGACGCTCCTCCCCAATCTTCTCTCCTCCGCATAACCGAATTGATTCTGCAACCCGAATACCGCATAGCAATTGATGCAAGAGCATTCTATACATGCAGTAAACGGACATTTGTCTACTTGGGGGTTAAAATTTGAAGGATATTTATCTGCCACAGGTTTCCCTAACACAGCGAATGTTAGTGCTGCTCATTGAGCGATCTTTTGAGAACATGCTTACAGTCGTTCTTTCGCTTGCGCCGGGGTTTTAGACGGCGCTCATTTGCATCAGAGCCGTGAGGACTGTTGTCACCGGTCTATTACTACGCTGTCAGATTATGTAGTGGATAAACAATCATTGGTTTTATTGTCTCTTACCCATGGTTCTTCCCCACATCTCTTCCTTGAATCATAACGTAGCTCCATACTACAAGGGATTGTTGAATCGTATCGCAAGCGCTGCTGAGAAGTGAGCTGCTCATAGCAAGTAATTTTCATCCGCTCGAAAGCTTCCCAATACTGGTCTGCTTCTGCACTATCCGCCTGAGACACCTTTTGTCAGCATCTCAAACAAAATTCGGCACTCCTTGTGGTATACCTCTTTCAACTTCTGCGCCTTTAACGAGTCACTCTCATAGTGGTAGATGTTAAGGATAACTCCATGCCAAACTGCGCGTAGGACATTGCGACATATATAAGGGCCTTGTACCCCTGCCACAATGTCCATATACTTCAGAGACTGTAGAGAAAGGAGGCCAATGTACGGCACTACGACACTGTTACGGCACCGGTCTTCCATAGCAAGCATGCCTATGCTATTGCCTGTGATGTTGCACCTCTTAACGAAGCGGAAAACTCTCCGGTTCTCCCTCACCCTTCGGGCCCAATACGCTTCTTTCGTCGCATGATATTCCCAAGCTTCATGCACCGCTGGAGAATCCATCTATTGTTCCTTCGTTAGTAGCTTGATCTTACTTTAAGATAGTGATATCTATAAGACCGGCGAGGGCATACTTGCTGCAGGAGGGAAGACCTCCTCGGGTGGCCTTCTGGAAAGACAGCCGCAACACAACGAGTCCAGAACCAGTTTACTTCCTGGCGAGAAAATATGTGGTCCTTCAATACACCGATACTTATCATTCTTGTGGTGTAGTCGTAGCAATTCCGTCCCCATTTCTCAAAGTGGATTTCTTTCCAGAATACTGGGGTGCCTAGTCTAATGCTTTTCTCAATGGCCGTTTCTTTATTGCGAGAAGTCACACGTGACTTGATGATAGGGGTAGACCTGTGTGGCGGTGCGATTAATTGAGCCGCTGGAAGGGGTTTTGTGTCTAGGAAAGCCGTCGCATTTTTTAGATGCTTGTCCGGTACTAAGCCTGTGACATCGGTGATGGAAGCTGGTACTCTCGGCTGTTGGAGTTCGTGCGCCGCTGGGGTAAGGCTTTCCTCTGAACGAATGATCTCACAACCTACCTCTTTATCCGGTTTCAAGTTTGTTGGGATGCACGTCTCTGTCGGTCGAATCGGCGGAGAAATTGGGAGGTGATCTCTGTCTGTAATTGTCGTTTCGTCACGAGGCTCTCTATCTAGCACTAAGTGTGCCGGATTTGACTCTTCTCCTGCATCAATAGGAGCGGAAATCCTCTTCTGATCTGCTATAGCGGTAGCAACATCTATGGCTGTAGCAGTCGTTGCAGATTCTGAAGCTGTTACCGAGTATATCGTCAAACCCAAGCGTTGGCATTTCTCAAGTGGGGTCTCGGACGAATCTTCCATGACGGTAACTTTGATTGATAGATAGGGCGAAGAAGCAGCTTGCGATCATATACAGATGCTGGTATTGGCAAGATGGACGGTTATGGCGATGAAACTCTGTGTACTGTGTGCAGGATTAGAAAGGTAACGTGGCTCATGTGTGATGGAAGGGAAAAATATTGTTGTGTGTTGAGGATAAATAAGCCTAATAGGATATTTAATGTTTCATGCAGTAATATAAATGTGATAGTTGTGCTATACCTTTTACCTTGAAGTCTTGGTGGTCGAGGTGGAACGCGAATAGTCATATCTCTGGGGACAGACGGTAGGCCTCAGAGCGGGAAGCCAACACCACCATAGATGGTCATATCTCTGGCGACAGACGGTAGGCTATGAGTACTTCCATCCTTTTTTTGCTTCAGCTCTGGAGTTCAATTCCAGGCAGCCACCGATTTTTGTTTTTATTTTTGACTTTGATTTTCGTGGTAACACCTATAAATCGCTACTAGGTAAGTGACTTGATAGATGATAGTTCTTTGGGCTAACTAGGTTCGGTTCCTATCTTGGAGACTCGGTGTTCTAACTTGTAAAGATTTTAGACGTATTCACCTGTAAATGTTACGGGTCGAATGCCGGTTGGTGCCTGCCTGCTTGGAAGTTCCATCACAAATCAATAATCTGGCCTTGGTTACTAGCTTGCGACCCAATTTATTGAAAGCAGTATAGACGCAAGTTGATAACCATGAAACGGCAAAGAATCTCCAAATGCAGAATCACGATCTTGCCGTTCCATTATAAGGCAACAATATATCTCACCGTAAGATCTTCTAATGGAGAAATCGATCTCAAGAAACTCGCGAAACAGTCTCATCTCACATCAGGTTCGTTGGCAAAGCATATGCGACATAAAAAATTGGGAAATGAGGCATGAAAACTGGCCAAGCTACCAGGTATTCCACGCAGTCGGCCTGGCTGTTGTTTTTTAGTGACAGGCTTTCACCTACCTCGTTGTGCAAAACTCACGCTGATAGTATTTCTGTTCCACATCATCCCAGTAGCTTTCTTATTACAACTCACTATGACCTTTTCTATGTCTTTTAGGTTGGAGAGCCGGTAAAGTCAGGGCGACTCGGCGCTAATTTGGCCAGCCCATCCCTTCTTTACAGGCTCCATAACTAACAATTTCATGTAACGCTTTAGCGATAACGTCCACATAGAATCAGCGTAGGCGGCCTCCGTGCCATCATCCCAACATCACCGCCTACTACGCTCAATGTTGAAGCCAAAGCCCTACTGGTGGGCGGCCAACCGTGTGAACATGCCGTTATCAAGAATCGAGCTAACTTATGCTGGATATTATAGAGTAGGAGCTGTAATTACCAATCCGATGGGAATTCAGAACTGAACAATTGTATGAGGCGTATATAGTATCTCACTCCCATTAAGACGCACATTGCATACTATGGCTGGGATTTGGTAGTTGACGTTAAGTTAAACGGCGGAGCTTTCCGCACTCGGAATCGACATTACTATCCGTTTGCAGTTCAAGTAATCTTCATCGTCTGAACGAGTCGACCGAAGGCTTAAACGACCAGACATGGGCTAATTTTATGGGCTCATTGCAGGAGAGTCCCTGGCAGTGCTTCGTTGCGCCGCTTCTGAATGCTAAAGATGTTGTAGTCAGTCGTTGGCTAATCCATCATCAATACATCTTCGATTTTAGAAAGCGTTATATTTTTTTCTGTCTCTCACATCTTCATTATTCTATTCCTGTGGATCCTCTAAATCCCCAATCGGTAGATATTATAGTGCACACTGTACTCTTCTAGCAAAATCTTGGAAGCCCTTTACTAGCTTTTTGTTGAGAATCTAAAAACTGAAATCAAAAATCGACGTTACTGGAAAATTCCACTAGCAGAGATTTCTTTGAATAACTTGTTACACTAGGCCGAGCACATTAGTATGCTACGTCCTTCAGAGAGCTACTAGCAAGAGTGTGGTAGGTTTAGCTCGTATGATGAACTTCGTGTGAACCTGGAAAGATCTTTAGTATGTGTCCCACGATTTGCTTCGCCAACCAAGCTCTGAATGTTCAGGCATCTGTGCGTCGAACACGAAGAAAGAACGAAAGAACGAAATCTGTCTTTCCATACCAATGCTCATAAAATTTGCTTAGTATATACTAACTATCCATTTCTAGAAGAACCCTGCGACCATCTTCCCAATTCATACGGGTCATAGGCCCTCAGTCGCCGGGCGACCTGGCAATACGTTCAACCTCATATTAATCAAGGCTTAATTCTGTGTCAATTTTTGCAACCGCTCTCACGTATGTTTCTTCGGTTCTGACCAAGATGTACTGAACTGAATTTGTAGCCATGGCAGGCACGCATGACGAGATTATTCCTCTCGTCTCTTTCGTTCTTACGAACATATTAGGCCTTTTCTTGGTGTGCTCTTAACGGTTCACGCAGTCAAGCCACACATTACAAGTGGAGCTACCGTCTCAAACGGTCAGGCTTGGAGGTTGCAGGGGGGCTACGCCAATACCGAGCCGCACACAAATCCGACGAACTTACAGTATTTCGAACATCTCACCCATTCGCATGCCAATGCTACAGCCAACATAGCAGATCGTCCTCTGCCTTCGGTTGGCTCCAGGGTCTTCATGCATAGTCCCTAACGGTTCTCGAACAATTCTCCAAATCGCTCAATGAAGCCATCTATCTTTTTTCTCAACGGCATCTCGGATCCCAACGTCTTTACATACCAATCAGCCCATCAGCTCACCCAGCAGACGCGCGAGCTGGTGAGGAATGACAAGGAGATGCGACGAGTGTGTGGATAGAGTGCGGTTGCGATGACGGCTGATCCACTCGTTGGCTTTGTGTATTCAACGACTCTTGTCGCGTCTGGATCTAATGGCTGTACGTTGCCAAACGAGAAAACAAATGGTGAGACTACTTGTCCATTTTGAATTGTTGAAATGAGGTATCGGTTACTCACAACATACGGTAAGACTGCCATTGATCCTGGTAGACGGCCTGTTAATCATGCAATCTGCAGAGAGCGGGTGCTGTTCTACTGGCTTTCACTTCCCTTCAGTGCAGGCTAGTAGGATACAGACAACAGGACAAGAAAAGGTAGGATCAGAGAGGTCAAGTAAGAAGGCTACATTGTTAACAATGCTTGCGGTCCTGTGACTATGATCTTGAAAGGTTATATGTGGATATGGGGACAGTCAAGGATTAATAACTAAATTTCGGACGACGCCCATATGATAGTAGAGTAGGGATATCAACAGATGCCAGCCGGTACCGCCCCTCATAACCGGGTAATACCTTTTGTCCCAAAAGAAAACGCCCACCACCGTCACAAACTTACAAACTCGAAAAATCTCAGCTTGCTACATTCTCTCTAGCCTTTGCGCCGCTAGCCCTATGCCACACATCCCCACCCCATCTCATCAGCCGCTCGGCTGCCGCTGTAGGACCATCTACAGCTGGTCGTACATCTAGAGAGAACACAGGTGCTCCGGTCGGTTCAGGGACAGAATAGTAGTCGATGACGTATCTGACTTCTCGTACGTCTCCTTGAGGCGTCCGTCGCTGGACATACCAGTCGTGTCGATCGAATGGGGCGTCAGAACTACAGGAGATTAGCGCTGGGTGGAATTGACCAGCAAGTAATACTTACTTGAATTTAGCAGGATACATGCGCCCTAAAAAGTCGAATATTCTTGCTTTGGGTGAAATATCATCTGGTCTGCCTTGAAACCTCAATAATTTTGGCTTCGCAATCTGCCATTCCGGTGCAACCTTATCAGCGTCTTCGACGAATCCTTCTTCACCCCTTCGGCACGCCTGCCAGCCGTAGCCGAGTCCGCGACTGAATCTCCGTTCCCAGTTTACGATCTCTTCCCAAGCACCCTCGTTCAAAAAATTATGGACTGCTACCATGGATTCTACAGCATCTTGGGGAGTGTCATCGTAGCCCTTCCGCAGCATTGCATTATACATCTGTTGCGGTGAGGGATACTCCCAGTTGCTCTCCGAATCGCCTCTTGGTATCGATGATGTTTCGCGTTCTATTGGAAGATCGACAGATTGGTTTGCGGCGGGAGACTGGGAGAGGTTTGGGAACATGTAGTTTAGGGGATTGAGTCGAGACGAGGTGGATGGAGGTGGGGCAGAAGGTTCCAGAGGGGCGTTTGGCGCTTGCACTGGGCATGAGCCGGCTGTGGGAGATCCTGAGGAATTTCGAGGGGGAAATGAAGACGTTGAGGGTATGGCGGTATGCATCGAACAACCAGGCTTAGAAAGTTAGCATCAATAATATAGTAAGCAACAAAAGTCCATATCTTACGGGAGGAGTAGCATTTGATTTTGTGGGAGGATGAGGCGCAACAGTGGTCGATGCACGGGGTTTGTCCACCCAAAACCAGCCCATTGTAGGTGCTATGAGTGTTCGCGGTTTGTTAGGGTGAAGATAATTGAGAGGCAATGATATTAATGACGACGGGGTTATGAGGAACAAATTGGAGAGTAGTTCGGCGGTCGAAGAAGGATACCTTAGACTTCAGGGTCGAGAGGACGAAAATGGTTTAGCCTGAATTTGCGGGCAAAATGACGTTGCGCTTTCACAGGCTACGCGAACGATCGCGCCAAACCGAGGGCACGGCAACATGAAGACCATGGACTATAAACAGCCTCCATGACTCCGACTGTAAGGACTGATTCGTACGATGAGAACGGCCTTCTACTTCGGCCGACTATGCCTTCGTCGCGGAGCCCAGCGGCATGTAGCCTTACTTGAGCGACGCTTCTCCATATCTGCAAAATGGCCTATACCTCGAAAGGCGCCGCATCGACCTCCAAGAGGGAGAAAAACTTTATTAGCTTTGCTTAGCCCAGCCGCTTTCGTGCAATTGAGTGAAGAGGACAATGGCGATGGCAAGACACCGGAAAAACTCATGTTGGAGGCTTCGCGGGCGGAGATTGAGAAATCGATGCCCGACAATCTGCATGGCTTCAGGAGAGCATGGCACGGTCTCTACCTAATCTTGGACAAGTACATCTATGAGCCCATAGCAACGGGCTTTCGATTTCTACACCTTGTGGTCATTTTTGTTCCGGTAATAGCAGCGGTGCCGTTGGTCTGGTTTGGACGAAGACAAAAGGCACACGACAATGAGCGTACAGGTACGCTCTGGTGGTACAGATTCTTGGTCCATGCTATGGAGCGCGCTGGCCCAGCTTTCATCAAGGTACTTGACTCTGTGGCGAAACTGGCTCCAACTGATCTTTTGTAGCTTGGACAATGGGCGGCCTCAAGGTCAGATATATTCCCGGCAGAAATGTGCCATACCATGTCTTCTCTCCACTCCAATGCTCCGGCCCATTCCTTAGCAGACACGAAAAGGATAATCGTCAAAGCTTTCAATGGCCGCCCTTTTGAAGACATATTCGACGAATTCCAGGAGAAGCCTCTAGGGGTAGGAGCCATAGCTCAGGTTTATAAAGCCAAACTCAAACCTGATCTCGCCGGTTCCGAAGATGCGGACTTGGAAGTCGAACCACAAAACATGCGCAGAAGAGTCCGCAAGAACGTCGACACTTTCATCAAATCCACCCCTCAACGCGTTCCCTCCTCTTACGTTGCCATCAAAGTGCTCCACCCAAAGGTCGAGCGCCTCGTCCGCCGTGACCTGCGCATCATGACTTTCTTCGCTACAATTCTAAACGCTATCCCTACTATCGAGTGGCTATCTCTACCAGACGAAGTGGCTCAGTTTGGCGAAATGATGCGCTTGCAATTGGATCTTCGCATCGAATCTGCTAATTTGACCATGTTTCGCAAGAAATTCAGAGATCGAACCACGGCTTGGTTCCCCTACCCTTACGCCAGCCATACCACGCGACAAGTCCTTGTCGAGGAGTTCGCCCAAGGCATCCCCCTGGCAGCCTTCCTTGAAGACGGCGGAGGGGTATTTCAGCAGGAAATCGCTGACGAGGGCCTCGATGCTTTTCTTCACATGCTCCTTATTGACAATTTCGTCCACGCCGACCTGCACCCTGGAAACATCATGGTCCGCTTCTACCTCCCTACACAAATCTCACTCACTCTAGGACGACACAAACCCTCCGACTCCCCTACCGACTCCCTTGACGTCACCGAAGAAGTCCTGCAAAGACTGCGCCCGCATCGCCACTACCCCGAGGCCTGGGTCTCACAACTTGCCCAAATCGACAAAGAGGGCTACAGGCCGCAGCTCATCTTCATTGACACGGGCCTTGTCACAGCTCTCAACGCCACCAACCGCAGGAACTTCCTTGACCTCTTCAAAGCCGTCGCCGAATTCGACGGCTACCGCGCCGGGCACCTGATGGTCGAGCGTTGCCGCCAGCCCGACGCCGTCCTCGACAAGGAAGTATTCGCGCTCAAAATGCAGCACCTCGTCCTCGGCGTCAAATCAAGCACGTTTGCGCTCGGCAACATCAAGATCGGGGATGTCCTGAATCAGGTCCTGTCCATGGTGCGCGAACACCATGTCCGCATGGAGGGAGACTTTGTCAACGTCGTCATCAGCATTCTCCTCCTCGAGGGCATTGGCAGGAGCCTTGACCCGAATCTGGATCTCTTCAAGAGGTAAGTTTCCCCCCTCGTTCCACATTCCCACCCTCACCCACCTACACCTCACAACCCCCAAGACTTGACTAACCCCTCTCCCATCTCCACAGCGCCCTCCCCATCCTCCGCCAACTCGGCTCCCAAGGCGGCGGCGCGAGCCTGCTCCAAAACGTGCGCGAGGGCGACTACAGCATGCTGAAGGTGTGGGTGGGGCTCGAGGCGCGGCGGTACCTCCTGGCGAGCGCGGAGCAGGTCGAGAGTTGCGTACGGTATGATCAGCTGTCGCCGAATATTTAGGTTTGGTGGAGGTTGGTGCACGTGTAGGGGGCGAGATGGTTGTGGGGGAGGGTAGGTGGGATGTAGAAAGAATTATATAGGTAGAGCTGGGTTGGCCCACGAAAGGCATCTATGGACACGGGAAATATAAATATTATACATCTAAACAGCGAACCCCAAATCTGCGCAAATCTAAAAGCCCGGCCCCTAAAACGCCAGGGATGCCGCTAACTGCGACGAAAATAAGGGTGCATTGGCACCCTACGAGCGTATCGCCTACCACGCCGCAACATCTTCCCTCTCCGACCTACCTCTTCCTTTGCTCATCCACTTCCTCGCGTTAGCAAACCGACTCATACCCCCCGGGTTCTCGCCCTCCCCAGCAAAACCCCTCCCCACCTTCGCCGCCCCAACATCCTTCTCCAGCACCTCCACCAAGCCTTCTGCAAACAACTCCCTCACCGTCTCATCTGCCAGGTACGCCCTCCTCGCCCCCTCCGCCGCCCTCCCCTCCTTCCTGACTTTCAGATCCCTGAATGCACCCGCCAGCAACCGCTCGAGGGCCTTGCGAAACTCGAGCACGGTCTTGGCGGCCCTGCCCCCACTGCCGCCGTGCTGGACGTAGAAGGGGAGCCAATTGTCAATCTCAAGGATGTTCTTGCTGGTGGTCAGCTGGGTAATTTTGCCGCCGAAGAGGGTGGCCATGAGGGGTGTGGCCTCGGACGTATCGCGCAAGAACAGGGTGCCGCCGTCGTTGGAACGGGCCATGGTACTGTATGAGTACAATTTGCCATAGCGGATGCGATCTTCGTCACCTTTGTCGCGAGCATTGACGGACGAGGGATGGACGATGGTGCCCTTTTCGCCTGGGGTCCGAAACGTGCGGCCACCAGTAGCGACGGCGAGATTTGGATGAAGACCCGCAAGCGCGAGGGCCTTGACTAACGGGGTTTTTGACGAATTGGTATTGAGGAGGGGATCGCCGAATTCAGAGTTCGAGCGAGCATTAGAGGGCGTAAAGGGGATTAGTCCGGCTTCAACGAGGATTTCTTCAATCTGTCGTGCAGTTGCGTCAACAACCTTGAAAGAGTTATTGTGGATGAAGTTTTTGAAAGCAAAGTCTTGCGAGGCGTGGTCGCCTTTTGTGTCACGGATACGACGCATTTCACGGACGGCACTCAGGAGGGCGATATGATCAGACGCTGAGCGCCCGGCGAATGAGGCTTTAGCTCTTTGAGCCTCTCCCCGCGCTTCTAAGGGATTGACAAAGATGTTTCGCTCTGCTGCTGCGGCGCCCAGGATGAGCATGGGATCTAGGCAGCGGAACAGTACACCTAGAACAATCATTTTCCCCAAGCTTGGGTGTACGGGAAGAGAAGCTAGGAGGCGGCCTAACGGAGTGATTCTCTCGTCCTCTGTGATGGCGTCAAGAGCTTGGAGGTTTACAACGGAGGTGTCGACGGCAGCGGGAGCCGGAGGTTCGATGGCTTCAGAGAGAAACTCGCGGATGGGGGATTTGAAGGCTTGGGCTTTGATGTCGAGGCAGATTTCTTGGAGATCGGAGCGGAGGATTTCCGGAAGGCCGATAGCGCGAAGGGAATTGTGGCGGGTGCGAGAAAAGAGGGCGTAGTAGTTACCATCTTGTACTCGACCGGCGCGACCTGCACGTTGTTTAGAGTTGGATTTACTGATCCAGGTGCACTGGAGTTTGGTAATACGGCGAAGCTGATCGTATTGCTTTTCCCGTAGCTTTCCCGTATCAACAACGTGTTGTACATCCGGAATGGTGATGGAGGTTTCTGCAATGTTGGTGGCTAGAATGATCTTGCGGCAGCCTTGTGGTACTGCATTAAAGACTTCGGTATGTCCACCTGCGATCGATGAATGTAACATCGAAAGCTTGAATTTGGATGTATCGGCAAAATTGACACCCAGTACGCCCTGACGTAGCCACTCGTCGACCTTCAGCATCTCATCGAGACCAGGGAGGAACACGAGAATTGCGCCGTTCTCCGTCGTCTTTGCAATGTGTGCGATAGTTGTCGCCACCAGCGCATATGGTATGATTGAGTCCTCCTTTTCGTTTGAGACCTCAATGTCACCTTGAGCGGAAATCTTTCGTTCGTGCTTCCAGTCAATGACGAAATCATTATCCTGAGCGGTCGCAACTGCGCTACTTGGCGCTACTTTCACTTCCTCGGCGTTCTCCCGGCTGTATCTATCGTTAATCTTGAGGTAATCCCGAGTCGCTGGCTCAGAGTACATGGCTCGTAATTGCGTTGCACTGTGTGTTTTGGTCATGTCCTGAAGTATAGTATCAAGAAACTTCTCCTTGACAGGAAATGTTCGGCCGGGTACAGAAAGAGCGGGACAGGCACTTGTACCATGGCCAGCATTGTTATTCTTAAAGTAGTTTGCGAACAGTTCAGTGTCCATTGTAGCGCTCATGAGCACCACTTTTGGAGTGGATTTACCACTAGCTGCTCTGTGTGCCATGACTTTTTTCAATATTATCAGAAGAAAATCTATCAAGATATCGCGTTCGTGCACTTCATCAATAATCAGATGAGAAGTGCTATCCATAACTTCGTCAGGTGAATTCTGAAGCTGTTGTAAGAGGATACCAGTGGTGCAGTAAGTTATGCTGCCACCTGGATTAGGCAATCTTGCATCAAAGCGAACTTGGTATCCAACAGTATTTTGCAGACTCTGAGCTCGCTCTTCAGCAACTCGTCGAGCCACAGATGTCGCTGCGATCCGACGTGGTTGGGTACAGATAATATTGCAGGTCGCACCTCTGCCATTTAAGATTTTGTCTTCGAGCAGTATTTGCGGTACTTGAGTAGTTTTGCCACTACCAGTAGCTCCGACGATAATGCTGTAAGTATTGTGGTTCACCTGATCAAGTACCTTTGCCTTATATTGATTCATTGGTAATTCAGACCTCTTTCTCCGCAGCTGCTCCAAATTCGGATTCTTGAGATAATCACTCAAAGCTTCTTGCATTTGAAAGTTACGTGGCTCGATCTGAATTGGTGCCAATTGACGTTTGGGCCGTCGCTTGTTCCCTGATATTTCCTCATCTGACAAGATCTCTTCCGCCTGGTCAGGTAATCCAGCTCTACGAGCGCTTAAAAGCGTCTCTCGCATGACAAGTATTGCGTCATCATCGAGTGGCATATCAATTGCGTTGAGTGGTCTCAATATCTCACCGTTCCCAGTTTTCAATGCCCGGAAGAATCTAGGAAACAGTTCAGGTTCCCTCTTTTTTAGAGCTATCGCGGCCGTTAAGTAGGCTAGATCTTCGGCTTTTCTCTTCCCAACCATCTCAACAGGTTCGCCCGTAGGCTCATTATCGACTAGTACCTGTGCCAGGAAAGGCATGTCGCCAAGCGACCTCTGGTTCCTCGCTTGTTTTGAAGTGACCTCAACAGATACTTTAGGATGGACAATCTTGTAATAGTCAAAGAACTTTCGAGCATTGCTGGTCGTAAGAGCTGTAGAATCTTTGATGATGATTGATCCATCTCCGTGCTCAGCATGATGTTTTTCGGCGGCTTCTTTGAAGTGTAAAGCAACAGCTACCTCTGCTTGTTTAAGTCCATGACCCTTACGCACAACTTCTATGTTCAATTCGGACAGCCTAACGGTAAACTCCACAACCTTTCGGGCATGCGTTCGCCCCGGCAAAACCCTAAAATCGATTTTCGGTACCGCATCGAACCGAGCAGCATAGTTGTAAATGTCCATCTTAGCATTAGCCTCATCAGCGAGTACCTGCTGGTCGAGTTTCTCGACCCGCAGGGACCCAACAACGCTCTGAAGGACACCAAGTTCGTGGAGCCTGGGCACCATATTGAAGTACGCTGCATGATCAGCTTCCTTTTTAGTCCTGGCTGTCCCATGAACGACCTGCAATGGCGCCTGACTCGATGTTTGGAATGATAGATCGCATTTGAACCCTCCTGAGCTCCCTAATTCGGAGATTTCCGAGTGTATCTTTGCTTCTGACGCTCCTTGCACATAGTTGTGTATCCATTCTTTGGGGTTGGAAAAATACCAGCGGGGGATATCAGGGTATTGTTTGGATATGGCTTGCATGGCGGTCTTGGAATATGCTTCGTTCTCAAGTGACAATGCGGGGGCTCCTTTATGTTTCCGCGACGGACGGGGCCCAGGGGACACCTCAGCTTTCCTCTTCGGTGCTTGACCCGTCCTCGATGATGTCCTGCTTCGCGAACGATGTCCTTGAGTATGTTGCGACCCCGTACGCCGAGCCTGTAGTGAACTTGATTTGCCGCGTGCCGGAGGTTGGCGATCTGGTGGTGGGGAGGACCGGATGCCAGGTGGCGTTGGTATAGGTTGATGTGACTTTTTGTCCGGCGCTCCTTGATGGGAATCCTTAATGTTACGATTTGATGGCTTGGAAAACTTTGACCCATGTATAAAAGCCGACTCCAATGCATCGTTTCCCCATGACTTTAACTCTTGTACGGTTGACTTGGGTCTGCTCTGTTGTAGTTGCGATGGATCTCTCCAAGATTTTAGAGCCAGAATGTCTCTTGTCTGTAAGCAAGGGGGCATGATACGCGTGCGAAGCGCCTACAGAGGCAGTATCAGCCATGGCTTTAATGTATGGAACGCAGGAGCCACAGGAGGGACAGCTCACCAGCGCTCTCTTCATGTCTTCTGATGGAAACTTGAGGAGGAAATCAACATGTCTCACTTCTCAAGCCAATCACTCGTGCTTCAGAACCACCAACGACAGCGAGCATGGAGTTATGCGGTGCTGATATATTTGTCTGTTCGCTCATAAAGCAAAGTAATCGTCCTCCATCAGTTTTTTAGACTTTTGCGCTAAGCAAAGAGCTAAATATGCTTAGTTGGCACTCCGTTTAGGATCCCAGCGTCCGCCGCTTAGCTCTTCGCGCTACAGTAAGATAGCGCATCTTACGCCCTAGCCGCACCATCGAATTACTACCTTAGTAAATGGTGTCATGGTCGTCGCTGCTATCTGGGAGCTTTATTCAGGAGGATATGAGGAAAACCCTAGCCCTTCATCTCGATCTTGCCTGCCAGTTACTATGTAAAGACGACTGTGACTTGTTGAAATGTGTAGTTAGGCCTTAGAGGCTTATCAGGAATCTACGCCGGTTCAGCGCGATGAATGCTCATTGAAAGCTACCGTCATTTCTTTGTACTTTAGGTCCTTTAAGTTGGCGCTGTAGGAACACGATGTTCCTCATAAGCGTCAAGGAACCACGCATACTACGATACTCGGATTAACGACTTTCTGCACATACTGCGAGACGCGCCAAAACAACGAAAATCGACGCCCTTTCCGTTGCTTGCAATAGTCTACGAGCTACAAACTCATGAAACTATGAATCGAGCGCAAGCGTGGGCTCCAGCCTAAAGAATTACAGCTGGAAGGCGGATTATAGCTAATTTTTATACAAGCGCTACTTTGATGTGGTTCTGTCTGGAGTTCCATCTCCTAATCGATAGAAAGCTGTGCCCATCTCCTATACACCTTCCAATAGTGTCTCAAGCCCATTCAAAGTGCCACACTCTTTCCGTGGTCGAGTCCTGGCTGGATCATTTTCGAGACCTTAGACAAGCATATCAAGCGGACGACGTGGCGCTTAAAAACCGCTTCTACAAATTCGATCGTACCCCTCAATGAAAGTTTGCAAACCTACAGATAGGCATACATACAATTAGACCAGACGGACCATCGAGGGTAAAGAACGAGAAAGAATAGAGAGACGCACTGGAGCAATCGCGGATGCTTATGCAGATATTCTACAGAGGAAATCGATGGGTGAAAGACGGATGATCCATGCATTGGTGGGCGGTTGCTTGTCAGTAAGCAGAGAAGAGTAGAATCAAAGACACCATTTAGATTCGACTACCGTCTAGCCTCGATACGAATACGACCATACGCCACACAAACAGGATTACCACCCCTTCCCTCAACGCCCCATCATCCTTCCGTACCACCTCCCTCCTCTCTCAATCTCTCCCTAACCCTCATCAACGCTTTCTCCAGCTAATTCTCCGCCCACTCCTCCCTCATCCTCTCCGCATGCTCCGCCGTAAACCCAATTCCGCAAACCCGATCGAATGGACTCGCTTCCACGAGATCCCTATCCCCCGTCCCCAGCAACTCCTCTCTAAGCCTCTTATCCTGGCCAAACTTTAACCAGTTCCCCTTAGTCACGATGTCGAGTTTGCACCGATCGTAAATTTCAAGATCCAGACCCTGAACTTTTCTGCCCAAACCTTTCTGTTTCCGGGGCGATTTCTCGGCGATGATCTTTTCGGCTGAGGCAGTGTCGGAGGCAAGAAGGGGTTTTTGGTACATCATGTACTGTTCTGCGCAGCTGAAGGTGAGAGTGTTGTCGGTGAAGCAGGGGGAGTACCATTGGCAGAGGTGGCCGTGGGGCCCAGTGGTTTTCCAGAAGAAGATGGGGTGATTGGAGGGGGGTTTGAGGGGTCTGGAGAGGTGTGTTTTAAATCAGAGGAGGGGTTCGTGAAAGTTTGGGGTGCGAGGCTCTCTGAGCTTGGCGCTTGGCTGCGCGCTGAGAGCGAACATAGCGCATGTTGAAGGAATTGGAAGAGAGAGAGGTAAGGAAATTCTGGACCGAAATTTGAGAAGAGGAGTTGAGAAAAGGAAAGAGAGATGGAAAGAAATGAGGGTACTGTATGTGTAGAAGGTTAAAGGTGACTCATACGGAGTCATGGCATGGTGCGAGGGGGTGCGAACCATGATCACGTCTGATTAGTACATGCTTGGGTGTGTCATCTGCTGTAACTTGGGGAGAAAGCGTTTAAGAATTTTGAAAACTTCACTAGTGGTGTATGAAGCCTTTCCCCAGAAAGTCTGTGCAGAGATTGAATAGGTACGTTAGACCTGATGGATGCAGTAGGTAGCTTTTAGCCTGTCGATCGAGCTAACCTGGAAAAAGTCTAGCTCGGCTGGCTAGCCGCAATCACCAATACCATAGGGCTGGTTTTGAGACTGAAGTATCAAGTATCCTTTGTTAAATGCAAAGAGTTTGCGTTGTATGGTAGTGGTCGCTAGCCCGCAGCCCTGTCCAGCCTGTCTAAAAGGTCGATTCGATGAGTTGCACACAGTCAGATGGAATCACTGATTGGGTCAGACAGCTCGAACAAGAGTAGGATATTCCTTCGAAGGTATACAGCCTACTAATTTTCTCTGAGACCATTGAAACAATCGCAGTTTGATGCGAATCACTCAGAACATTACTTCGCTGTTTGACAATCAGAAGTCATCGGTTGCTCCTGACGCACCCGACGTGCCCACTACTAAACGGGCTGATGGCTTTGCTTGTAGGTGATTTCAGTTGTGTTGTTGTATTTGTTGTTCTTGCTTGTGTAAAACTCGATGTTGTTTGCCGTTTGATGATCCGCGGTAAGTGACTGTCTGTGCTTATTCTTCCCCCCTTCATTGTATAATTTAGTGAAAGATCATTTTACGTTGCTGTAGAATCTAGCTACATAGACTACGGACAGTTGTAAGATTTCTCTTCTGTGCGACCGGTCAAAATAACCATATAATCTCGAGCAGCAGAATTCGATTATCATCAACATGACATCTCTTTGAGATTTCTGGTTCTGTTAAACGAGGTATCGGGAGTAGTATGAGCGACGACCAGTCAAAGCAAAGCTATAACGTGACAAGACTTTCACTCTGAGACATTGATTCATCCTCAATTCACACAGAACATAAAGGATTCGGAACCTACTCCTTTCGTTTATAGGTGTTTTTCCCTTCTCTGATTCCTGGCATGTATACATACATATAATGCCTTTTGTGTCGATTCAGCATACTCTCACCAACAATACTTTTGTTAAAAGGGTCTCACAACAGCCTAGTGGAAGTTTTATTGAGATTCTCAATGCGCTTGGAAACGAGTGTGAGTCAGGCTTCTTCTTAACACAATTAGACACCAGATAACGAGGCTTGAGATGCGCTTTCGAAGTGTTACTGTGGAGAACGGTCATCCAGATTCACCGTGATATTGAGTGACTTCAAAAAGGATGTCTCGATAGTAGGAGGCACTACCCAGTGGTAGGCTGTCGAAATGTGTTGTCAAGATTTAGCACCCAAGGTGGGCTCCTCTCCACAACTGGAAGCACTAACCCAAGCTAAGTAGGAAATGTTATGCAGATGAAGCCTCCTATTGTGTTTTCGATTGTGTTTTCATCATGAATTATCGAGCGCTCAATACATTGTCAACATCTCATTGAGGGTATTTATACCTCTTGGCCGTACAGCACCTTCTTCTTTCCTCCAATCGATCATAGCATTCAAAAGCTAGAGAAACATCAAAGATTTACACAATCTTAAGCATTTTGGCCAATATCATATCTATCATCCACGTTGAAGCAAGTTTTCTGATACATTATCAGCTTAGAAAACTTCACTGACGTAAAGCTATTATCGCTAACTCAGGAAATTTGCGTTCTTCACAAAGAAGCCTGGACAGTCATACTCCTCTTCTTCGAGAATCTTCTCCAGACACTCTACCCTTTTCACCAAATACCTTGAAGCACCGACCAGTATGCCTTCTCAACCAACACCCCAACTTTCAGTCGACTCTCGATGGATGCCAATGATGCGCGAGGTACTCACTCTCCAAGCCCAATCAGAATTCAAGTATGTCGCACCGAAACCTTGGTGCAAGGCTATGAGTCAAGCCGTCGCTATTACGATTGTCAACTGTAACGGCGAGAGCAAGGAGCAGTACAAGGTCAAGATTGGCTTGTGCAATGTCGAGACGACGTATTTGAGAGCTACGTTCATCTTACCTACACTTACTCCACAAGATCGGTTCGCGAATTACGACGTTGAGGCCGACCGTATCCTTAACCATTTTCATGTCACTCATCGGCCGAGACTTTTCCTGGATTCCTGGGGGCTGCATCCCAAGGTGTACGGAATACCGCGTCCATTGAAACAGCAACCTCCAGTATCATCTGCAGTTACCGAAACCGTAGATACGGGTTTAACCACCAACACTGGTAACGACACAGTAGAAATCCAAGCCAACGAGCGAGACGAGCAAGACGATAATGCTACATGTGCTTGCAAGGAACTAGTGATGGATAAACCAGTTGCAGAGTGTTCAGCAGAGAGAGAACCAGCTGTGGTGATACCAGTTGTGGAAGTACCTGTGGTCGGCCAAACGGTGGAAGACGAGCCAGTGACCAAGGAACCCATGACAGATGACATCTTGGCCGTTAAGAACGACAACCAACCTATATCACAAGCAGACTCCAAGTCTGACAAGGCCATAACCATAGACACAAAGCTAGCACAGAGCTATGATCACCCAAGCTTGTCTTCATCCCCGGAAGATAAACGCTCCGCTTCGTCATCACCAACTGCTAAGAGTCCTGCGGCATCCACTCCAGACAAGAAGTGTCACGCCTCCGGTAGTTCCACCCCTCCGACATCAGCTGGATCAACACCAGAGAAGGGAAAGGCTGAGAAGTCAGTAGCCAATGAGGCAGAGAAGAGTTTGGAGCCTCCAAGGAATATACAATCACAAGCCCTTGAGCACCAAGAATGTCTAGCTGAGGCAATAAATCTCGACAACGACGAATCTAGCCTATCGACTGTGCTTGTTAAGCCTGCACTGATTGATCAAGCTGTAGAGGTCCCAACAAACAGCGCCTTAGGTGCTGTAGCAAACAAGGTCGAAGAAGTATCGGATAGCTCTAGGTACTCTATGGTTGGAACAGCTTTGTCCTTCCCGCAAGAAAAGTTCTCTTTCTCCTTAGATCCGAAACCGAGCAATGCGGTGCCAAATAAGCGAGACGCGAAGACGTCTTCAGCTAAGATTCCCACACCTCAAACAGAAGTGGAATCATCCAAACCAAAAACCATAACCTCCAGTCTAACTGATCAGTCGAAGCCGGGCCCATCTGCGCATGCCACTACTGAAGGTAAAGGGTCAAAGAAAGGCAATAAGAAGAAGCAGAAGAAGGCTGCAAAGAAAGCGAAGAAGGATAGCAAAGGAAAAGATTCCGGAATTAATGATCCATCACAGCACGAAGATCAGCTAAAACCTTCGGCTACCGCACCTGCTGCTAATGTTTCTTCTGTCTTTCTAAAGGACGACAGAGCAGTTTCTGACAAACCTCACTACTCTGCTTCTTCACCTTCCACGCCTTCATCGCCAAGTTCTGGAGAGAAAGGTTCTGATTCAGGTACTCCACCCCTTGCAATCTCGGGCGTTGAGCATAGCATGAGCGATAAGAGTCCAACTCCGGCTGAAGACTCGAAGCAGAACCTTCCCGCGCCTCTTCCTACTGAAGGGAAGGTTGCTAAGAAGGGCAAGGCCAAGAAGAAGAACGCCAATAGGAAAGCGAAGCGAGCCATCATGTTCGCCGCCAAGGACGATAAGGAGTCAGAGCATCAGATTGAGCGAGCCCGCTTAGTGGAAGCTTCTGTTGATGACGTTTCGACTTCCGATGTACCTGCTGTGAACGCGTCTTCTGAGCTTGATGACAAAAAGACCGATGTTCAGGAAGAGAACAGCAAGAAGGCAATGTCCGAAGACATGAAACAGGAGTCTGATATCTCGAACCCGCCCATCGCTGAGAACATACAAGGAGATATTCATCAATGTGGCGAAATCGACACTTTGATTACCAGTGGGGAAGACAAGGGTTATGAGAATCTCGAGGATCCGCAAGTCATCGACACTTCGACTGCTAAATTAGAGAACCAAATTCCTATAGTCGCTCCCGAAATGCAGAACTCCGTCGATGCGACTACATGTGAAGAACGCCATCACGAGGACGATAAGACTACTTGCGGTGGCTCAGCGATCGAGATAGCTTCTGAGCTTGACCATTCAAAAGCCTTGACTGCCGACAAAGAACATTGCAGTGTTGACAAGATCGCCAAGAGCCCAATTCACGTTATCTCAAAAGCGATTGCTCTTGTACAACCATGTACCGCCATTACCAAGAACTGTTCCGCCTTGGAGGTCAGCCAAGCCCAAAACTTATTCATTCCTCGCTGTTTACTCGTCCCTAGGGGGTCTTCACGACCTATTTGGAAGACGAGGGGTTTGGTAATGCATAGCAAGGGTCAGACAGGAGAAGGACATGGCAAATCGAAGAAGATCGATAGTTTGAACACCAAGAAAGCGAAAGTTGACTGCAAGAACGTTCCTCGAATTACCAAAACGCGAGATCTCTCGGGCCCAGTTGTACCAACTACACAAGGCCGCTTGACCAACGATAATAACTATCTAAACGTTTTCGTAAGAATAGTCACTTACGACTCCGATCGCCTACTCACCGACAAGCCCTGGACCGTCCGCGAAGCTGGTAGAAACCTTGAGATCCTCAAAGAGAGTTCCACAGGCAAAGGATCCACAGAAGCTTCTGAGAAAGCTACGCCTGAGCTTCCTATAAACACTGCTGTGCTTCTTAGTGCGCCACGGAAGACTTACAACCCACACTCTTTTCTCTCGCCAGGATTAGCATCCTTGATCATCAAGAAGATGAATGCGACAGCATTGAGAGATTTCAGTGGGTCCCGATTGAAGGGCGAGGCACCTAAGAAAGCTACATCTGGACCCCTCGCCGGAGACTATCAATCCGCTCGCTCCAGTACTTCGCAACCAGACTTTGAAGAGTCCAGATTGAAGGGGAAGATGGTCGAACAATCTTTGATGGAAGATGTCGACGAGCCAGTCTCGGAGGAGAAGATAGGGGAGAAACCTTCGCAAGAAGACGCCAAGCAACATCCACATACCTCCCGCGACGAAGAAGTCTCCACGGTTTTACCACAAGTATTCTACAACCCTCAATGCCTTCTCTTACCAGGTGAAACCTCCTGGATCATCGAGAAGATAAACGCGACCGCCTCTGGGGATTTTGATGAATCAGAACTGAAGAAGCAGACCGTGGAGCCAGTTGTGGAAGAAAACATTGACACAAACGGACTCAGCTTTCTCGATTCCTCGACCACCTTAGAGACGATTGACGAGTCGGAACTCAAGGGAAAGACGGTAGAGCCAGCTTCGAACGAAGATAGCGACCCAGAACAGCCATCCTCTCTCGATACCATAGCCACCTCACCTCACTTCCCCTCTGCCTCGCCTCCCACTACCACTCCGGACATCGTCGAAAACAACATCCCAACCTCTCACGACATGCTCGAAACAACAACAATCACCCAACAACCACCAACCACCACATCTCCCGAAGCCTCAGCACACCAGACTAGCCTAGCCAAATCAGTCAAGAAACCCGATATTACCTCGGCGCTCGAAGCCATCGACATTGTCCGAGCGGCTACGGCGGTTCAGGAAGAACCTGAGGATAAGTGTCTTCTGCTGCAGTTTATCCTGGTCTTGGTTGTGAGATTGGTGAGCTTGTTATTCCAATGAGTCGAAGTGGTGAGGAGAGGTTGGAAGGGGAAGGTGAAGGGAGGGCAGGTAGAGGGGGGGGGGTTCTGAGTTGCGAGATCTAGCTTTAGCGGCTAGGTAGCTAGATGTTAGTGAAGATGAATAAGGAGCACTTGGGCTGTTGAGTTGAAGCGGTTGGTTGTTCGGGATGGGGTTGGGTTGGGACCGTGTTCTGAAACATTTCATAGGAATTTTGCATAATTTTAGCATACCCACAAGTTCAATCAAGGCTAAAATGTATCAATCTAGATCACGTCACATGTCGAAACAGGACTACAACTCCTTCAATCTTCCATTTCGAAAGAACAGAGACGCAATACCCTACCCGATTTCCGGTGTTTGCTAATTTGTACCTTGTTTGCTGTAGCTCCTTATTTAAAGTATACGCGGAGGCGTGTATATGTAGAACCTCATGGTCGACCACTTACGGGCTTGGATCTTTTTGAACAAGACTGAGTAGTCTACAATCTAGGTTCGAGGTTATGGAGATGAAGCATTTGGTTGTGTTGGCGATTGTGTTGCAGAGATGTGTGTTGTTACTTTCTACTAAGAGGGCTATGTAGAATGTTTTGAGAGACGGAGCACTTGGTTGACCGCTCTGCGAGTTATATCGGATATGTTGTAGAGATGAAGCACTTGTGTCTGTTGTCGGATATGTTCCTGATTGGGTTTTCATTATTGTTTATCGATAGTGTTATTGACCAGCGCTTGATTCCTATTGTGTTCTGGATAAGGTTTTGCATCAAAGTACCAATTATGTTATTGAGAACCATTTCCCCCTATTGTGATTTCGATAACATTTCCAATTGTGTTTTCTATTGTGTTTTTCGAAAAGCGTTGTCGGCAGCTCAATACATCTCCACATTATCATTGAGGGCTACTTATACTTCTCAACCATCGAGCATCTTCTTCTTTCTTCCTTCAAGCACATTCTTGAAATACCATCGACCCCAGAAGATTCTTACTTTGAACAAAGCTTTCGTGCACAATATCGCACAATACCTTCGTCGAACCTACTCCTGAAACTGCAATCGTATGGTATTGCAGTACTTCACTGTTCATACGCTTCTCCAGCTGACTCAGCACATACTCTTCGAGACTTGTACTGCTCCAGTCATACTCTCCTCCTCACGCAACCACTTCGAACCTAGCAACTTCAGTAATTCTATTGTTGCAGCCATGCCATACCAGATCAAGCCGCGTCTTGTCGTGGATCCGGCTTGGAAGCCGTTGTTCCTTCAAACCCTTCGCTCTTCTGTATGTCCATCTTCTTAGAAGCCTCATTCCTAGCTAAGTTTCATTCTTAGCAAGAGAAAGCACGTGGGTATGTCGCGCCAGGATCGTGGTGCGATATGGTCTTCAAGGTGAAGGTATGTATCAGTCTGTCTCAGTAATCTTTATGACGTAGCTAATGAACATGATACAGAAGACTTCGATTGTCAAGGTCGATGGTGTTGACAAAGAGCACTACCAGGCTCAGGCATCTTTGTGCAATGTAGGAATCAAGTCGCCCGCGGCTTTCTTCGTGGTCCCGTCCCTAGCACCACATGACAAGTTGGCCAACTATCAAGCGGAATGGGATCCAGCGCTAGATGAATGGCACGTCACTCATCACCCCAAGAAGTTTGTCGATTCTTGGGGAATGAACCCAAAGGTCTTTGGGGAGCCACGCCAATTGCATCAGATTCCTCCAGCGACACCAAATGTTGTTAGAGTCGAAGAAAAGAGCAAATCACAAGAGCATGATATAACAGAGGCTCTCTACAATAAAGACGAACATCATACTCCAGACACCTCCAAGTATCAGGATATGGGGTGTACAAAGAACGTCAAGGATAATGATGAGCGCTCGCAGCTCGAAGCTGCAAAGCGTCCATTGGTAGAGCGCAAAGCTCCAACGTCTGGAATTGCAGACACTGATCAAGCTCGGCAGGCCATGACAGTCGATACCAATCTTGCCCAAGAATCATTCAAACCATCCGCATCATCTTCCCCAAATGTTGAGGCCTGTCTGACAAAGTCCACGTCGTCTTCGCCCCTGCTGCCAAGTCCCCCGACCACAGCTTCATCTGTTTCGCTGAGGGAGAAGATTCCGACAACGCCATCTGCTACATCTTCGCCTAAGCAGCAGGACTCTCCATTAACCTCGTTGTCGTCAACACCTGAGAAGAAGGCGTCTCCACCTCAGATCACTGTCCCTGCAAGCGCCGTCACTTCGCGTGAGCCGAAGAGCCAGAGCGCTAGTGCCGCTCCCGAGTCCACCCGCATCTTTCCCAATCTGTCCACCAAAGGTAAGGGGGGAAAGAAGGGCAAGGGTAAGAAGACCAAGGTCGGCGAGAATGCAAGCGCAGACAAGGACGATAGGAACCCGCAGAAACCATCCACATCGTTCAAGATAGTCGTCTCTCTTCCGGGTACCGATAGTTTGATCGCTGATTCTGAAAAGACGGTTGAAAATGACAAGAAGCATGGGGATGCTGAAAAGATTGCTTCGATGGACAACGGTACGAAGGCTGAAGTCCTATTCAGTTCCGCGACTGCACCAGCTCCGACAGCAGACTTACCAGTGCCAGAGAAGAGCCCCTCTCATGCAACCCCTGCCGCGTGTGATATTCTCGTCAGCAATCCAAACTCGAGCGCTGGGAGCCTCGGCGCCCTAGAAGACTCGGCCATTGAGGAATCCCCTTTGTTGTCTCCGGCCAACACGAAGACTTCTCCATCCATATCTGTGTTGCATCAGCATGATGATGTATCAACCTCCTCACTTTCTCCACCGAGGGACAAAGAATCTCTACCAACACAACTGTCCTCAAATACGGAGAAGGTATCCTCTGTCACCGTTCCTTCCACATCTCCAATGGTTTCCGAGAAGTCGTCTTCGAGCATTCAATGTCCAAGCCCAGCTGCAAATGCTGGCTTGATCCCTCATCTGAAAGGCAAGGGAAAGAAGAAAGGACGTGCTGGCAAGAAGATGCAAGCTAAGAAAGCCGTGACGCCCGAAAAAGATGAATCTGCTTCTAAAACCGATCAAGCAAAGAATTCTAAGGATGTAAAGATGATATCTGCAGTGCCTGAAGCCATTGAGACTATCGCGGACACGATTTTGAGAGTCTCGCACGCCAATGACTTGACCAGCGTCGTTAAGACCGAGGAGGTTGAAGCAAGCCATTCAGGAGACCCCATTACTGTCAAGGCCAGCGGGAAAGACCAAGAGATCGAAGATGCTGCCAAGGTTCCCGCACAGGATGCGATAATCTCTCCAGTCCTCTACAATTCCAATCGCCTCCTCTTGGCAGCAGGACCCTCAACAAGCTCCGAAAAGACTGAGCCGGCAGCATCAAAGGATAGACACGACAAGGAGAGCGATTTTAAGTATCGGGACGAGATGCCAGATATTGTCGTTACCAATACCGACAATAAAGTCACCAACGTCCCCTCCAACATTGATCCACGTCCAAAGATAGATGCCGGCGAAGGTGCCTCCGATCAATCGCACCGCACCTTGCCACAAGGGACGCCCTTGACCCTTGGCATGTTGAGGGCTTGGGTCAACGGAGGAGACGACGAAGTTCAGGCCGAGCCTCTTCCCGTCGAGAATTCTGCACCTCTTACGAATCTTGGTCCAAGTGAGAGGGCTACTCAAGTGGACGACCTTCCTCGAGTCGACAACTCCACTCGCGTCGTGAAACCCGTGCTCAATGCTGACATTACACAATCCGAAGACATTGCAGAATTCTTCACTGGTGATGATTCTCCGGCTACTGTCACGAAGAACATCTCTGATAGCCCCCCTATGACTGACACTGATCGCAATGTCACCATAGCACAAGGTTTCTACGATCCTCTTTGCCTCCTTAGCTCAGGAGAGACCTCCGTGGTTGTGGAGAAAATGGATACTTCGTCAGGAGGGAGTAAGCGTCTTGAGGAGTTGATGCCGAAGAGTGAGAACGTTGGTAAGGTCTCCACCTCTGGTAATTCTCCAGTCGACGTTGTGGCAGACCAACCTGGTTCCGCCGTTGAAGGCAACCTTGGTCTGGATGCAAATACAGTGCGAGACGACAGAGAAAAGCTAAAGCAGAAGGACGAAAACAACGCTCAAGTATTTTTTAATGGTGATTCTGCGGTCGCTGCTGTGGAAGAGCTTTCAGACTCTCCTTCCAAGGCTGCTCTTGATCTGAATAAGACAGTGCAACCCTTCTACAATCCCTGTTGTCTGCTTCTCCCAGGAGAAACCTCCTGGTTTATAGAGAAAATGAAGTCCTCGGCTATGGGAGACACCAATGAAGAAGAGCTTGAGCAGAAGAATCCAGACCGGCCATCTGTCGATCAGCATGACGATGCTCAACAAGAGATGGATGCAACTAATTTTGGAATTCAAGAATCCAACCGAGGACCAGAGTCCCCAGCAGACCAGCTCGACAACAACCTTTACAACGCCGACATTGAAGAGAACAGCAAGCCACACGAGCTTACCTTGGAAACTGGAATGGTTACTGGATCTCCTACTCTAGTTGATGAACTGCCACAGGTCACGACGCCCCAGAACGATGTCGAACATGATATCCTTGAGCACCCTGACGAGAAGGAAACGAGTGTTGCAACTCCGCAGCTTCTAACAGAGCAAGCCGAACCAGCAGTGCCTATCGAGGCTTCAAGAGACCCTGCACCAGAAGCTGTACCAGAATCTCAACACACTTCAAGCCGCGGCCTCCGCACTCAGAAGTTGGCTGAAGTAGCGGCCATGGTGTCAGAAGCCACTGCCACTCTTTCAAAATCATTACATGCCGATGCTTCTCACACGGCTTCTGCCGACCAACCAGCCAACCATAAAGCATCGACTGAACCGGCCAAAGAAGCTAAGTCCTCGATTCTCAACCCCGAGAGATTGGTCGAAGTAGCTACCACTGTCCCCAAGACACGCGAAGAGAGATTCTTGCTGCTAGAGTTGATCTGCGTGTTGATTGTGAGGTTTGTGGGCAGTCTTTTCATGTAGGATAGACTCGCCCTGGGGAATGCATCGCATGGTGGACGGAGGTAAGATCTTGGGAGTGGTGGGATGTACGAGAGGAAATGTTTCGATGAGTATTGGCTTGGGTGAATGACCATGTGCGGAGAAAGGTATCTTTGTTGATGAACGATCTTGGCCTCGCGGTAATTTTGCAGGAATCTTGCAACAACTTCTAGCATTTTGTGTGTATCGTAGCGAATTCTAGCCGGCAGAAACCTCAAGCTTCTACCAAAACCGCATTTCATATATGTGTCTTGTCTCGTAGAACGGTAAGGTTCGTCGTGTTAGACGCTGACTAGAACCCATTTCGCGATCTTCCTTGTAGCAACTCTCGTGGCTTATTATTGGCGACATGAGAGATCCATAGAATCTGATAACCCTATCCTATGATCAGCTTAGTATACCAGATTCGGAAGCAGCAGAAGTAGACACGCGTGATTGACCAGGTTTGGGCAATTGTATAATTTTAGCCAATGGCTCATAGCCACCTGCCTTCTCAAGCATTGGTACTTTTTGGTTTCAGTCTGGTGCCGTTGATTGTTTTGTCACGCCCACCCCATTAATGGTAGTACCAATTTTTACTTTGAAAGGATCAACGTATCCTGGTATTTTGAAAAAATCAGTTCTGGGTATCTAAGCCATCTTAATAGTTTGTTTCAGTAGCTCAATCTGCTCCATGACAGCTGACTTGCTCGTCCCCCCAATTGCAGACTTCATTTCCACTGATCTTTGGTAGTTAAAAACGTCGAGGATATCCCGCTCGAACCTCTTATCTACCCCTTGAAGCTGCTCAAATGATAATTTGTCCATTGGTCTATCTTCTTCTTCGGAGAGTGCAACCACTCTACCAGCGATGTGGTGAGTTTCCCTGAAAGGTACGCCTATATAGGGCTTAGCATGTGGTGAATTATTGATCACCAAGGAAAACATAGGATACCTTTTCTGACCAGGTATTCAGCTAGATCCGTAGCAAGCATATCAGGGGTTAGTGCCGCTAGCATCCTGTCCGGAAACGTCGTCAACGTCGATAGCACGCGACCCGCTATCAGAAGGCTGTCTTTTAAAGTCTTTACATGCTCAAGTATTGGCTCCACGCTCTCCTGTAAATCCTTATTGTACGTTGATGGTATGCCCTTGAGAGTCATCATGAGCCCTGTCATCTGACCGAAGACCCTGCCACATTTGCCGCGGAGAAGTTCTAGAGAATCGCCTACCATATGTAATTAGCTAATATGAAGATGACAGATGGCAGGCTGGCAACTACTGTTTTTCTTCTGCGGCATCAGCGAGCTTCCGGTAGTGTATGCATCTGCTAATCGAACGAACCCAAATTCTGCAGAGCTGTAGATGATGAGGTCCTCACTCCATCGTGATATGTGTAGCATAAGGGTTGAACCCCACTGCATCGTCTCTAGAATGTAATCGCGATCTGCTACAGCGGCCATGCTGTTAGATACTAAGCTATCAAAGCCTAACTCTTTTGCCATTGCTACCCTATCGATGGAAAATGCATTCCCTGCGAGAGCGCCACAGCCAAGAGGAGATTTATTGACGCGCTTCGTTACTTCACGTAAACGTTCTAGATCAGCAACAAAGGCCGCTCCATAACTGAGTAGCCAATGGCTCCAGCGTACAGGCTAGAAATCGGTAAGCAGCATTCCCTGTGTGTATACTTTCAAATCACCTGAGCGCGTTGCAGATGGGTATATCCTGGCATAACGTAATCAATATCTTTCTCCGCCCGCTCCGCTACGACCTGGAGTAGGGTAATGAGATGTCCCTCAACCTCCCGTAGCTCGTCACGGAGCCAGAGTCGCAGATCCGTGGCGACCTGATCATTGCGACTCCTTCCACTACTCATAGCTTCAGCTCTCCAATCTTCATAGCCTATGAACTATGCGTACGTATGGAGCTTCCCTGCGATTTGCATGCCGATTATTTCCCCTAATCTGCGTTCATTCGCAGTATGAATGTCCTCATCAATACCAGGCTTGATTTCGAATTTGTCTTTCTGCCATTCCTCGAGGACCTGGCGAAAGCCCTTCTCGATTGTTGCAAACTCGTCTTTTGTAAGGATTCCAGTCTCAATGTTGGCGCGTGCAAAGGCGATGGAGCCGGCAATATCCTGGGAGTAGAAGGCACGGTCGAAGTAAATGGACTCGTTGTACTTGACCATCAATGGGTCAGTAGCGCCTTGAGTGCGTAAAATCAGTCATAAGGTGTCGTATAATTGAAATGTGAGAAGCCATACCCGTAAATCTACCCCCCCATAGCTTGCCTGAGGCACCGTATGCCGAGCTCTGATCGGACGCCATTTGGGTGCAGGACACCACCTCGCTGTGTGTGAACAGGGGACAGAGGTTATACTACCTTTGACAGAGTTTCAATGAAGAACCACTTTTAGGGTCGCTTGCCTTATCTTAACGTTATCGGTCGTAAGTACATATCTATTGTGGTACGGTATAGAATACTAGCTAGGTAGGTACTACTGAAGTAGGTAGCGTCAACTACCCCAAATCCACCGAGGTACTCCTAGCCTAACACCAGCGTGTGTGATACAGTAGCTGATGATGGCCGGTTCACTGTCTCCACCAGGTCTCCAGTCTTTAGCGGCTGAGACTCTCGAAGAGGTTTACATCCAATCTGAAAACCTGTCATTGCCTTTGGTCTGTCGCCGTTTCCACCTCCTGCTAAGCAAGTCAATTGTCCGCCTCCACTTTTGTACCCACATGCTCTACCGCGGCAACCCAACGAGAATCAATTCCACAGATATTTCTCGCATGTCCGATCTTCAGACTGACGTGTTTGCTCAAAAATGGTTCACCCTTGACTTCTCATCGGAACTCGAGACCGCGGTTCTGAAGCTGCAGGAACCGGCGTATCAGAAAAGGGTTGCAGAAGCAGAATTGCACAATAGAACCCATTCGGATAGTTGGCAATCTCCAGGGAAAAACAAGGTGATCTGTACCTTCGCAAAGCTCCCTCGTCACGCATTATCCGGACCATGGACCGACGACAGGGTTAACTTTCTCCTCCGTCTCATGCGTTGGAATGCCAAGCGAGGCATGTATGATATAGATATTGCCGATAAAGGAATGAGAGACGCCATCATAGAGGGTAGACCGGAGATTGTGAAGCTGCTTTCTGAATCTGTGATTGGAGTCGAGCTGGACCAAGAGCTCTTGAGGTTGGCCGTGATAGACGGTGGTTGCAACAAAGCAATTGTGAAGTTGTTTGCATATGCCGCGCTTGAAGATGAAACTTCTATTGATTGGAGGGATAAGAAGCTGCGACAGTGGGCTCGAAAGAAGACGAACAAAGGAGATGAGAAGGGCGCATGGTTGCTTGACCTGATGGATTCGAACGGGGATAATGTCAGTGAGGACGAGTACGAATTCTACTTCTGACATATGAATGTGCTTTTCATAGCAGACTTTGCTCTCCAATAACACCCACAAATGGTCATGCTACCAAGAAGTTGGAACCCAAAGATGCTCATACTGATTTAATGGTTTCATTTGCTACACACGTGCACTAATAGCCAGGGCTCGGTACATATTAGTTATGGGCTTCCTGTTGTGACGAGTCGTGTTCAGACCACAAAGATACGCAGTGGCTGAAAGATGACGAGGCCTGTACACCACCATTTCGAATTTACAATTCCTCTCAACGATCAGGATTTTCCCCTTCTTGGCTACACTGCCAGGAGTTTGGGCAGGATTTCAAAGGGGTCCAATTCCTTCTTATTTTTGCTGCCAGCTTTCCCAGGATTGCCCCATCATGCTTCAAGATGATCAAAGGCCTGCCTGGTCTGATGTTCTGATTTTAGGATGTAGGTTTCGACTAGTTGGCACCAGCAAAAGATTGGTCGGTGGCACGAATGGAATCAAACCATGATGAATCCTGACCGTACATTTCTGGATGATAGTTGAGCAAACCCATCCTTGAGGTAAATTACCTCAATTTCGCAGTGTAGATTCGGTGCGTTTCCTCAACTACGATGGAACCTGGATGAATAATTCTATCAAAGCTATGCGGTTTACAAAACCTTGTTCTCCCAGCACTCAATGCGTACGTAGCTGTGTTTACCGCTACTTTACCATTAGGTAGAGGACGACTACCTAGATGATAATGTTCGTTTTTGGTATTGTAATATATAAAATGTCTTGGCGACCCGATGCCCATATTCTTCCTTCAACGTCCCAACACAATGGAGGCACCAGACTTTGCACCACCACCCTTACATCCACCCCCGTTGCTTACAGATAAGCAGCTATTTCTTTTGACTAGGCAGGGTCACCTCCACCTTCAATTATCACCTTCACTGCGTGTCCTGTATGAACAATTATCAGCCGCTAGTGCGTCGTTCTTTGGACAACCAACTCACATGAAAATCCAAGAATATCCCGCCGCCAACCCCAGTGAAACAGGCTACACAAATATAGGAGGAGAGAAAGAATACATTACTTTTCATCAGGCTACAAGACCAGACCATCACCCGTTAGAACAACTTACCGGGCAAGTATGGCAACAAACCTCTACCCTGCTATATCGCGTGCTCGCAGATTTGGCGCGTGCGATGGGCCTTGCCTATGGGTCGTGGGATTCGGTCCTTGATGGCTGTTTGTCCATGCCGCCCAGTAGGGATGAAGCTACACCAACTCAATTGAGGACCTTTAATTATTCCCCTAATTCAGGCACCGCAGAGGCGCATACAGATCTTGGGCTCCTTACTCTTTGTGTCGGCTTTGGTAAGGGACTACAGGTACTCAATCAAGACAGCCGTTTCCCCAAGTCTGCTCAATGGATCGACGTAGAGGGACCAACTTTATTCGTGGGCCAGGTTCTGCGAACAATGACCGGAAATCGACTACGTGCGGGACTGCATAGAGTGGTGGGCAACCCCGCCGGTAGGCAGAGTATAGTATTTGCACTGCGACCTTCACTGCGGCATGATCACACTGACCTCGCTCTGTTTGGTGGTGAGGGAACCTTGAATATGAGCGAGCTATGGGCCGAGATAAGAAGTAGTAGATATAGTGTTAACGCTCGAAAGAAGATTAGGGCAGAGCAGAAGGAGCATGTGAGGGCGAAAAAAGGGCGATGGAAATCAATATGGCGGCCTCACGACGGATAACAATCCGCTTTGCTTGCGGGCAGCTTCGTGAGGGCTTGAAGCAGGTTTTCCCAAGGGCGTTTTAATTCTGGTGCGACGACTCTTTCCCATCTCAGCCAAGTGATATTCTCTTCTTTGCGTTTATAGACTGGTCAGGACCAGGGAAAGATCTGACTTTCGATATTTCTTCATGTGCCTATGTGTCTTCTCCTCTTAGATACAGGCCAACAAGAGCGAAGAGCCAAATCATATGAACAATAGAGTGTGGACACATGTTGGTGCAAAGAACGAGTTCATCGATCTCGAATGCCATTCACGGAGACTGGCTTCCAGTCTTATAGACAGAGTCCATCAGCCATATACAAACCTAGACCAATGCACTAATCGGCTCCATGATCGCCTGAAAGGGTAATTCACTATTTTTACGTGTGTGAAGGCAACACTGGATCATCGAAAACCTGCAATTGCTAGATTGCGACCTGGATGAACCTCTGCGGTCTCACATTGTCGTCCACCGTTGAAGTGCCAAGTGAGACACTAGGCGATCTTGGACCTGGATCCCTGCCCTGCTGAGATGTGCTGCGCCATACGCTGATAACTTCACTATAATGTGATGCATGACTGTCGCTGAGCCTCCCTGTAGTTGGGGCTGAAGTTGATTCTGGTTTAAAGCAGGTAAAAACTTCAATGGCTGAAATCCTCTCTTGGTTCTGCAACATGCCGCGAATTATAACAGCCTCCCACCTCACCAAATAAACAAAGGTTGGCGGATGTTATGAATGGCTTTACCAAGGGTTCAATATAATCGATTCCTTTTAAGTTATAGCGGAGTAAATCAAATAATGAGCCCAGAGCGACTTCTTGATACAAGCACTCTTTCGATCTACTAAATCTTCAAGCTCCTCTGAATGGATCAAGACCTCGAGGAGAGTGACTTGCTTCCACCAAGTAGCAATGGATTTACCTGAATCCCAACACAGCATGTACAGACGCAGGTAGAGCCGTTCCCGAACCTAAAGTACACTGCATTGTACGTCATAGCTGAATTGGCGAAAATAATCTTCTATGTCTTTGGTTGCCTGGTAATTTTACCTGACTAGTCACCGTACCCACGAGGATTTATTTCTGCTGAGTTAACGCAACGAAGGCCTTGTCTCGTTACATACGCTGAAGCACGACGTACATTATTGCTAACTAATTTGGACCCAAAGAATCAAACCATCAGCCATGGAAGGAGTAATCTATACACAAGTCCTTCGATCTCTTAGACAAAAACGTTAACGCGACTGTTCATAAATGCAGGACTATATTCTCCATAGGGCGTTTCTGTATTCCTATAATAGAGGGGTGTACGCCTATAGGAAGGAATGTGTACGTCCAAAAAGACTACAAATGCAAGAATATTACCTTCCCTATTTACGAAATAGGCACCCAATCTCAGCTCGAGATAATTTCCACCCATTCGCCATTCCGGGGTCCAAGGTCCGGGTCCTGCATTTTACAATGCGGAGCGCCGGAGGAGCCAAGAATTATCAGGATAGTCGCAGAGTGACGAACAGTGACTATCTCGCTGATGAGTTTTAGAAGATTCACAGAAAGATCCTGGAACAGATTTCACACGTTTCTGTGAATAACTATAAATCCGAGAAACAACACCCACTCCCTCGGTGACACAAGGCACTTACCTTGGCTAAACACACACATCCACCCACTCCACCACTCCGAGGAACGCAACGCGGAGGAGTGGAGGAGTGGAGGTGGGTTAGCTGGGTTTTCTGACGAATAATGGCAACAAGGCAGAAAGCCCTTCCCATCTTGCTTTTCCTTCTCCTGGAAAGAAACGATTAAGGAGACGGGATTCAGGGTTCGGGGCGGTGAGAGAGACAGAGCGGAGAGGGGGAAAGAAAGAAGGAGGGAGGGGCAGAGATGGGAGATGGGAGATGGGAGATAGCAAAGGAGATTATTCCGTCAGAGGGGAAGGATAGGAGAAAGAAGGAGACGGGCAGGCGAAGGGCAAGTGAGGTGGGAGATGAAGATTTTAAAAATCGGAGAGACGGAATGTTGATGGAAAGGGGAATCCTTTCCCCGAAGAAGCAAAATATGAAATTTAAATAAAATCGAAAGTTCATCTATTCAAAGAGTAAAGATCAAAAAAGTCTTCAATGAGACGAAAGTGTAGCAGATGAGAACAGGACGGGTTTAAAGAAAACGGACCAAATGAGTAGAGGGAACAGTCCACATGGGAAGAATTGGCAAATGGTGGAAAGGCGGGGCAGGCTGGGTGGAGATGAAAGATGGTGGAGGATATTAAGGTAGTGAGGTGGTGGGGTGGGAGGTTGAACTTGAACGGGCAAGGGGGGATCTCGAACAGGGTCATATGAAAGTAATCGAGGTTTAAGATATATTGCTAAACGTGCAAGGAGCAGGAAGGCTGCGTCCAACTATAACCAGCACAACTCTCCCATCTTACCCTCATCCATCTCACCATCTCACTCCAACCCCCACTTCGGCAAGCCCTCCACACCCCCCACCCACTACAGCAAATTAATCCCCACCCCAAACTGCAACCCCTTCCGCCCCTCCTCCCCCTTCCTCAACACCAACGGCAGCGAAAAATTCAACTCGAACCTCGCCACCGGATGCGCGTACACCAGCCCCACGCCCGCAGCCATGCTAGGCAGTCCATTGCCCAGTTCTGAAATAGTGGACCCTAAGCTCTTCTGGACCGTTCGCGCGTCATCGTTGCCATCAGCGGGGGCTTGCTTTAGCGCAAGAAGGCGGCCTCCGTTGACGAAGGCTTGCATACGAAACGGTTTGTCGGCGCCAACACGCGGAAGTGGGACAAGGAGGTTTGCGCTTCCTGCTGCGTAAACGTCTCCACCAACAGCGTCGGCGCCATCACGCGGGCCGAGACCGGAGAGGCGGAATCCTCGGATGTCCGTTGGGCCACCGAGCTGAAAGCGGTCGTTGATGCGTGAGGGCGTGGGCTTGGTGTCGAAACCGAGGGGAAGAGGGTATAGAAAGCCTCCTCGGAGGCCGGCGGTAAACGAAACTCCGCTGTCTCCTTCGATTCCGGGGATTGGTATGGGAACGGCGGCTTGGGTTTCGGCTTCGGCTTTTCCGAAGGCTACGTCGCCCTGAAGAGGGCCCCAGCCAGCTAGTTCCAGGTTTGTCTTCATGTAATGACCTCGAGTGGCAAGGATGGGATTGTCCCGCTGGTCGCTCATCCACGTGTGTGATATACTGCTCTTGACACTATCCCCTGCATCCCCTCTGACTGTAGGCGATGCATTGCCGGCAAGACCAGTGATCTGGCGCCAAACTCCGTTGTATCCGAGCTCGTGCCGGCTCCCGCCTCTAGCAATCCATCGTAACTTAGCCCAACCACCTTTGAGAACCTCTTCATGGCTTGACCAGCTCTTCTGTGTCGAGCTTACTAGCCCGCCGGTTTCGCCTCGAAAATCGGGGTTGCTAAGAAATGGTGTCTCGAAGCTGGCTTGATAGGCTGATCTCGTACGTGTTCCAAGGGATGCATTGAGGTTTAGGGTTTCTGCGCCGCCAAACAGATTGCGTGCAAGGAGGTTTGCATATGCTGAGCCTTCTGCATTTCCAACATCGGTACCGGTCTTGAGGAGAATGCGCGACTTTTCTCGTACGGAGAGGTAGATATCGATGTCGGTTGGCGTAGAAGAGGGGTCTGTAGGTGAGGGACGGTCTATAAACAACGATATAGGCTGGTGAAAGATATCTGCATTTCGATTAGTTGCCCTCCGCAGGACTTTAGGGCCTAAGCTGGTATACCAAATTTATGTAGCTTGTCCGCCCCAATTGAGGCTTCTCTTATAGCCTCCGCGAGAGTGTAAGGGCAGTCTTGATTGGCGCTGAGAATAGGATTAAATATGCGCTCGAGGAAACCTTTCCGCGTGTGATTGGCATTGAGTATTCGTACAGAAGAAATCGTACAGGGTAATGTAGAATTGTTCTCGATCTAGTGGTCCCATAAGCCCGCTATGAAGGACAGACATGCCGCTGGGGACATTGAAAGATTTTTTGCAGGATTACTGACCAGCTCGCCCAGCCTTCTCTGCGCCTTCTCATACTGCGCGTGCTCTCGCTCATTTACGGCTCTGGCCTTTTCCTCTTGGATCTTTGGATCCACGCGTTTCTGAAGCTTCTCGAAGATTTGCTTTACAGAGAGCTATCAGCTTCAAACTCCCTGCTCAAATCAAGCACCCGCCGAATTTCACTTACATCATCTTCGGGATCCAATGGTGTGGCCATTGAAGCTGAACTGTAAGTACGAGTGCAAGAACCTTCAATGCGACTAGCGCCGGAATTAAAGAGAACAACCACCGACCGACATCACCACAAGAACAACTGACCCTCTTCGACAAAGCAGCAGAAGAGCAGCCCGACCGACTCTAACAAAGCAGCAATACAATAACACCTCATCACCACCCAATCCGCAAACGAGTTTCGAATAGACCCTATCAGATCTGACAAGCGACAAGCCTAGTCAAGTCCCTAATACAACGCAATAACTCAAACCCCGGCACCGCCGGCGACACCTTCGCCATGGCCACTCGAGCAGCGAACAAACGAGTAAGACCCTTCCCCTTGGCCCTCCTCATCCTATGTACTCTATTACTAACACCCCATCCCACAGCTTACCCGCGAATACCAAACCATCCAAGCCAACCCACCCCCCTACATAATCGCCCACCCCTCGGAAACCAACATCCTAGAATGGCACTACATCCTCACCGGCCCACCCAACACCCCCTACGAACACGGCCAATACTGGGGAACCCTCCTCTTTCCCCCCAACTACCCCTTCGCCCCACCCTCCATCCGCATGCACACCCCCTCCGGCCGCTTCCAACCCTCAACCCGCCTCTGCCTCAGCATCTCCGACTTCCACCCCAAGTCTTTCAACCCGGCCTGGGAGGTCTCCACCATCCTGATCGGCCTCATGTCCTTCATGACCTCTGACGAAATGACCACCGGAAGCGTGCACGCCACCGACGCCGAACGCCGCTGGTGCGCCGCGCGAACACGCTGGTGGAATAGCACAGGTGGCGGCTCCGCATCAAAACCTGTCGCCGGCGTCAGCTCCAGCACCCGCGGTGTTGGCGCCGTCAAAGCCGGCGACGGGGGCGTCAAGTTCCGCGCCGAGTGGCCGGAGCTGGACGCCGAGAACTGGAATTGGATGCGCGAGACCAGAATCGATCCGGCAACCGGAATTTTAATACCAGACCCCGACGCCTCAACTTCGAGCCCATGTTCGCCCGAAGCAGCGGCGTTGAGGAGGGGCCCTGGGGGCAGCGGGGTCGTGGGGGCGGTGGTGGGAGGGGGGCAGGCGGCGAGGGAGGCGGGGAGGAGTTGGTTGGGGCGGCACAAGTTTATGGTGGGGGTGATGGTGGTGGTGGGATATGTGCTTTTGGCGAGGTTGATGGGGGAAGGTGCGACGGGGTGAGATGAGGGTTTCTAGGGTTGAGGAAGGTACGGCTGGGGTGTGCCCAGTGTGTATTGTTTTTGAGGGGTTAGGGCCGGGGCCTAGGGTAGAGTTTCGGAAGCGGAATATTAGATGGCTATGGAAGGCCTCTTAGCATGCATATTTAGTTTGTGTTCGCTGGTCAACTGGTGGCGAAGCAAAGCTTCTCCACTTACTTTGGTGAATTATGGAAATGCAGTACTATCGAACTATTATTGAAGGAAGTGCAGATCAGATATTTGCGAGCTTTGACGTAAGATAACTTTATATACAGCTACAATCGAGATAGGGATCAACCTATCAGCAGCTGCAAATTTACCTTCATATGTTTTGTATAGGGTTATATTGTATTGACATATTTACATGCGCATGTACTGTATATATATCGCATAGCTCTTTAGGACCTTACATATACTCGTACACTGAAGTGACGGTATCGAAGTGTCGTCGTGGTGGTCTTTCGCACTACGAGCCTTCCCATAGCTTAGTGATGGCCGCTGATCTGGACCAATTCCATGGCAGTTATGTACAGTGGGTGATTCCTGATCTTCCGGATATCCCAGATAAAATGCACTGAGAGCTCTTCATCCTTTCGACGAAGCGAGTAAGATGATGGGAGAGAGTTGCTTGTATAGATCAAAGGGTCTCGAAGCAGTTGGAAGCTTCAGCCTCGGCTGGTAGTGTATGCCCCGTAAATCGCATCATCTCTCAAATCCAAGCCTTCCAATCTGTTTGAGCTGATGCCGATGTGCGAGACGTCACTATCCTTCTCGTTACTGGTATAGTAACGGAGCCCATTCCGCTCCTTTCTCAGCTCCTGCGCGATTTCCGAGTTAGAGTAAGCGCAGTACTCATCTCCTAGGTTCTCGCTCATTGCTTCTGAAATATCGGCAGCGGCTCGAAAGTAACCCCGAACCTTGCGCCCCTTCCGGCAAAGTTGGCTGTTGATGTTGGCATCGAGCCAGACACCGAACATCCCGAGTATCCAGGCAAGCTGAAGGCTGAGAGTGATGAACAGAAGGAGAGAGGACCAGCCCCACACGAAATACGGTTCTGGGAGGCATTTTGCTATGGGCGTAAGATCTGCAGGTAGGCTCTGGTTGTTGTAGCAATAAATTGGTATAGGGCTGTATGTATAATTCTCAAATATGTGCATGTGACCATCTATTGTGATATTCGTTGTGTAACCTCGCCCCATAGCTGGTTCAGAAGAAAGAAAAGGTTGATCCGTTGTCGAAGAATTGGTTTTTGTGTAGATACGCCTGCCCGCACCAGTCGATGAATCTACAACCGCGGTCAGTGATACCGTGTTTGGTCCTTATTTACATAGGCTTACAGGTGTAAAGAGTGTAGAAAAGCTCGGACGATAAAGTTTTCAATTTGTCAAAATTGGGTGGGTAGGTAGTGGATATTGTTGCTTCTTCGACCACATGACTTGGAGGGCCAGGTACAACGGTTCCATTTGAGAGCCCAATTAGAGCCCCGTCAGTAAGGTTGAAACATCGAATTAGGCTTTCCGACGAAGCTGTGACGAATGAACCATCCGTCATCGTGAAACCAGCCGTTGATGGCGTGACATATCCAGACCCCGCGCTGATGAGAGTGGAAAACGCGAGTACGTAGAGGGTCGAGATGGAGAACCAGGCTAAAAAGACCTTGCTCCGCCAGCCCTTCGTCATGAATAGTGCCTTCAGAGAGTTCCATATCGACATTATGCACATAGGTTCGAAGGCCATTGACGCGTAAAGCTCGTGCGGGACAGCAGATTTCTCCATGACGCGGACCAGACCGTCCATGAAGACCTTGTAAGATATCCAACCCAAGAAAAACCGACCACCCTGGCCGACGACGAGGTCCCAAATCACATCGATAGCCTTGGCCTCGGCGAATGTCAGGCGAGAGGGACATCTAAGGTTGATGGTGAATGCCGATTGCACACTACTGCCGGTTAAAGTTGCGAGGTCACAGGTGTCATCATTGCCTATTGTCACCCCCAGGTCCGAGGGTACTCCAATATCTACAATAAAGAATGAGAAGGCAAAGCAGCTAATCAAGCAAAGAATGATGATGACTACGACCGTAATCAAGCGTTTGATCCGACGTCTAGTCAAACTCTTGGCCGGCAGTGATCTTGCGCTCTGGGCCAAAGTGCTGGCCGTTGACTCAATCCGTGAAAAGGCATGGCTACCACTCTTTGTATGTTGTACGAGCTCGTATGCTTCCTCACCACCAAATCGAATGCCAAACTTTCGTGCCATCCTGTGTGCGAATAGTCGAAGGAACGATAGGGTTGTAATTGCGGACAAGGCATTCTCATGTTATACTTCTGAAGACTGAAGTAGGCTCGACGCGCTAGGACTGTGCCGCAACCTATGAAACGGGGCGGTGCATGTCCACGTCGTCATTACGCCGGCTCGTGCTTCTGGAATATGGCCGATTGTTGAGAACTGGTATGTCTAAACAGGTCATATATTGTACGTTACACAGAGGAATCTTGTTAGATGTCTCTTTATACCCGAGGGTATTGAGCTGCTACCTTACTGTACTTCATGGTCGGCTTTGGTTAACAAGCGCGCTACCTATTCTTATCGATAAGCGCGTTGCTGACAAAGATCACTCACCAATCGCCATCGATCCTTCCAGAAACCCTGAAGTACCTACAATCCCCTTATTCATCAATACTATCAGATATGTCATGATGCCACCCATTCAATCGAACCATTGTTCCAATCGATTGCTCGAGTCTCTTCTCACTGACCCACCATGAGTGTACCTGCACATTCCACATTGAAGTGGACATCACAATTTACCCTATCTTCATCATCCAAAACACCATTTCTGAAAGGAGACAAGATAACTCTGCCACCATCAGCTTTAGAACAGCTTCTATCCTCTGCAACCGTCACTGTGACGAGCGCAGCTCCACCTTCATCGACCTTCGATCCTTACGGCTTTGCAGCTGAGCGTCAAGCCCGAGCCGACATTGTCGAGAGGCAGCAAGAGCTCCCACATCCCCTTACGTTTCGACTGGTCAATCCTGAAAATGGTAGAGTTATATTTGCTGGGATACGAGAATTCTCAGCTCCAGATAGCGAGGTTGGATTGAGCCCCTTTCTGAGGGATTCACTGGGCGTCAACGACGAGTATTTGGACAGGAACCTTCGATCACAGCAGGTTAATAAGAAAGATGGAGGAGATGGGAGAATTGGAGATGAAGGTACTGCGAGGATTGCCGTTCATTTCCAACTTCTGCCAAAGGGCACGTATGTCAGACTTCGACCGCTGGAGGCTGGCTATGACCCCGAAGACTGGAAGGCGCTTCTAGAAAAATTCTTGCGCGATAACTTTACGACCCTAACGAACGGAGAGATTCTTGTAGTTCCTGCCGGCAAGGGCGAATTTCGGTTTTTGATAGATCAGCTCAAGCCCAACAATGACGCTATCTCCCTTGTTGATACCGACTTGGAAGTAGACATCGAGGCACTAAACGAGGAGCAAGCCAGAGAAACTCTTCAACGGCGTGTGAGCAAAGCACAGCGTGCTCCTGGAACTGCCGAAGGTAGTTCTGCGGGTGGAAGTATTGAGTTCGATGGAACAGAATTAGGCCAAGTAAGACCAGGCGAATATGTGGATTATACTGTGGGAGATTGGGAACATTCACAAGGTATCGAGGTGGAGCTATCTCCTATCGATAATGACGACGATGTCGATTTGTTTATCACTCCTGCCGGACCGAAGCAGCGGACAAGGCCTCGAGAGGATGAACATGTCTTTGGGGATTTCTCGTCAAGGCCCGCCAAAAGGATCAGGATAAAGCGTACGAATGCTGAACTTGACAATGCGGAAGCCCTTTGGATGTCTGTTTGTGGATACCAGGATCCTAGTAAAGAGGTCCATACTACACAAGAACGGCCGATCAAATACCATCTTCGAATAACTTCTTTCGACGGCTCGCTAGATGCTGATTACCAAGACGTTGCCATGAACGGTAATGCTCCACTAAGTCCTGACGAAGGACGTTGCAAAAATTGCCACCAATTGGTCCCGCGTCAGACTATGATTCTCCACGAAAACTTCTGCTTCCGCAATAACATCCTCTGTTCCAAATGCAATAATGTCTTCCAAAAATCCTCGTCGGAATGGCGAAACCACTGGCATTGCACTCACGACTCTTCTTATGGCAACAGCCTTGTCTCTCACGAAAAACATGACACGCTTCTGCATACCCCTCGGCTCTGCCCAAACTGCGATTACCACGCAGCAAATACACCAGATCTAGCTCACCACCGCACCACCACTTGCCCGGAGAAACCAATCCTCTGCACCTTCTGTCACTTGCAAGTTCCGCAGCAAGGTCTCGATGACCCCCCGCTCTCCGATCCAGAAGTCATTCTCTCTGGCCTCACACCACACGAACTCGTCGACGGCGCTCGAACAACCGAGTGTCATCTCTGCGCCAAGATCGTTCGCCTCCGTGACATGTCCACACACTTAAAACACCACGACTTACAACGTCTTTCCCGAACTAAACCTCGTATATGCCGCAACGTCAACTGCGGCCGCACTCTAGACGGCGTAAGCGGAAACAGAGAGATCAAGCGCGAACAATCGAACCGCAACGAGCTAGGCGTTTGCGATACGTGCTTCGGCCCGCTCTACGTCTCGATGTACGACCCCGAGGGCAAAGCGCTCAAACGACGCGTCGAGCGCAAATATCTCACGCAGCTCCTAACAGGATGCGGGCAGTCATGGTGCCGGAATGAGTATTGTAAGACTGGCCGCCGAGATCTAGGGATGGTGAGAGCGGACGAGGCTGTTACGAGTAAAGAGGCCCTAGGTATGATCAAGCCATTCTTGGAAGGGTTGAAGGATGCAAGGAATCCGGTGCATTTTTGCACGGAAGAGGTAACTCAGAGGAGGAGGCAGTTGGCGGAGATGATTGCTGCCGAGGGGTTGGGGGATGCGAAGGGGGAGGGAAAGGGGAAGAAAAAGGAGGGAAAGAGGAGTGAGTATGATGTCGAGTGGTGTGTTGCAGCACTGGAGGCGGAGGGAGGGGATCTGGATAGGGCGAGGGGGTGGTTGAGGAATTGGGCGCCTATGAGGGGGGAGGGAGGTCGATGAAATTCATATCAGCTTAGATACTGATAGATCTCAACAGATACAGCTGTTGATAGAAGATCAACGGTGATGCATTCCTTTGCCACAGTTCAGACCTGGGTATACTATACGTCTTAAGATCCCATGCAGCATTTTCAACAACCATCCTCAAGAGATCTCCTTCCCCTATATTCCCCTCCCTCTCTTCACCGCCAACTTGCCTGGCCCCCTTTACCCCCCTCCTGTCCCACCCAACCCAACACTCCCCTTACTCGAAAATATCCCCATAATCCCAAACCCGACATAGAACAAGCCCAGCGGATACGCCACCAGTCCCCTCATCCCCCTCATCCTCCCCACAG
>JAABUL010000935.1_pt1 | contig 59254 bp, 64 predicted proteins | sample 5559151 | NCBI WGS metagenome assembly JAABUL01 (sample SAMN10711876, study PRJNA513368) | rock metagenome | isolation source: Antarctica rocks | place: Antarctica: Victoria Land, Pudding Butte sud
GCTGCTGCACGCCGACGGACGCACGGCGGTCACGCCCTCGAGCGAATGGTCGTTAAACGCCGAGATGATGAAGTCGGATGCTGCCTTGAAGTAGGTGTCGATAGCTCCGAAGTTGGCTAAGCCTTGCAGCAAGTCGACAACGCTCTGAAACGTTCCTTGCTCGACCAAAACCTGGAGATACCTTAGCAGGAGCGGGCGCACTCTCCGACCAGATACACACGACTTACGATGTTGGCGTTGATCACATCGTCATTGCCGTTGACAGTTTGCTTGCAACCGGCTGGAAGAGTAGTGCCACAGAGCTGAGCGTCCAGAATCGCCTTGTGGTTTAGCTCATCCAGCTCGTTGTTGAGTGTGGCTTGAGCAAACGAGTTGAGAAATTCGTCGTCGCTTATGGCGCTCTGAACTCGACGTTAGATTTCTTGTACACAAACACTGGCTCGGCTGACCGCTTGTCTGAGTGTCGATGCCGTATCGGCAATGGAAGATGGAACAACTTACATCGAGGTATGCCGAGACCACTTTAGTGTCAGATTGCCAGTTCAGGACAGCGTTTATGATGTCCTGTGAGGAGACCGCGCTAGTGAAGATGCCCGTAGCATAGACTAAGGTCGAAAATAAGCATAAGGCCCAAGAGCATTTTAGCTTTGACTAGCGCCAAAATAGGCAGCAGGTCGTCGCCGCTAAACCCGAACTGTACAGCAGTCTGCTTGGTGATGAGGTGACCGAAATACACACCTACCTTACCATGAACACCTCAAACGCCTGTCCCAACCCATGCTGAATTTGCGCCACGCGCCTCAGACACACTGCCCTCTCCATGGTGCGGACAAGGCGATCTGACAACCTTTGCGTGAATAGCAGCAGCTGTGCCTAAGGCATGTGAGAGAACGCTGCTGCTAAGCTCAAGCACCTACCCACGACGAGACATCGCTTTCGGACCCAACCTCACACCTCGTACGATCCTTCTGTAATAACAGCCTAGTGTATTGTCACAATGCCTCCCCAAACCTCAGCCCCAATCTACGCCAACTACCCAGCCGAAAAACTCACAATCGGAGCTGGTCCAGCAATCTTCCATCTCGCCACCGAGCGCGTAGTAGTTGTAAGCCTTGCCATCGACATTCAATACAATACGCTAACTCCATCCCAAAGTGCTACCACTCCCAAGACAAGTGCTGGTTCCTGCCTAAAGGCCGGCGCAATGCCAATGAGACTACAGGACGCGGTGCCGAGCGGGAAGGCTTCGAGGAAAGTGGCTATCGGAACAGACTCTTGCCCTTACCGATGAAGCATCGACAGACAGATCCAGATGAAGGTCATCAGGTCTTCGTTACCGAGCCAATCTGGACGCAGCTGCTACCGTTGACGAGCACATCGCAGTACATGCTCTTCTGGTATGCTGCGGAGACAGTGCCGCCTGAGGTTGAGAAGGAGTACTCGGACGTTCAAGCCGTGACAGGAGGGAACGCAATTGGCAGGAAGTACGACGCTCCTCCGTCGTTCCCAACGGACATCACTCTGGCGCAACGACTGGCTCAGGATCGAATTGTTGACGCGGAAGGGAAGACGACGACTTATGAGCCTGTCTGGCACGAAGGAACCGGTGTAGACGACGAAGAGCAGATGTACCAGAGCCATCTCCTCCCCATCGCTGAAGCGAGGCGAAAGTTGAAGGGCTCTGTGATGGAAGATGTCATTCGCAGAGCCTGGGAAGGGGTGCAGCTGCGGATGGAGATGGAGACGGAGGAGGCAACGAAGAGTACGTGATCGCGCCTTCTACTATGCACTACTTCATTCTTGGATGCTACGAGTAGATGCTGTTGCACAAGCATATGCAAACATGAACTAGTGGCCCTACTTCAGCAACCACTCATCCGCTCCGCAGGGGCTTGTACGGCGTTTCTGTCGTGGGCGGCCTCCCAGGCGCATATGCAACGCGAGCTAGCCTGCGCCGTCAACGACCAATGGCTTTCTGGGCCAACACATCGCTTATGTACCACTGGCGGTGGTACTACTCGAAACGCAGCATGAGCTAGCTGCGCATCATCTACACCCAATGGCCTCCGCACTACCGACGAGGAGGTCGAGAACATACTTGTACAGCCTAAACGACTCGCAGCGGCGCTGCAGTCGTGCAACCGTCGAAATGCAACCTCAGCTAGCTGTATTACAACAGCGCCCAATGGACCCCCAAGCCGGCAGATGAGCGTCTGGTCACAGACCTTGTGCCCGGATCGGTGTGATACTCCTCGATATGCATCCTCAGCTAGCCGCACAACGACACCATCCAATGACATCTCCGCGCAACAGACGAGGAGAGGGAAAGGCACTCGACTGCGGTGGCTCTCGTCAATATGCATCATCAACTAGCTGCGACCCTTCAATATCCAATAGCCTCTTTAGCCAAGAAAGAAAGAGCTCACACAGCTCCGATGATTTGCACCGTCAGTGGAACTCGATATGCAACCCCAACTAGCCGCGGGACGCGAACACTCAATGACTTCACCACTCAGGCCTCGATGTGCGAGAGCGCACAGCATTCTAAATCGTCAAGCGTGACCGTGTACGACCGTGCAATGTGCGCCGCCATATGCAACCTCAACTAGCCGCACAACACCATCACCCAGTTAGCGTGTCGGTCAAGAGGAATTGTGCGCGAGCAGCTCGAGTCTCGAACCGTCAGGCGTGTGTAAGGACGCATGTGCGACGCCATATGCAACCCCAGCTAGTCGTACTCCCGTGGTAGCCAGTCACATTCTAGCTGAACGAGCTCATGCATGAGCACATGAAACCTACTGCTGTGAAATCAGGAGCTACAGGACGCATATGCAACGTTAGCTAGTTGTGCTACCGTTGCAGCCACTCATCGTCTATCATACAATCGTTGGAGACAGCTACAAGATACTCAGAAAGAATGACCAACGATCACAAGCAAGTCCAATGTCCATTCTTTCGCCTTTCAAATAGTGCCGAGGGTATATATCAACCTATACAATTTGAGGGTGCAGTAAGCTACAGAGCTAGTAAACGACAAAACAGAGCAATGACAAAGCAAAAGGTCCCGCTGAAACGCTGTCAAAACGCCGCTTTTCTCCGCTGGTGAGCAATGATGCAAGGAAAGTATGGCATCTTCTGGCCCGGAACGATCATGACCTGTCTCCGCCAGCTGGCGTGGACATGCGGCTCACATAACGATACAACACCCGCACCCGCCCTTCTTCTTCGTCTCCGGCTCCTCCTTCTCGTCGAAATCCGGTATCCTGGGAGTCGGATTGTGCGCCTGTGCTCCCGACGTGAGAGTACCGGGCGGTGACTGCTGTATCACCGGCGGCGTGGTGATCGTAGGCGTGATCTTATAACCGCCACTCGTCCCCGGCCGTGAGCTGGGAGTATCACTCTTCGGCGTGAGAGGCCACGCATTCATGTTCGCTGAGTCCGGTGATGTGGGACCACTGTACTGGGAGTGGTAGCCAGGACTCAGTGCTGGACTTCGCTTGCCAGGCGAGCCTGAGTGGTCGTTGGAAATGGTGTCCAGTAGTGAGGGACTGGTCGCGCCCAGAGGTGTGAGAGGTAGTGATTTCGGCTTTTGGGTTGGTAGTTCGGTGTCGTTGATGGGCCGGAAGTCGCGGTCGTATGTTGTGCTGGCTTTGCCTTCTTTCTCCCACTGGTCCTGCATCATGCGTTTGGCGTGGGTAGGAATCATTTGCTGATCTGGAGGCAGTCGTGGGTCTGGTTTGTACATTGATGCGATCCACGGTGCTTCACCCTCAGGGGCGTGTCGATGGCTAGTAGATGGCCGCGACTGATGTCCTCGTGAGACTGGTCGAGTCTCTCTGCTCGCGCTGGTACGCTGTTTGCTGTTGATTGAGCCATTCGGCGTGGTGATCTTGCGAGCGCCCGAAATTGGTGCCGCTTTGTTGGGCACACGTGCCTTCGGCGGAGAGTAGTTCTCACCAGAAGATCCAAGATTTGAGCTACCTGGTCGTGGAGGTGTCCGTATGCCGTCATCGTCGAGGAGAGCCTGGCTGCCAATACTATTGCTCCTTGCTCTCCTCGCGTACTGCATATCGTCCCATCCAGGAGTGGCACTCCAAGCATTGCTATTTCCACGACTGCGCGGTAACGGCGAGTCTCTGTCCACCACGTTCGAAGGTACAGGCACTGGACTTGCTTTCGAGACTGGTATCCGCGACGTACTAGGTCGGATGGTAGTAGTTCTCGCAGCTGCCTGATCCGCTGCCGCTTCTTGTGGAGACCGGAGCTCGGTATCAACGTGCGGATCAAAGTCGTGCTCTTCTTCGTCTGCAGCAGGTATGGTGGAAATACGCTTGCGCTCGAAATCGTCGTATCCCGGGTACGCAGCGCTGTACTCTTCGTCCGTCGTTTGCTCCGCCGTCTTGTCCTTGCTCGGCCTTCTCGAGCGCGACTGCGATCTGCTAGATCGTGCACTCGCACCCGGCCCGGCACTCATAGACCGCCGATATGGCCTGACATCAATCCCCGCCGCCGCCATCTCCCGAATCTCAATCTCGGCAAGCTTGTCGCGGTGGATCCAAGCAGAGTCATCGACCGATGGAACGGGCTCCTGCGGTTTTTGCTTTAGGGTGTTGCGTGACCGCTTGCGAGTTGCGGAGGAGTTGGTCTTCTTCAGCGATTGTCGCCGGACTTTCGTCTCTTCCGAGTCTGACATGATGTTCAAGGCACCGCTGGGAACCCGCCGCACACCATTACCCTGGCCATACTCGCTCGACTCCTGCCGCCGAGCTGACGGTCTGATCTCGCCATATGCCTCCACGGGCGAAGAATCGTTCCACTGCCCATTCATCACCTGAGCCATGCCGCTGCTCCTTATATCTTTCTCTGATCTTGGTCGCTGCCTGTCCCTCTGCTCTATGCACCCAATGCCTCGTCACCCACGCTCCACGTAATCGCTGCGCTCGTGCTCTCCACGCCGTGTCACGCTACCCCCTCCTTACTGCCGCGGTGAAGTTCCAAAGTGATGTGAAGTTGGTATATCGCAGGACTGCCTGTCGGGCGATTCTCACGTAGTGATAGACGAAGTGAATATCACCACTTCTTGCTTTTGCAACCGGAGGTGTGCTTCCGTAGGCCGTCCACTCTTCTGCACCTCGACCCTCCCCATATGCATCAGTTAAAGTGCTAATGCAGCTACAGGGGTTCGCCGCGGCACCCGTGGAGTGCATGCATGACCCGATATGGCGCAGAACATGGGCAATCAAGCATGCGCCAAAGGTAGTAGCAACACAACGAGAAACGCCTTGAAAGAATGGTTGTATGGTACAGCAACGTTCAATGGGCGACGAGAACGATACGCATGAAATTAGCAGGCTCCTCGGGTTCGATTGTAGAGTTCTATAGGCCGCCCTTCCCCGATTTACCCGCTGTTTGGCTATACCTAAAGGAGGTCTTGAAATTAAGTCTAATGGCACAGGGGTGGGAACTGCCGTGGTGTATATCGCAACGGCTTCTGCTAGAAGATGAGGATTGTAGGCACGATGTATCGTATACAACGTATTGCCGCGATGGGAAGCGAACAAGCAATGCTGGTACTTGCAGGGCCAATCGTTGTCGACCCCCTCGATCCCATCAGCAACAAAAGCTGTGGTACAACTACTTCGAATCATCTCTCAACGGCTATACTGACCGTGAAGCTACCATACAGATGTGATGGGAAGTCGGCAAACAGACTCCATCCGCTGCTTAGACCATGACGATGCTGGCACACAACACTGCAACGACCTCGATAATTCCCAGGTCTCAAAGAAACAATCGAGTGAACAGAAGCAACCCATGTAGATTCCACACCACAGTGTATCCAGTTCCGATGCACGCTGTACGGGCTGAGTCTATCTTTACACTCTAGCGATCAACCGTCCCATGCTTCAAACCGCCGTTGCCGTGTGCCCTGGCGAATGCAACATGCACCGAACGCTCCACCGCCCAAAAGACTCCGAGTGCCATGCCATAGGAACAAGCAAGAAGCAAATCCATTCCACACTCCCCACATCACCTCCGCTCAACCAAAAGGCGAGAACCCCTGCTGCCCCTGCGCGAACCTGAACCCTCCACCGCCTCCTCCTCCTCTCCCACCCCCACCCATCATATTGAAAAGCATCTCGGGATCGATCTGCACGCCGCCACCACCGCCACCGCCAAAGCCTGGAGGGAACCCACCTCCTCCTCCAAAACCCTCATGCGGATCCATCAAGTCAACGCCGCTGTCATAGCGTTCGCGCTTCTGCGCATCGCTCAACGTCTCGTGCGCCTCTTGGATATCCTTAAACCGGCCCTCCGCCTCCGGATCGTTAGGATTCTTGTCCGGATGATGCACCACCGCCAACTTTCGATACGCCTTCTTGACCTCCTGCTCCGTCGCATCCTTCTCCACGCCCAGGATCTTGTAGTAGTCCTTCCGCTTGCTCTTCTTGAGCTCCATCTCCGCGTTCCGGATATCCTTGGCAATCCCAGGTTCTTCGGGATTCTGCTCAGCGATCTGCTTGTACGCGCGCACAGCTTCGTCCCAATCGCCACCTTCGCCAAGAGCTTTGGCGCGGGTTTTGCGGGCTTTGGTGTAGCTGGGGTCGAGCTGGATGGCTTTGTCGCAGTCGGCGATGGCGAGTTTGTACTGCTTGAGTCTGTGGTAGGCCATGGCGCGATTGTTGAGGAGTTTCGAGTTGGTGCCTTTGTTCAGGGGGTCGACTTCGAGGGCGGAGTTGTAGACGTCTATGGCTTGTTGCCAGCGGCCGTATTTGAAGTGCTGGTTCCCTTCTTCCTTCATCTGGTCTAGCTTCTTCACCATTCGCAGGTACTTGACCGCGTCTTTGAAGTCGGGATCACAGTTCAAGGCTTGTCGGAAGTGTTGCATCGCCTTTTCGTTCTCGCCTTGTGCGTACAGTGCCCGTCCTCGTATCACCAGAGCTTCCGGGTCGGCGTTGTTGGATCGTAATAGCGACATGGCAACGTTCTGTGCATCGCCCAAACTGTTCACTGTGCCCTGTTTCAAGTATGCCTCTCCACGCATCAACTTCCATTTCCGGGGCGGCGAGACACCATACCCTAGACCCTTCTCAGCCATTTGAATTCCGTGTAACGCCATCGAGCCAGCATTACTCGAGTTCAAGGTGTCCTGTGCCTGGGTGATGTGTGTCAACATAGTAACCGCAGGTGCCTTGTCCTTAGCAGTAGCAGGCGGCTGTATCCGATCGTAGACGTCCAAGGCTTCCTGCGGCTGTCCCAATGCTGTGTACACTTTCGCCAGCCTGTGTAAGATTTTCGCACTTTCGGGCTCCAGTGTATCTGCTCGTTTGCAGTCTTCCAGCGCTTCGGGATAACTGTTCGCGGCCATGTATGCCGCTGCTCGGTTGGAAAGATATGTCGAGGACTCCGGGCTGGCATCGATGGCTGTAGTGTCACGTGTCAGCTCGCCATGTATCACTGATCTCACTATCAGGGTTGTATACCTTTGGAATACTCCTCAATGGCCTTCTGGTACTGCCCCGCCTTGTAGAACTTGTTGCCCGCCGCCTTGCACGCCTCAGCATCCACCTTCGGCGCCTCTGGCTGCTCTGGAGGCGGCGATGGACTCTTAGGTGTTCTGTGCGGCGGTGGTGCTGGCCCCTCATCCCCATCCTCCCCCTTCTCCTCATGCTCGCCATTGACCCCATTGGTCTCAGGAAATGCCCCCGGCACCTCCTCGGGCGCTGGCGTCGTCTCCATGGGATCACTGTTCACTCCCACCTCGCCATTCTCCTTCCCGTTGCTGCTGGCGCTGCTCATCGCTGAGAGCGCACTCAACCTCTTCCTCTCTTCCGGTGGTAGATTGAGTGGATGTGTCGATTCGGAGCTCCTGCGCCGTGAAGTCCTGCTCGATCGGTGGGAAGGAAGTGAAGGCCGTTTGGACTCTTTGTCGCGGACGAAGTAGCCTTTACTCTTTTTATCTGCCTTCTCTGGTGAGGGCGCTGTGGGGCTCTTTATAGGTGATGTTGGGGCAGCTTCGGCCGGTGAGCTGGGTGTGGGTGTTTTTTTCGTCTTACGATTGAAGAACATCGAATGAGAGCCGAATGAAGTCTATTGAACGGTACCGATTTCGCTCCAGGCCGCATGGGGAGGCCTGCAAGAAGCCTCTGAGTGTGCCGGTCTTTGGGTACGCTAGCGGGAGGGGAGTTTTTTGTGGAAGCTTCTGGACGAATTGCAGCTGCCATATTCGACTTGATCACGTGCGCACATATGGACAGCACACAGACCAGCAGGTCAAACAGGTATACACCAGTGTAGAGCAAGTATATACGTATATTCCTACATATTCCTACAACCCGCCCAGTCTCCCAGAACCAGGCGACCGCCGGCGGCAGCAAACAGAGTGGTGATGTCGACCAATATATACACACACGCCAGCCCGCAATGCCCCTAAAAAGACCCCATCAAGCAGTAGCAAACACATATGTTGAAGCCTCCTCTTGAATGTCGCTGTTTTGGCCCCCGTCGCACTAGACCTCTTGCCATCCAGCCCATCCAGTCCACACTGATCAACCGAAGAACGAGCTCACGCCCCAACAACAGCCTGCTGCCTCCTCTTAGGATTCGCAGTCTTCTTCTTCGGCGTCGTCCCGCTCTCCCCATTAATATACCTCAACAACTCATCCAAATTCCTCTGATCAATACTCCCCCCACTCCTCGCAGCCTGCGTAGCCGTCGGCGCCGCGATCCCGTTAGCCTGGCGCTCAGCAGGCGGCTGCGGTCCAGCGCCCACAGCCATCCGCGGCATCCGTCCACCACGACCGCTAAACAGCATTTTCCGATTCTGCAAAGCGTTCGCCTGTTTGGCTTGCGAGACGGCGGAGTGCGTGAGCGTCTCGAGCCAGTTCTCCGCTTCCTTGGTGTTGGGGTTGTCGGCGCCGAGCTCGGATTTGAAGATGCTGTAGCTTTCGCGCATTTTCGCTACCGCGGCCTTGGAGTCTTGATCGAGTGCCAGCGCTTGCGCGAGCTGGAAAAGTAGCGTTGCGGTCGCAATGGCCTGCTTGCCGGACACTTCCTCGCAGATGTCGAGGGAGACTTCGAACCACAGGCGGCTCTCGTGGAAAAGCTTCAGACTTTGCAGCATCACGGCAGCGTTATTGAGCGTGGTGATCGAGTCTGGGTGACGGACACCGTAGACGAGTTTCCAGAGATCGAGCGCGTGGCGGACGTAGGCGAGAGCGTCTTTGGTGTTGCCGGTGGCGTGCTCGAACAGGCTAAGATTGAGGTAGGAGAGGATAGTCTCAGCGTTGTCGATGCCAAGGGTGCGTTCAGAGACGATGACGGCTTTCTTCGCTAGCTCGACGGCTGCGCTCTTCTCGTCCAGGCTATAATATATCGTGGAGAGGGCGTAGTACACGCGAGCTACCTCTGGATGGAGAATGCCGTAGATCTGCTCATGGAGGCTCAGACTCTCCAGAAGGAGTTCTTGGCCGAGCTCTTTCTGGTCTTGCTGCAAGCTCATGCGACCTGCGTCGAGCGCTTCTTCGGCGAGCACGCTTCGTGGCGCTGCGTCCTTGAACACGGGCACGATGTTGAGGATGTTGTCTGGAGTGAAAGTGGTAGATGGTGTTGTTGGGGACACCGAAGCGGCGCGGTTGGGAGAGTGATCGGCTTGCTTCTTTTTCTTCTTCTTGCCGCCCTCCGATGCAGAATGCACACCGTTCGTCTGCGGAACAGTAAGTGAGTCGGACGAAGCTTTAGTTGCCAATCCATTGGTCTGGGGTGCTGCCAGCTGCTCTTTCGTGAAGCGGTACTCCTTCGCTTCAAGCTGTAGACCAAGCTTCAGACACACTTCTCGAAGCAGCTGCAACTCTCGACCGGGCTGCACGAGCTCGCCTTCCAGCTGTATCCGGTAGCGAACATCGATCTGCTTCCTGAGCTCAGTGGCCAAGCTCTCGGGTGTGACCTTGCCGAAGGTGAACTCCGTGTCAGGATACATCGCCTTCAAGTCCTCATCGATCTCATACTGAGGCTTGCCGTTCAGCGCAGCACCCAAAAGGCAGTTCAACAAATGGCTCATGCAGTGCTGCGCGAAGCAAGGCGGTAGCTCCTTCATCTGCGCATTGGCGAAGTGCTTGAACGCTCTGCTCACCATCTCCTGCCTGCACAACCAGCCGAGCGCATGCACTCTCTTGTCCTTGCCCTGCTCTGAGCACAATCGTGCTACTTCGCCAAGATAGCGCACGTTGACGCCGCGCTTGTGCATCTCGCGGATGAGACTTTGGCCGTCCATGGGGAAGCCGACCTCGCCTTCCTGCATCTCGCGTACGAGTCTTGGGATAACGTCGGACGTGAGGTACTTGCAGACTGAACGGACTTCTGCTTCGTCTGCCTCCCATTCGGCCTTCTCTTCATCGGACTGTGGAAGCTGGCCAGCGAAGACGTCAGGATTCAGGGTGAAGGAGAACCCGGAGACATCCACGGTCTCTTGTTGTCGTGGTTCGGCTGGGGTCTCATCGGTCTTCGCGACTGCAGTCTCGCCATTTGTGTGTTCGTGCTCGCCATCCTTCGAATCGCCATTCGTGAGAGCACCGTTCGTCTTCGTGTCCTTCTCCTCCGCTTCAGCATCGCCATTCGTAAGCTGCTTCTCAGCACCGGCCTCCGCTTGATCTTGATTCCTGCCCGCTCGCTTCTTCTCGACCTCTTTCGAGATATACTCCCTCAACTTCACAATCCTGTACGAGTCCACCAGCTCCGGCCTCATCACCGTCATTCTATGCGGGTACTTCTTGCCTTCCTCTTGCTCCTCTCCACAATGTTTCTCCAGCCAATCGATGTCCAGCGGTGTTATGCGATACAGGTCCAGCACATACTTCCTCCCATCCGTGCCCAGCAGACCCTTCGTCTCCACACTAGCCTCCAGCTCGTGCTTCTTGCCCTCCTTGTCCCACACCGCGTGCCGCTTCACGCGCATCGCCTTGCTTAACTCATTGAACGGCTGCACGAACCCTTCCATCGTCGCGATGATGTCCCTGCCCTCTACACCACCATAGTCGATTTGGTGCTCGCCCGGGTCCCGTTGCTTGAAGATGCCCGGCACAATGCTCTGTCCCACAACTCGCTTGCCCAGGTAGTCGACTACCACTGTACCGGGAGTGAAGAGGCCATTGATGTCTAGCTGGTTGACCGCCTTCACGCCCTGGACGTCTTTCCCGGTCGCTATGCGCGCTGCCTCGTCTCCCCCATCTGTCGCGAAAGTGCCGACACCGTCCGCGCCGAAGGAGTAGAAGACGTTGTTGTACACGAAGATCTGCGCATCTCTTGCTTCTGTCGGGTTCAATGGCTGTACCTCTCCTCTTGCCACGAGCGCTGCGCCCCGTACTGCCGCCTCGTTATATTCTGCGAACAGCTTGCTCGTGAGACGTTCCCGGAAGACACGATCCTGCACCGTCTCTTTCGGGAGCTCTCGAGTCGACTGGAACTCCTCGTTCCAGTCGCGTAGCGTCTCCGCATTCTCGGCGCCTGCTAGAAGGTAAGCTTCCTGTGTTCGCGTGAGGTCTGCTTGGTGCTGGTGAGTCGACGCAGCTGAGACGAGCCAAGGTGCGGCTGGTATGCTGTTCGAGAGTTGGTAGGCAGCTAGTGGATCTCGCTGGCCATTGTACTCCTGGAGCTTCGTGAAGGACGAGTCGAATGATGGTGATATCTGTTCGAGTAGGCTGATGAGCGAGTGTGCTGAGGAAGACTTGGGTGAGGTGCGTGGTGTAGGATCGAATTTGTTGTTGGTCGACTTGTTGACGTAGAAGCCTGTGACTGCGGAAGTGATGTAGTGCTGTTCGCCTTCATTCGTGGTGACCTGGAGGTATAGTAGATGGCCACGCATCCGTAGGTGGTGCGGTGGTGGATTCCATGCTGAAAGCGAGATGTTCTTGACCGTCTTCGGCGCTGCTTCTCGTGTTTTCGCCAACGGTGTAGATATCGAGCCAACTGCATTGACATCATAATGTGCGACTGGGTTCGAATCTTCGCCGGTCTTGCTGCTCGGTAGCTCCACGCTGTCGCATAAGCTTATACCAGCATCAATGCCCATCACCAGATCCGTCCGGTCTCCGGCCGCGCCTATCAGCTCCCTTACTCGCACGACATGCACGCGCGCTTGCGCCTCAGTGTATGGATCCTCAACGAGCTTGCATGTTGGCTCCTGAACGATCTCAGGGACCTCGGAGAGCTCGATAAAGTCATTGATGCGCTTGCCCTTGTGCTGGAGATGGAAGCAGGAGTACTGGAAGGTGTGCGGTGTGTCTACGATCGACTGTCGAATGTCCTGTACCTGCTCCTGGGTCGAGACCATGATCTGTGTCTGGCCAGGAGCATGCGGCAACTCAATGGTGAGCGGGAAGACATTCTCGGTTGGTTGGGCTGCTCCTTCGTTCTCGCCGTTCTCGCCATTCTGCTGTGTCTCTTCGGATGAGGTGCCGTTGGTCAAGGTGCCATTGGTTTCGGGGGGTGTCGCGTGCTCCTCTGATTCGGCGTCGAAGGGTGGATTGGACTGTGCATCAATGTCTGCAGCTGCTCATCAATTAGCTGCCCACCTCATGCCATTGCCCAAAGCTCCTCGTCCGTCGAAGTACATGCGGTGATGGACGACAAGCAGAACGCACCTCCATTCGGTCCGTCGGCCATACCAGCTTCCTCTCTTTCCTTTTTCTTCCGCAGATACTGGATACAAGCAGGTGCTGAGCGAGCGTCGGAGGAAACAGATGAGGTTATGTTACAGGAACAACAGGTCTATTACAACACGATACAGAAGCTCTGAAATGGCAGGAGGAAACAACTCGCAGTCGGACAGCAGTCCTGACGAGATTAAATCGAACGCCCAAGAACCATATTTTTTTTAGACCAAGCACAGGTCACATAACCGACGAGCTGCCGGTTTTCCCCGGGGCGAGGGAGTTGGACTTGACGGGGTCGGCACTGACACTTCTACTGCTCCCCCAAGTTCATCCAAAGGAGTCGTCGATGTCGGAGAGTGTTCATGCTCATTGTATCTCCATCACATCAACGACTCCATCGCCGTATCCACAGTTCAATGCACGATCGAGGTTAGCATCATGACCGAATTGGGTTGCTGTAGCCCCGGGTCGGAACGTGCAGCGAATCATGGCATCCTTGTCGCGTGCTCCTGACACTTCGTGTTGACAAGGTGTTGTTCGGGGCCATCATGTTATTCCCGTCGGACGACTTCTGTGACTTCACTTTGGCATACGAAATGGGGAAGGTGTTTTCAATGAGGTGATATTGGCTCAATCGGCTTCTGGCGCCCGGAACTGGTATCAAACCTGGCCAACATGGCTACACGCTCATTAACATCTGCGCCATTGCGGAGTGTGTTCACGTTCGCTGCGATTCCTGATACTCAATACTCCGGAACAAGGCTACGTACTCATGGGTTACGACGAGTTCGTCCGCGGATATGGACTACTCGACGGCACCTGGTCACGATGCAGGTCGGACCACAACAACCAGGTCCGCCAAACGAGGCCGAAGGACCGCAGAAGAAGCCCAAGAAAGATGAAAGGCCGAAGTTCAACTGGAGAGAAACCACTTTCAAGATGGCCGAAGCAGCTTTGACGACTTTTGCTTCGGTGGCGATCCTAGGGTGAGTCCAAAATGATTACGAACTTGATTCAGGAAGCTCATATATACGCTAGACTTGTAGGCTATAGCTACACGAAGTACTACAAATACATGATCCTCGAGAAGATGCAGAACGCTTTCGCTCCCGGCGACCCAGTCCTGGGTCTAGCTGCGACTGCGAAGCGAGGACTACCTTCAGACTACCCAATGGATGCCGCCGACGAGGGCAAGCAGATGGCGCACTGGGTATTGCGTGATGAGCAGGGACTCATCGACGCGATCGTCTCCGGAGAGGCTAAGGGCCAGTACTTCCTGCTCGTCGGCGAGAAAGGGACCGGCAAGTCGAGCATGCTGATCGACGCAATGGCTAAGATCGATGGCGAAGGCTGCGCAATGTTCGACGCCCACGCCGACCCAGAAATCTTCCGCATTCGATTGGGCAAAGCGCTCGACTTCGAGTTCCACGAGGACAACATCGGCTCCCTCTTCTCCATCCGTGGCCCGCGAGACGCCAGCGCTTTACTAGACGTTGAGCGCGCCTTCAACAAACTCGAGAAAGTCGCTTTGAAACGGCGAGACGTGCTCGGCAAACCACTCATAATCATCGTCAACAGCATGCACCTCCTCCGCGACAACGACTCCGGCCGCGACCTCCTCGAACTCCTCCAACAGCGCGCAGAGCAATGGGCAGCCTCCAACCTCGCCACCGTCGTCTTCAACAGCGACGACTACTGGATTTACGAGCGCCTAAAACAATACGCCACCCGCATGAACGTGATCCCGATCCTTGACCTCAACAAACCCAAAGCCCTCTCAGCACTGTCAAACTACCGCCTCAAATTCCACGGCGAGCGCACAGACCGCGAGACTTTAGAACAAGTCTACGACAAAGTCGGCGGCCGCCTCTCCTACCTGGGTCGCATAGCCAAAGCATCCGATATGGTGAAAACAGCCAACGAGATCTGCCAAATGGAGAAAACCTGGTTCCTAAACAAATGCTGGATCCTCGGCGCAGAAATGGACGACGATGTCATGGACCAGCAGAAATACGCTTCGGCTGCTATGGTCCTCGCCAAAGCCCTCGTGGACATGGAAAAAGATATGGCATCTACCTACGACCCCGAGAAGGGCCATATCCTCCCACAAATGCCACTGCATAAGGCACGCCAGGTTATGACCCGGGCGGATTTTATCCAGAGCTATGATGCGATTAATGTGTTTACTATTGATAGTAATGCGATGGTGCGGGCGGATAGTGTGCCGATGATGAATGCGTTTCGGGAGGTGTGTGCGCTGGAAGGGTTTGAGGAGTTTTTGGAGGCGACGCTGAATAGGATCAGTGACATTGAGAGTTTGGGGAGGACGAGGGAGTTGACTGTAAAGGATTTGTGGGAGGGGGGGAAGTATGAGGTCAAGATGATTGATGGGAAGGGGAGGGAGACGGGAGGGTTGACGTTTGCGGTGAAGGAGAAGGATAAGGAGGACGGAGATGGATGAGCGGTGGACGGTGATATCAACTTGATCTTGTACGATTGGACACCAGTCGCCGTTGAGAGGCGAAGCAACCGTGCCTGTGTTCGAAGAATATGACGGCGATTGCTCGAGGTATAGGCATGTAAGATAGCAACGAATGTGCCGAGCTGATCATACTGTATATCATGTAGACGTGAGTTATAGAGTATGTGTTTCCCCAATCCACGTTTCTTGATATCGTTCCACAAGAACACGCATACAAATGCAATGCTACATGAACATGAGCTAGCGCACCACCCTCTTCACCAATGACCACGTCCATCGCGGCTGCAGATACCAGTAGTGGCGCATATGCAGCACGGTGCGGACACAGAAGATATGCAACGTGAGCTAGCTGCATCGTCCACTGGACGAACTAGCACTGCAAATGATGTGGAACGATAGGGAGTGCAGGACGATTTATGCTACCTGAGCTAGTCTGTATGACGGAGCTGTCCAATCGCTATTTGCACTGCATAGAGACGCCTTTCCTGGCTGTGTCGTCGCGGCTGTCTTTCTCTGCGTAGCAGACCGTCGTAGAACACGGGCGCTGGCCAGCATCTCGGATGCTCTTCTGTGCGGACAGCGTGCCTAAGTCGTGCTGCTTGCAAACCGGCGGCGAGCGAATTGTCTCCCTTCTAGCAGCGAGGTCCTTCGTCTGTCACGCCGTTCGCCTTGGCTTCTGCGTCGAGCATCCCAGGAAGCTGGATCTCTTCCGGACGTCTGGAAGGCATGGGCACAGCACTCGACAACGGACACCGCTCTCACCCAGCTACGTGTATATGTGTGTCGTGTGAGCTTCCACCCTCATTCCTCTCCAATAATCTCACAGAACGTTATTAGCCGTCAGATCCTCCGCCTGCAGCCATGAAACCCCTCGCAACGCTGGTCAACAAAGCCATCCAAACAACATTCAAGAACGTATATTTCGTCACCAAAGCAATTCGCACAGAGTCGTTGCTCATTCCACGACGACCTGCGGCCTCCTTCCGCTCAAACTCGCTATCCTCCCCTGCAGCTCACCAGCCATCCGTCGCGGCGCGTGTCGATTCAGAGACGACACTCTCCTAGACGGTGGTAGAGATGCCGGCTGGTACTCTTCTCCACCGTCAATGCTCTCCTCTTCCAGCACGGGAGGCGTGGAAGGGTCGTGGAAGCGCCTCTTTCGGCCAGAATCAGAGCCGAGAGATGCAATGCGTGAATACTCTTTATTGTTCTCGTATGCGCTTGTATTCGCGCGCCGTGCAACAAGAGAGTCACGCAAGCTAGGTGAGCGTTGAGGTGTGCTATACTCCCGTGGTCCGGAAGGTTTCGAGCGACCGATGTCTGTCATTGCTCGGGAGGGTGGTCGGATAGTGGGATCGTCATCTTCCATAGGCTGATTGTAGTGTTGCTGACGGATGCGCTGTAGGCGGCTCTGTGGTCGTGCGAATCGCGGATCATGTTCTTTTCGTTTGATGGATGGCGTAGTTTCGTGCTCAGAGGCAGATACATCTTCGGCACCGCTCGGGCTGTTGCCAATACTGCCTGCTTGGGAGCCTAACATGCTCGTACGCCGAGCTTCTAGACGGCTCATGGGCCGGCTATTTGTCCTAGTCAGAGAGTCGGTCGGGCCAAGGCTGCTGCGAGTGTAGCGGAGGGACGGAGAGTTCGAAAGCGGCGTAGCGAGAAGTACTGGAGAAGCAGTTACACTCGGCGCCTCGTGTTTGCCTTCGCATAGAACAATACATAGATCCGTGAGGTTACGGCACATTGTGTCTGTCTTGCGCCGTACATGCCTGTCTGATACAGTGACACCGTTGATGATGGCTGCTGCCGAGAATGCAGTCCCTTGTGGGCCTGCGCTTCCGGTCATGGCGATGAGTTGCAGCGCATCAGCCGCCGTTGCTTCCAGAGATCGATATAGTGGCGCGCTGAGTAATGATTTCGCTCTGGCCAGGGCTGCATGCAGGTTTGGATGAATGTTCTTGGCAGTCGAGCCTCCGACCACATGCTCACTAGCCGTTTGCTCGGCGATACTGTCCTGCTGTTGCTTGTTCTCCATTTTGTCGTGTTTTGGCGACGAATCAATCGTGGTTGGTGCCGTGGTTGCTGTCCTTGGTCGTTCGCTAGAATCGCCAGACACCGCGCCTCCGGATGTGAGAGGCAGCCTTCCTGTTCGCTCGACTCTCTTGATCCTGGACTTGAGATCGTCGAGCTCATCCCACACAGTATCCGCGGTATCAGAGTCTACCGATCCCGAATCTGGATTCGACTGTTTCGGTTCCGAGCTCTCAGCTGGCGATTCACTGTGCGAGTCCTGGCGGATCGTAGACAGCTGGTGTGACTGTCCTTGCCGCGCTTGTGATGACGCGTTACCAAATGAAGGGCGCCGTCTGCCATATTGCGGTAAGTCTGGTGCCCTGTGGTTCTCGCCAGGTGAGTTTGCGGAATGCTCAGCAGTCAACGAAAAGCGTTGTCTTCGGCCTGAGCTCGACAGTCCAGACGCCGAAGCACCATCGTCAGTCAGATAGCCTGCGCGGCTAGGCGAGTTCCTGTACCTCTCCGCGTGACGTTGGAGGTCTGAAGTTGCCTGCCCCGATCGCGATGGAGGTCGATTGCCGAACACATGCCCGCTTGTCTTTGGCCTGTTGTCGCCGGAAGAAGGCATACCCAGCTCTTGCACTGGCAGAGAATGCCTCTTGCCCGCGAAAGATGCACGACTCGCAGCGCGGTCGCCTCTACTTGGTGGCCTCACTCCGTCACTCTCCGACTGATCGTTGGCCAACGCGAGGAACAGATCCTCACTCCTCTTCCCTCTAAAGCGATTCATATCGCTGATGTCGGTGTATGATGTCCCAGTCTCGAGCTTCGCGAGTGTCTCTCGGTGAGATTGTATGGCGGAAAGTGACTTTCGACGCGTAGTGAAGTCGGTCGGTCTCACGAGTGGGGCACTGTTTACAGAGCCATGCTGCCCCTGCGCGCTGCGGAAAGAGTCCCTACGCGCTTCACCGCCGGAAGATGAGGATCGTTGGACGGGTAGTACAGGCGATGTCTGGCTCGACTCCTTGCTCGCGATGCTGGATCCGGTCGCTGTCCTCCGCGGTTGTAGCGTCGCTCTCTTGCCCGTCGCGAGATGATGAGCAGGAATTGCTGGAACTGCAGGTATCCTCGCTGGTAGTGAATATCGGTTGCGCGACGTGGAGAAGTAGTCACCGTTCATGCTCTTCGGTCGACGTCTGGCTGCAATGTTTGCGCCTGCCAGGTTCGTGTTTGATTGCGCCTGCTGATCGCTTGCAAAACTGCCGGGACCGCTCCGATTGGCCGACATCCCTGCTTCTGCGTCGAAATAAGAAACATCTTCCTCGCCCGACGTCGAAGACGACGACATCGTGCAGCAACTTCTACGACAATGAAGAACACGCGACAGGAGGAAGCTGAAGTGATCAATCTACCTCCGCACCTCTGCTGCTCACCCCGAGATCAAACCTTGGTGCATTTTGTCGTACGCCTCCCGGTCCCGGAGGAGCCGGGAGGACGCGACCTCTAGCGGAACCACGAGGGCGCGGGATTGACTCTGAAACTCATCACCGTAACGAGCACGGTCCTTTGGTTGTCAACGATTGCGTGCAGCCGGACGGAACTTTGAAAGTCTGGCCCTCCTTCTGCTCGTGCCTTTAACGCTCGAGGGGCACGTCTGCTACATGGCGAATCCAAGGCCATCTTTTCAAAATGATATGAATGCTATTTCGCGGATTGGTTCGAGATACCGAACAGACCTGCGATTCGGACTCCTCCTTCTTCTGCTCGCCATGCTCCTGCCGATGTCTGACTAGCTGGCTAGCACGACAAGCCGTGATCGGCTGTAGGATCAAACGTGTCAAGCAGGGGTTACAAGGTCGCCTAGAGGAACGGTTTGTCCTCGCCTGGATGTCGCGGCTTCTCATACACACGGATAAGCCATTGGCTCTTCACATACTATACCTTCACCCGATGCTTCGATCAGGCCCCTCACGAAGATGCCAAATCATCATTGCATCGGCCTGGAGGTTAGACGCAAGTCGAGGTCTTCAGTTTTGACTCCGGCTGCCTCAAATACTTTACCACGATTGTAAGGAAGGTTATCTTCAGTAGGCGAACTCTGTCTGTCGCTAACATCAACAGTACCGTATGAGATACAGCGCCATCGACGGCGGTACCATTGACGCGCTGGCCATTCTGGAGGAACTTCAACGGCCGCTTGTTATGATCAATTACACGGCCGTCTCTGATATCTTGTTCGTACCATCGCCATCTTTATCCGCAACCCATGAATCATGACGCCTGGAGAGCTGTGTGGAGGGTTTCAGGGGCCGCGTGAGCGCACCCACGTGTGAAGATTCGCAATCACGATCCCGAAACTCTATTATACGCAACGCAACTCTATTGACTCATCGAATACCGAGAACAACCCAATTGTCTGTACAGGGGATGCTCGGCTCTCTAGCTATCGCGGCGCAACCAGGATTCGTCCTCAGCACCACCACCTAGATGTCTTCAGCAAGCAAACGACAGTCAATGGCGAGCTTCCCAACGAGATCCTCAGATAATCTTCGCACCCCTCGGCTTCTTGAAATCATGCACCGAGTAATTCCTCCACAGGGCCACCGAGAAGATCATCAGCACCAGCGTAGCGGTCCCAGCAATACACATGTACCGCTGCGTCACCGCATACGCGTTGATGATGCCTTCGCGACCCGGACTGCCCCATGGATAGGATAGTTGAGTCTCCAGACTCAAGTATATATCCGAAGCCTGGCTCTTCAAGCCAGGTGGGAGATTGCGCGTCAGCTCGCCCGGTAACGTGTTTGTCCAGATGGCACCGCTGATGCTGGTCCCAATCGCTCCGCCGACGGCGGTGAAGAGGGATTCCAGCGCCAATGCGACGGCGACGTTGTCGGGGCCGACTGCGGCCTACGCAAATGTTTAGCAGTGCTCTGAATGTGCGGGGCAATTCTGCGGGATAGGTGTGCTTACCATGATCGCGACTTGCTGGCACACGACGATCGTACCGCCTCCAATGGCGATGAAGATCTGGCACATGATCACGTAGCCTATCGAGTGATGAGGCTGGCGGAAATGGATCATCAACCCTGTGCCTAGTAGCTGCAGAGGTACAGCGCAGTAGGCGAGCCACTTGAAGCGGCCTGTGGCGGGGATCAAGAGGCCGACAACGATGCCCCAGAAGCAGGCGCCGATGTTGTAGATATTGTACACGTATCCGGCGTCCGAGACGCTGAGATTGAAGACGACTTGCAGGTAGGAGTTGAAGTAGAGGTCCCAGCAGTAGAAGCTGAGGAACAAGGTGCCTGCGGTCAGGCAAGAGCCGATGACTGTGCGATCTGTGAGGAGGTGGAAGGGCAGGAAGGTCTTCTTAGCAAAGAAGCGCTCCCATGCGAAGAATGCCACGAGGCAGCAGAAGCCTATCACCAGCATGGCGATGATTTGGGGAGACTGCCATCCTTGGCCAAGAGTGTTGGCGAGACTGAAGGGAAGCAATACGAGCGACCAGCCAGCTATGAGGAGGAGCATGCCGAAGACTTTGCTAAGCGTTAGAAGTCGGTGCAGGTAAGTCGGAAGTGGTGTCAAACTCACAATCGAACTCGATCAAGTAATAGTTCAGTGACTGATACCAGGACCGTCCACTTGCTTCGCGCCTGTCGATCAAGACACCCTGCTTCCGGGCAAGTTGCTGATTCCGCCAGAAAACCCACAGGAAAGGCGCGCACATGACTGGAGTAACGATGGCAAATGTGCCGTAGACCCAACGCCAGCCCGCGCCAGCCAAGTAACTCTGCGCCGCGGCAGGACCAGCGAAGGTTGTGGCGATGTATGGACTGGTCGAGAAAGCGAACATGAGGCCTCGCCATTTCAGCGACGAGGTGTCGGCGATGAAGACGTCCAGGACGTAGGCGATGCCGTTCATGCCTACCCAGTAGAAGACTTGCGCTGCCGCGTAGGTTGTTACGTTGCCACACGCCGCCATCATGACCAAGCCTGTGAGCAACTTGTCAGAACCATTGGAAAGTAATCAGGCAATGGCGAGAACTTACCGATAACAGTGCAGGATACCATCAGGATGAAGCCATAGATGCGACCAAAGATGTCCATAAGCTTCGCGACAGGAAGCTTGATCACACCAGCTACGAGGCCGGAAACAACGTTGGTCGTTGAAGTGAGAGGGTGCTCGCCAAAGTCGCTCGTGACATATGCAACCACATTGTTCGAGATCTGTTGTTGGAGCGAGTTGACGAAGAAGATGAGGAAGATTCTGCAAGAATGGTCAGCTGAGATGGTGGCAAAGCGATCAGCATGAGCAGACTCACAGTCCATAAGCAATAATGAGTGACTTCCGTGTCCAAACGATAGTCGTCGCCTGTGCCATCTTGACCCCATCTTGTCCTGACGATAAGCTCTCGCCATCACTAGAGTTGAGGTCATTGTTCTGCTCTTCGTCGAGGTTCTTCTCGCGGCTATCTTCTGACGGAAACGGGCGGTCTTGTACGTCGGATGTCTCCTTGGCGTCACCACCTTTGCCGAAGAATGATGGTATAGGCATCGTGCAACGGATGTGTCGTGTGACGGAGGACAAAAGATCCTGCGTTATCAATCTGATAAATCGCGCGGACGAACGCCAATGCGGTGCCGAGCCTGCCGAGAGCAGACGTTCGACTTTTTCGAGTCCGTTCTCGGAGCTGCCGTCTTGTCATCAATCGTGCTCACGGCAGGATGGATCCTTCATCAGAAGCAAGCAAGCTTGTGTGAGACATGTCACTCCCGTGCTATCGTCACGACTTCCTCAGCATCCGGCAGGAAGAGTCTGATGAGGAGAGCTTGGGAGAGGATAGCGAAGTATAGCCACCAACGAATGGTCGACCCAAGCGGAAAGACGAACTCAATATCGAGCGGCATGTGAGCTATTTCCACGGATGTTCAAGCGTCAACAACTCCAACATTGACAAGTAGGTATCATTAAGTTCCAAAGTCATCGAAGCCATCAGTCCTTCCAAGCACTCTTAGCCCTCTTCTCCCTTTACTTGCTCTCCTCCTTCTTTCCGCCTGGCATGAAGCTACCAACATATCCACCTGCGCTCTTCGCGCCACTCCAGACAGAACCTCCAACAGCGCCTGCATAGCTGCCCGAATCATCCTTTCCACCACGCTCAGCACGATTGACGCCCTCCTTGGACACCATATCACCCATTGGCTGCAAGAGCCCACCTTGGCCGACTTGACCCGCGGCCAAGTTGTTCACACCGTCCTGGAGGTTATCGACTTGCTCGATGCCGGTCACCTTGGACTTGTCGAGAGTGTCTGCAATACGTCAGATCAGTTCCTGGTCAACCCGTTTCAACGGCACACCAACTCACCCTTTGCAGCGTAACTAGCCTTGTTATCGCTTGTGAACCACCTCAGATACACGTCCTCAATCCACGGCATCCAGTTCTCCTTCTTGTGCTGATATCCTTGCATCACCCACTCATAGTAAGTCAAGTTCTTCTTCTTCTCCTCGGGCAGCGCATCGAACGTCTGCTTCTTCTGCTCCTCGGTCATGGCATCCCAATCCTTGGTGCCGCCGCCATTCACGGTGCCAGCAGCGCTTTGTGCACCGGAGCTTGCTTTCTCTGCGCCAGCTGATGCGGTGTTTCCTACGGTTGAGGCACCGCTCTGAACGCCGGAAGACGCTTTTTCTGCGGCGGACGATGCGGTGTTGCCTACGGTTGAAGCGCCGCTCTGAACACCGGATGACGCTTGCTGGGCGCCGGACTGAACGGTGTTGCCCAAGCCGCCTACTGCGCCTTTGAGTGAATCGGCCATGTCTGCGTTGTCGACGGGATCTGGAGAAGTAGCTGGTTCGTTGCTGGGCTGAATCGGTCCCTTCTGATCAAGCTGTTGATCCGTTGATGTTGGCTTGTTCGTATCAGAGACAGTCGTAGCTGTGTCTTCTGTTGGATCATCCGTCTCAGGTACAGTTAAAGCTGGCTCTTCAGTTGGTGCAGTGGGTCGTGAAGGTTGCTTGTCGATAGAGATGTTGGAGCGTGTTGGGATTGAAGCAGTAGTAGTAGAGCTCCGAACGGGAACAGCAACGACGGCAGGCTTTTCTATGTCCTTCTCTTCTGAATGACGTGTGTCTTTCTTGCTACTGTACAACAGGGAAGGCCACAGAAGGAAGGCATCAGTAACTCTAGACCTCAACAATCACATGCAACTAGAGATCGTCCCGGCTGCGGTTGTGCAGCTACTGCTTGCTAGACTTTATACTGACGCTTCATCATCGGACGAATTGTCAACTACCAACCAATACCAGCTGATTCCTACCATCATGACATTTGTCTATGCCTTGAAATTTAGCGATGTTCGTCGAGATCGACGACAACCAGACGCCACGCGTGACGTAGCCTTACAGCGCAGTTACAGGGATTGAAACCGGGATGTAGAATCTCCTACTCTCGCTCGACCAACCACCAGCCTCTGATACGAAGGGTTCGCCGATCGCAAGATTCGATGTCTTGGATCGCAATGCACGAATACGGCAAGATGTGTGGCTGTGCGCTGGCAGTAGTAATGGTTCTCCGTGAGGTTGGCAGGCAGAGATGTGTTGATGACATGTGCCAACAGCGAGGACGTCCATTGGACTACGACGAGCATCATACGAGAGACCTAGAGCAGGGCGAGAAACGAAATGCAGAAGTATGGATTCTAGAAGTGTGGTCTCGAAAGTGCGAACACGTATCGAACATAAGTCCAAGCCAGCATAGCTGATGACGATCATCACACAGAAGCGTATCCGTCGCTCATTAGGACTCCCCATTGTCTTCCCGTATCAAAACGCCTTCTCCCAGAAACAGCGATGGGTATCTCCAGCGCGTCCTCATCCTAAGAAAGCCAAATCGGGTCAGAGGGACCGGATCGGCAGCTTGAACGCTTCATGAAAGCACAACGCCGCCTGACAAGCTCTCGAGCTCGTGTCATAACACATCTAAAATGCTTCTCGTAATCGGACTGACGCCCTTGTGGGCAGGACTCCGGGGATCGGAGTCGGTGAGGTTAGGTGTCTCTTCTAGAGACGATTCTTCCGGTACAGTGAGGGACATCGCGAACGGGTTTTGTGTAAACTCCGTTGCTCGTGGAGACATCAAGGCCTCGTCAATGTCGTCGAATGACGGTGCCTTGGCCAACCGATGTGGTAGTGATGCCTCTATCTCGGCTTGCCAGCTCTGGAGTTGTTGTTGTTCGCGAAGGTTGGGCGATGATATCTTCCCGCGTAGCCTCGGCGGTCGGTCTGGCTGCCTAAGACGTGATTCGTCCACTTGTTGTGTTGGCCGTGGCCGCGTTTTCAGAGATGCCGTCCGTCGTGGTACCTCGTCTGGAGTAACCGAGCCCATACCCAGCTGCGCTAGCAGGATCGACCTGTCGAAGGGTGACGAAGCGAACTCAGTAGAAGATGGAGACATGAGGCCGAAGCTATCAGCTGGGTCAACGTCAGGAGACGGCTGCAAAGGAGTCATTGCGAACTCTTCTGTGCGCGGGGACGTCGTGAGCTCAGTGGGAGTCGTAGAGTCTGAATCTTGACCGAAATCCGGTGTTTGTGCTCGTGCGAAGTGACCAATGGGACCCGTAGAGTCTGGCTCGGTGATGTTCAGCATTGGTACGGTGGGGACCACCCGCCCAGAGGTGTTGACGTAGGCCGAGCCAGGCTTCACAGCACTTATTGCTCGTGCTCTTTGCCCAGGAGGAGGCGGAGGGGTGTTGACCGGTGGCCACACAAACGCAGACGGAGCAGACGATGGACCTGGGCTCGACACTGGATGTGAATCCGCGGTTTGGACAGAAGATAGAGGTCCACCGCCAGTTGACAGAGGGCCGTCCCCATTCGGAGATCTCATCGAGAATGGACCACCCCACTCGCTGATGGCCGAACTCGGTGTGATGGGCGAAAGGCCACGGTCGGCAGAGAGTAGTCCGCCACGCTGTAGACTCGTCCTGAACTCCTGGAGCTGCATGATCAGATTCATGTTCGGGCCAATCCATTTGCTCCGCTTCTTCACAGCGTCATATGCTTCTTGCACGCTGAGTGAAGGGTTCTTGAAGAGGCCATAAGCCACAACAAGACTGGCAGACCGACTGACCCCGCATTGACAATGGATCAAGACTCTTTTGTTTTGGAGCACCATGTCATCGATAAGCTTGACTAGTCGCAGCAGATCAGGTACGATGTCACTATTGTGCTCCCACTTGATATGCATATATTCCGGCTCCTTCAACCCTGTTAGATGAACATTGTTAGCATCCGAGCTTTCCGGAAGCGATGCCTTTGGCGTTGTGGGAGAGTTGTCGACCATGTCCGTACTAGTGTCGTCTTTCTGTATCGCACTTCGGTCACGTCGCGGAGCGAACTGTATCCCGCCGCCACCATCGATCCGAATATCTGGCTCTTTCAGGTCTACCACAGGCTGCTGAACCAGAGGATTCCGTACCTCGCTTGCAACGTTCATCACAACATCATATTGCCTGCACTGCTCAGCTGTGGGTTCTAGGTAGAGGTCGATGTAAGGTTCGTAGACACATATTGGTCCTTCCGGATAGGCTTCTGGCTTCTCCTCTTTCGAAAGTGGAACGTCGAAGTTCTGCTCGTCCTCCTCGACTAGTGGCTGCGGTTTCTGGACACTGATGGGAGAGTGAATAGTTTCGAGTGTAGGCACAATGCGTGGGTTCTGGGGTATTGCGATGTTCTGAGGAACGAGCGGGAGCGATGGTGACGACTGGAAATGCCGCAGAGTACCGGGGCGCCCAAAAGCTGGTGTTGGTGGAATAGCAAGCTTGATTTCTTGAGGTGGCGCTTTACTGATGCCGGGTGTCAACAACGTCAATCCCAGATTGCTTGGTTTCCGCTTTTGTGGTGTAGGCGGCTTCACGAACGTGGGTGATGCCAAAGGAACAACGCCATTTAGGGCAGGTAGTGGTAAGCTGGAAGTGGACGAAGTAGCCTTCCCTATGGTTCGCGAGGTGACGACGGCCAAATTCTTGAGATTTCGACCCTTCTTTGGAGGTGGCTGTTTTTGCAGTTCGAAGAAAGGTCGGCTATCGTCCGAGGTTCGTGGTCGTAACATTCCTGCGGTAAAATTTGTGGGTGGAGGTGATTCTGGAGAAGAACCTGGTGATGGCTCCGTTGCGCTCGAATCGTCCACTGTGGAAATGGTGGTAGTTGGAGAAGATTCGGACGAGCCAGTTGTAATGTCGCTAAAAGAATGGTGATGAAATCGACGGAAGACGTGATCTTCCAACGCTGGTGATGGCTTGAAGTTTGCATTCGACTGCAATAAAGATGCTGGTAGTTCTTTCGCTTGATCTTCAGGTTGGCTCATGTTTGCTGTGAAGATCGATCTGAAGGAAAAGGATGTTGCGTCTGAGTGTTGTTCGTTCATACTTCGTTTGGGCCACGGCCAGCCATTAGTTCGTTTCGATTCTCCGGGACTATTATTATGTTGTTGCTGTCTTGCAGCGAAAAAGGATCTGGGAGAAGACATGTCAGCTACAGTACTAAGACTGCCAGAGCCCTTCTGTACGACAGCAAGCGGAATGAATGAACAAAGCCAGACGCCCTGCAAGGTGTAGCAGGACAATCGTTGACCAGAAAGTGAACAGAGTATACAGTCAGCGCCCGAAGCAATAGCGCTTGCAATATCGCAACGCTCTTCTCGCACTAACAAAGCAAAGGATCGATCAACCGCCAATAGTGCGGCGTGCTGTTGCATCGGACTTGCGCTGGAGACGGAGGTACGTACCGAATGGCCTTCGCCGGGAAGGACTGTCAGTGGATGAGATCCCAGATCTCGAGAGGGCGCCAAATGGACAAAAGACGGTGCGCCGAAGGAATGTCTTGCAGTAGGTCGCAATGATGATGCTGTTTTTAGCAGCGGCGCATCACCACATGGTTAAAGAGGTGGACTCCAGAAGGACAAGAAGCTGTGCGAGTGGGCGACAGAGGTGCTATGTTATGCAGATAGGCGCTGGTAAATGGTAGCTGGAGGCGATTCAAGCGTCGGAGTTGACCAATCAGTGGGTCGACTTAGCGCTTGACAAAAACTATTCACCAATGAGCTTCTGAACGTACACATTATTCGACAATGCCCAGCGTGGCCACCGAAAGAACTTGCGTGAGAACAAGATTGAGGGGCGAGAGCGCTGGGCAAGGAAGGGGAATATATGGACCGTGTGGCAACTGACCTCTTCTGTCGCAACAATCGCGGGCTCCTAAAAGACCCAGCAATAGCCTTGAAGGACCACGATCAGTCTATTCCTCAATTCAGTATTGGGTGTTGACTAGAGGTCCCCAGATATCCGACCAAAGCCTTCAATATTCGCGCTGCTGGCTGCCGGCGACGTGTGGTCTGGCAGAGGCCGATTACCACAACTCAGATCGCCCACGAGTACGTCCCGAGTATTTTGCTGAAAAGCTCTCTGTGTTTTTGCGCTTTTACGTGCCTACAAAGAGCACCCGAGACTGCTGTTGACGCTGGTTTCGTGGAAGAGACAAAGGAAGAAGCCAGTGAGTATCATATGCGGATATGGATTGGGGTCGAGAAGTCTAGGGTCGCAGGTCTCGCCGCCGAAAAAGTCGAAAGCTGATCGCGAAGGAGGGTGTCGCTGTCGAAGACTTGTGAGGTCGTGTGCGTTGCTCGTGTTGTCGTTACAAGACGTGTGAGAGAGAGGAAGACAAATGTCCCACAGCGCCGGGGTCGCTTGTGTTTCAGAGGCCAGGCCTATTTTTGGATTCGTCAAAGAGCGGCAGAGCGGGACTTTACGCCACCTGCAAGCGATTGGTTCTTTACTTCAAGAATACATCACCAGCTACACTTTAGCACTTTAGTTGTCCGATCAGACGTCGCAGATAGTTGTACTGATGCTGTCAGAACTCACCGCATGGCCAGCGTCCCAAACCTCGTGATCGTGGAGAGAGATGATGTTCTGGTCTATTCATATCACAAACGCTAACAAAAAGCCGTGGAGCCAGAGCTAAAATGAACGGATCTCATCCTCTTTCGGCAGGTGCAAAACTCCCATCTTCAAATTTCTTCTCCACAGTCGCACGCAAGTAACGACTTTGCGGATGCTCTCGGGGCCTTACGAGCGTTATTGATGATGGAAACCTCGCGAGGGCCTCAGATCTCACCGAATGAATTTTGACGTTGTTCTAGGCCCCAATGGTTGGTGGTGCACGGCTCTACCTTGGGGGCGAAACGAAGATGTGTACTGGAAAATGTGGTGTTGGCGAGGTCTCCAACGACCAAACAACTTCTACTTGATGCTGGTGTACCATTGCTTGATGTGTCAGCTGCATATCTACCGTCTATCCTGGAGTGATTGTCGGTCCAGCTTGCACGCCAGCTCTCCGCGAATCTTTAATAAGGATGTCTCGTGCTATCGTACCGCCACCTGTTCTGCCCGGGTGTCTGGCGCGGATATGAGTGGAGCAAGGCGTACATTGTCTACCTGATGTTTCACACGCGAACGTCTCTATCAGAAGCCGTTTTGTTTCAACGATATACGAGTACTCTATCAACCGGACCCGAACAAGCGCTGGAAAGTCTGCACGGGGTGCTCCGGCTCAAACTGGAAGAGATGGTTGTCGAGCTCGCCCGTACCATCTGCGACTCCAGCCCCACTCGTGAGTAGTGGTTTGATGCTGTACATCATCTCCTGGACATCATCTCCAGACAAGCGGGCTCCCTCTTCCTTGGCTTTGGCGACATCCTCGTATGTCACGGTGTATTTGCGGCCTCGCGCTTCCTCCAAAGCAGCGACCAAGTCCTCAACACTGCCTGTCCAGCCCTGAATGCGGACAGTCCTGCCGGCACCCTGGAAGCTCACATGCAGGGAGTCGATGGTATATCTTGCAATGTCTGAGATGCTGGTAACACCAACGCGCTGTCCCGGCTGCCCAAATAATCGTGCCGTACAGGAGTCGTGGTCGACGGTCCACTCCGTGAAGATTCCCGTGATCATCAAAGTATATTGGAACCCGGGTGTTGTAGCAGCTTTCTGGCGCAGGTAGGCCCTCACTGCTTGCTTATCGCGAAAGTATCGCATATCATAGATGTCTTTCTGGCTGATGTCACTATTCCAATCCGATGCGTAGAAATGCTGGACACCGGCTGCGACCGCAGCTTCGACCATCGCCGGTTGAAGAATCATGAGCTGATTCCCGACTGCGCTAATGACATGCGTGAAGCCTACGATGGAATTATATTAGCGAAGTTTTGCTCAGCTTTGCGGAGACATGACAGACCTAGGTAGGTGGTAGAGTCGTAGAATGACTTGGTGATGACTTCAACGCCTGCACCGTCGAACTTGCTCGCACGGTCTGGTGCTGTTAGGATTGCTACGCGCGCGAAGGAAGCCTTCTGCCGCTTCAACTCTTCGAGCAGCGGAGCTCCAAGACTGCCGCTTGCGCCGATAAGTAAGACTGATATCTTCCACATGTCTGTTGTTTACGATGATAGGCCACTTCGCACCCTTCGTCTTATATGGTGGCAGTCTGGGAGAGTGAATAGTATCACGAGCAGTGGATTACTGAGCTGCATGACAACAGTGAAGACAGATATTGCCGAATGCGGACAATGAGGTGAATGGAACAAGAACTACTGACTGATTCGACGTGCCATGGCATTCACCTACCGATACGATATTCACCATGGCAAAGAACCGTCGATGCTGGATCGTTCGCCGCTGCACATCCGCTGGATGAAGTATGGCAGGGAGCAAAGACTCATACACCATGGCTTTTGAGTGTCGGGCTCACGTACATTTATACGGCAAGATACACGTTACGTGCATGCGGCGTTGGAAATGTATTGCGCTCTTGATCTGAGAGAAGGAAGGGGAGATGGGAGGCGAAGGAAGTGATGGCGCTTGGGGTGTGCCCCTAATAAGACTGCTCCGTAGTCGTTTGGAAACGACATCAAAGTATCGTTCCGTACACTTGCCTCCATACGTCTCTTGCAACGCGAGCGAAGAGCAAGCTCCACACCGTCGTCCCAAAGAAGTCGTCCAGATCGCTCGATACAACGTGTCAGGCTGGAACACTCAAACACGGTAAGGTACTTTCGGCGTGTTTGCCGAGTCTCAATGTGTTCCCTTGGAACATGAGCTGTGTCTCCGGGACCTCGGTCCACCTCTGTGATGTCGAGGTGGTGAATGCAGTGCGATCAGTCCCGTCCGAAGTCGAGTTGTAAAATGTGACGATGTCTCCAACTCAACCCGATGGCTGAGGGAGTGAATATTACCGGCGCTGAGCTGGTCGCTCGAAGCTTGAAAGCCCTCGGAATCACCACCTTGTTCGGCCTCACTGGTCTGTTTACTCAATCAATCATTTGGGAGATAGGCTAACCGAAGCACACCTTGGACTCACAGGCTACCCCGTCACGGAGGTGCTCGAGCAAGTCATCAACCACGGCATCAAGTACATCGGGTTCAGGAATGAACAGTCGGCGTCGTATGCCGCGTCCGCGTACGGATATCTGACTGGCAAACCGGCATGCTGTATAGTGGTTGGTGGTCCGGGTGTCATCCATGCCTTCGCAGGTGTAGGTAATCCCATTCGATACGACAAGAACAGTGCTGAACCGAAGAGATCCAACAGGCTTTTAACAGCAGTGCGAACTGCTTCCCGCTTCTCCTTCTGGCTGGGTCGTGCGAGACATACACGGTTGGGAAGGGATCGTTCCAGGAACTGGATGCGGTGTCTTTGCTATCTCCGCACGTGAAACTGGCACTACGTCCACCTACGTTGGAAGGAATACCATCAGCGATTCGTCAGGCTTACAGAGTCGCATGGTCAGGTGTGCCTGGAACTGCATTCGTCGATCTGCCCGCCGACTTCCTGCAAACGATGTTCGTAGACAACACAGTCGCCTTACCAAAGGCTGTCGCTGCCCCAGCTGTGCCGTTCCCAGACGAAGCAAAGACGATCAAGGTCGCGCAGATCCTGAAGTCGGCATCTGCACCACTGATCGTGATCGGCAAGGGCAGTGCGTATGCCCGTGCCGAGATTATGCTTCGTGAGCTGGTCGACCGCACACATATACCATTCCTGCCTACCCCAATGGGTAAAGGCGTTATACCAGACTCTCATCCCTGCAACGCCTCCTCCGCGCGGTCGACGGCCCTTCGCCATGCGGATGTTGTCCTCGTCTTTGGTGGAAGACTAAACTGGATCCTCCACTTCGGCGAAGCTCCCAAGTGGAATCCGAACGCGCGCATCATTCAGATCAACATAGACCCCGAAGTCATCGGGCACAATGCCGGAGACGCAGAGCTGAGTGTTGTTTCCGACGTCAACGTGTTCGTGAAGAAGCTCCTTCCGCATCTAGGAGATTGGAGATATCCCGCAACGACACCCTTTCGGCAACAACTTGTGAAACTACAGGCAACGCACGAAGGTGTACTAGCCAAAGCAGCGCAGCTAATGACAGTACCATTGAAGTTTGAGCATGCCTACCATGTCATCAGAAGCACTCTCGGTTCGCTTTCGCCACCATCGGATGGCAACATCATCTACGTCTCAGAAGGTGCGCGCACGATGGACACTTCGAGAGCATGGTTCAATCATGAGCATCCCCGAAGCCGTCTGGACGCTGGAACCCAGGGAACGATGGGCGTAGGGTTCGGGTACGCCATCGCAGCGTGGGAGGCCTATAACGGCCTCCACGCCGAAAGGTCTTCTGGTAAAGCTGGCAAGAAGAAAATCGTGGGCTTGATCGGCGACTCTGCAACCGGTTTCAGTGGCATGGAGATTGAGACGATGGCCCGTTGTGGACATGACTGCCTCATCTTCGTGATGAACAACAGTGGAGTATACCACGGCAATGCCAATTCTCAGCAAGAGCACACAGCCCAGCAGACGGCCTCCAATAGTGGTCGTGGTGCCGAAGGCTTGCGGAGCTGGAGCCTGGGGTTTCAGACACGGTACGATATGCTTGCTGACGCTGTAGGAGGGAAAGGCTACTTGGTCCGTACTTCGGATGAGCTCGGGCAGGCCACAGAGGAGGGCTTCAAAGCCAAGGTAGAATCTCCCTTACAATGCTAATGCTTGTGCTGACAGCTACAGGTACCTGTAATCGTCAATGTCTTGATGGAGTCTGGGAAGGGTTCGGTTGCCGTAAGTTTCAGCATAGATCGTCTTGTACGCTACGGCTGATATGTGCCCAGGTATTCGGCTTCCAGGTACCGAAGGAAGCGGAATCCCAGAGCAAGTCTCAGCTAGACTCGAAGCTATGATACATAGCAAGGTGATAACATCATCCTCATCACCTCAACAAGGCCCAGTACTCCTCGAGGAGAGTGAGCCTTGCGAAAGATTGAGCTTTTCATTGCTCAACGATGCTGTCCAGGTTTTCTCCGCTATGGAGCTCCTTTCTCTCACACGCTTCCCATAGATTCCGAACAGGATGGCGATCGCACAGTACACTGTGGCCACACCAGCTAATATGAACAGCGCGTTATTCGATCCCAGCTTCTCAAAGACCTGGCGTCCGAACAGCGTGAACGTGCCTGACAAGATCGCACGAAGAAATGCCAGAGGTGCGTTTGCTGATGCTGCATAAGTTGCGTAGGTGTCGCAGAGGTAAACGCTCAGTAGATTGTCGAATTCCTGAGTACTGAAGCCGATTAGGACCAGAGATGCTATCGAGACCCAAGGCGATACTCCGCCTGTAAGTGGTGGTACCGTCCATGCAAACCACCACAATCCGCCTGCCAAAATAGGTGCCGCGATCAGGAAGCCGAAGAGTTTGTCCTCAGGCTCCAGAGGTCTGTTCTGGCGCTTCCGGAGTTTGATGACTTGGTAGTCGTAGAGACGTGGGAGGAACGCCAACACTACGCCGACGGCAAGAGCGAGCGCTACGAAGAAGCGTATTGTCAAAATGCGTGCACTTTCAAGCCATCGTGGGTTTCGACTTACTAGTCAGCGACGTCTGACGATGTGTGAAGCCGAACCCATCGACATACACCGTTCCCACGGCTTCCGAGAAGAGGTATATAACGGCCACAACTGTCGCGGCCACCACACAAGGTATTGCTGAAAGAAGTCCCGTCATGAATCGACTGACCACAACGACCGGGACAATTGGCCAAGTGACGATGGCGACACAGAACAAGGAGTACCCGAACGTCGATGTAAGGTATATGGTTCGACCGCCGAAGCTCTCCGCGAGGGGCGAGAAGATCAGTCCTCCCAGGGCTTGCCCGAGCAGATAGACTGTGGTGAAGCAGAACAGAGACCACTCTCTGCTCAAGCCAAGCTGATCTGCCGCCAGCGGAGCTATCGAAGAACCGGTGTTTGAGACCAACGTGACGAAGAACTCGAGGAAGCAGATGATTGCTGTATCATATACTTTTCGACGCAGCGACCAGTGTCTAGGGTGTGTGAGGCTGTCCGGAGCCCAGCTAACGGTGCCATTGCTGTCGACGGCAAAGCCTTTTGCTTCCAGGGCCTGAGAAACTTCTCGAGGTATTGTTATCTCCTTTTTCACGCTGCTGGACGAGCTCGTGGAGGACTGTGATAGCGATCTTCTGCCTTCTTCCTCCCATTCTGTGAGGCTGGAGGTAGCGGAGGTTCTTCCTTCCAGCTGGACAATGGCGGGCGGCGTCTCCTGTGCTCTCGGTCCAGATGGAATTGTCGACATCTCGATCTGTTTGGTGTCGACCACTTTCCTACGAGATGGACAGCTGAGTATTTACGACCGGACTTACCTGGTCCTCGTCTGAACCACCACAGATGACTATACGGGGTGTTGTTAACCAAAACAACCCGGAAACGCATACACCAAGCCAACACCACCCCTCTGCTGGGCTTAGGAACCGGACAGCCGGGCAGCCGATACTCCCAAGACCGTCAATAAGATGCCTGCATATCGATGGCCTCGTACGTCACGATGGCAACGCGCAGATGACTTCATAGGATGTCTCACATCTGATGAGGTTGGAAGAAGAATGCACGGCGGAATGCTAGATACGTCCCCTGGCAACGGCAATTTAACCCAGCCAAGAAGACGACACGACCACTAGGTTCTCCCACGCCTATGCCTCTGTCAAATTATTCACGATGAACTCAAACATCGTCTCGTTCTGGTAATCCGCCCCTGCGTCCAAGAAATGATCTTTACCATGTGGCCTCTCGTAGACAACCTCCAACCCACACCCGACCGCCGCCCCGACAACCTCGTCCGCCTGTTCCACTCCCACAGCGGTATCGCTGTCGCCGTGTAATATGTACGCTGGCGGTAAGCCATGCTTCTGTACATTGCGAGAGACCCTCCATGGCTCCGCAGCCTTCGGATCTCGTATCCCAAGCAGATCCGCCAGATTCGCGGCTTGCATCATGCCAACGTACATCAGCGTCCGCTTGTCCTCGCCGTTTGGTCCGCTGTTCGCGACGACCTCGGCCTTGGGGTCCAGGTAGGGTGCGATATCCTCTATATGCGTCCTCGCCCTCCCCATCGGCGGCGGTTGCGAGTTCGTAAAGAACGTTCCCAGTGGATCTGTGATGGGGTAGATAGGTGCGATAACATCTGGCTTAGGCTCAATGTACAGCCCAGCGAGGAGGGCCAGGTAACCACCAGCTGAAGACCCGGAGACGGCTAGGTGGGAGACATCGACTACATCCTTGTCGAAGTTCGCAGACAGTTCGTTGCGTATATAAGTGATGCAGTCTTTGACATCCTCGAAAATTTCCGCTACGCCGACTTGGGGAGCAAAGCGATAGTCTGCTGAGATGACGCAGAAACCGTATTGCTGGACTGCCTTGCGCATGTAGGGGGCTAGTGAATTGCGGTTGCCTTGTCTGATTGCGTCGGTCAGTAATGGGTTCGATGTGATTGACTACGTTGCTTACAGCAGACCGCCGCCATGGAACCACAATAGCGCCGGAGCTTTGGGCTTGTCTTGCGGCAGGTAGACATCGAGAGGAACCTCCAATTTACCTACTTTCTTGTAGATGAAGGTCTTGGTGGGTTTGATGTCGGCCATGTTGTCTTCAAGGTGGACAGAGAACAAGGTAAGTGGAGCAATCGATCTTAGGCCCGCTGCATTGATTGCATATGTAGTCGGATCGAAATCAGCAAGTTTCAGCTCACGATCGGCAGCTTCAAGAGTTGCCAGCTTGGGTGGTTCACAGCGAGGGGTGGAGCTCTGCTGAGCTTACGACTCATAGTAGGCCATAGTTTTCCTTTGAAATACTCTCGACGGGAAACAACATACCTTCGTGGTAGCGAGTAGTTGGAACGAGACTTACCAACAAGAGGAGATGGTGAGGACTCCATATGAGATTGGACAGAAGAACGCTTACCTCGACTGCAAGCTGCTCACCAGCATTTCCTCCGTGACGGCGTCGTATTAAATTCTGCATTTTCGTCTCGTCCATGACTATCACGTCAGGTGGGCACCGTGGCCTCAAAAGCATACTCATACAGCCATCGCAGGCCTTGACCTTCCGGCCTCGAGCGCCCCATCTACCGGTCTATTCCCATACCACCAACTCCTTCCCTTCACAGGTCCAAGCCAATTCCCACCATTCCTAATTTCCCAACCCATACTCTCATTTCCCTCCCCCAACCCCCTTCCAAACCCTCTCCTCCGCCTCCTTCAACCCCTGCCCCGCGGCGCCGACAAACCCCTTCACAGCCCCCCAAACCCCTCCCGCCGTATCACCCGCACTTTGACCACCCAGATTGTCAAACACACTCCCCTTCCGCCCCTCCTCCTCCAAGCTCGCCCTCTGCGCCGCCGATAACTCCTGCGCGTGCGTGTCTTGCTGATACCCCGGCGGGTTGCTCCCCAAACTCTGCATGTGCGAGGGTTGCGCTGGAGAAACCACAGGCCCCATATTCAACGTCGTCGGCCCCGCTCCTCCTGCTGCGGCAGTCGTAGTAGTGGTGTGCGTGGGAGCGTAGTTCCGCTGCGGAGGCGGGACGGACATCTGCGCTGGCATGGTTGTTACGGGCGGGGGTTGGTATGACTGTTGTGCTGACTCTCCTGCTCGAGGGGGTGGAGGTAGCGTGCTTGAAGCGGGTTGGCGGTTCGGCGGTATAGGTGCCGCGCCTGGTTGGGGCGGTGGGGGGTGATCCGAATGTGGTTGTGTTGTTCGGGAGGGTGCTGGTGGTGGTGGTGGTGCGTAGGGTGTTGGTGCTGGTGCGGCGGCGGCGCCTTGTTGAGCTGATGGGTAGCCATTCTGCGAAGAATCTTGTGTAGTGGTTGTTGGTGTGGTGTAGTTGGCGGAGTCTTGCTGCTGCGCCGTTCGAGGTGTGATGCCTTGGGCTTTGGTTGCTGTTGGCGTTATTGGGTCGTTGATGTGGACCGGTATGGGAGGCATGTTGGCGGTTCGATGGGGGTAGAGTACTCGGAGTGTGCAATGTAGAAAGAAGAAGTTAGGTATTTCAGCAAGCTGTTCTTTCTTCCAGTGAATACGTTCTCGTCCCTTGCATCGTTTCGCGTCGAGATCTGACGTCAGTTTGCATAGATTATACGATCACGTGAAGCTGTAGACCATTGCCCAGCTCGAAGCATATGTAGAAGTGGAAGGTCAAATCGAAACCGGAAGACTCTATACGCCCATAGTTAACAGCAGGAACACACACCCAATGTAATACACACGGATAAAGAGGAGTGTGCCAGGCCCAGCAGACGGATAAAGGTACAGGTATTGCTCGCTCCGAGGAAGAAACAACCACAATGCTATGCCCTCCCTTTTCCCAAGCCATTCTCGCACACTCCACCTCTTCCCGGTCTAAGCAGCAACCACGTCCCACCCTTCACACGCCCCCTCTCCTATCGCACAGTGCGCCTGCAATCTCCATCGGCATGCAGACGCTTTTGTATGGTTTCCGATTTGTTGTTGAGTTGTAGTCGGAGCTGGCGTTTAACCAGAGCCACCCTTGAACTTCTTGCCGAACATGAGCAGCTGGGCCTGGTCGTAGATGGAGAGCACACCGGCACCGGCGACACCACGGAGAATGTTGGCACCTGCACCCTTGAAGAGCGACTTGACACCTTCCTTGGCGATGATCTGGCGGCCGGCGTCGATGGAGGACTTGTACTTGACGGCCTGGAAAATATTGATCAGCACGGACTTGACACATGAATTGTGGGCTTGTACATACTTCACCAGACGTCATCATCATGCGGCGACGGATGGTATCGAGCGGGTACGAGGCAATACCGGCACCAGTGGTGACAGCCCAGCCGAGCATGAAGGAAGCGAGGAAGTTGTCTTCGAGGGTACCGGTGAGGAGGACGGGCTTGATCGAGTCGTACATGCCGAAGTATAGACCGCGGTAGACGATGATACCAGTGACGGAGGGAGCGAAACCACGGTAGAGACCAGCGATACCATCAGACGCGAGGGTCTTCTTGTAGACATCCACGAGGCCGTTGAATTGGCGGGCACCACCAGTCTTTGCGTTCTTGGCGTCGTTGGCGAGGCGGGTACGGGCGTAGTCGAGAGAGTAGACGAAGAGCAGGGAGGTGGCACCGGCCATCTGTTACCGTTGCGTTAGTGTGGCCGCGCATAGCAGAACTTCGTGCATTGACTTACACCTCCAGAGGCAAGGTTACCAGCCATCCACCACCAGTAGCCATCACGCTCCTTCTTGAACGCGAACATCGACTTGTAGGTGTCGCGGAAAGCGAAGTTGAGGGCCTGGGTAGGGAAGTAACGGATGACGTTGGCCGTGTTACCACGCCACAGCGAAACCACACCCTCGTTCTTGGTGGTACGGCTGAAGCACTCCATGATACCATCGTACTTGCGGTCGAGACGGCCGGTCTTCAACATCTCATCCTGAGGGAGCACAGTGGTCAGTATCAGGTCGAGATGTATGATGGAGACTTGGCAGAGGGCATCTCGCTCGAACGCGCGGAGGAGCTGCGGAGCATGCCATTGGGGACAAAACGTACCTGATTCTGGATGAGAAGCTTGACACGCTCGATGGGTGCGGCAGCGGTCTTCGAGACGGCGGCGGAGACACCACCCACTGCATATTGTGTCAGTCTTGTCCTGCTTCCAACTCGAACTCCCAGCTCTTATCGCCCGCCATGCGGAGGTCCGGCGATGACCGTATCCTGCTGGCGAGGCGACAACCGATGGGAGGAAGCTTTGTACGTACTCAAGAAGTCAACCACGAAGCCGGGCATCCCCACTGTGATAGACTGTCAGCTGTGTTTGTCCGCTGGCAACACCATGATCGAGGTAGCAGCAACACCAGCGCACGCGCGCCAATGGCCCCTTTGGAAGCTCCATCGAGGCCATTGCCGCGGTGTCTGATATCCACCTGCTCTTCTCATCGTGTCAATGGCAACGTACTGAAGCTCTTCTCGGCTTGCTGCAACAAAACGTCAGTATGTGAAGCTATTGCGCGCTCGCTCATGAACGCTCATCGCGGGCGGTACTCACGTTGACCTCGCCCTTGTTGGATGTCGACATCTTTGCGGTATTGCGTCGCTGTAATGGGGGTAAAGAAAGGGTCTCGGTTGAGTGGAGAGATGGGTTTCCAGGTGTGGTGATGGAAAGTTGTTTCGAGGAGAAAAAGCAGCTCGGCCAGCTTTTAGGAGAGGCAAAGTCTTTCCGTGATTTAGCGGCGGTGCACGGGCGTCATGCCCCAACGATCCGAATTTGGCCGAACGATGGGCGGCTGATATGAGTTTGAAGTTGAAACCGTAAGTTCACACTCGATATAATTCATAAGAGTGCTCGTTCACGAGATGAAACCGCTGGATTCACATGGGAGAATGCAGACGGTGAGATGTATACTGATTGACACGTGATATACACATATGTATACAGCTTCACCACCAAGAGTCGAGTAAAGACTCGCTCCGCAACTCCGTACCATCCCAATGCTGCTTTACATACATCACGAAACCATCGTCTCAGCACTCCCCACCGGCCGCCCCGCAAACCCAACACACCCCTCCACAACCCCCTTCCTCGCCGCCTCCGAACTCACCTTGTCCCCTCCCAAATACCCCAGCCAGATCAACCGGCTTATCCTCTCATCCGCCACACTACCCAGCTTCTCCATCTCCTTCCTCCGGTTCTCCTCTGGCTTCGGCTCGAACAGCACATCCAACGCTCCATCCCGATCCCGCGCCATGATCAGGATCGAACCCTTAGGCGCTTTACCACCGGCAAAGATGTGCTTGAAACTCTGGATCGATTGGCCGAAGTCCTCTGCGTCGTACTCGGATGGTCCAGTCGAGCCGGCGAGCTGTTTCGCTTCCTGCGTCCTTTTCTGGATGCCTGTGACGAAGCCGTCTCGCAGGTGGCTGAAGTCTGTATTGCGAGTTGGCGAGACGCGCCATGCGGTTTTGATGCCTGGGACTTCGAGCAGTTGGGACCAGATCTCTCTGCTTTCCTTTGGGTCGAGGAGTTTGTTGCGTAGATCGTCCTTCTCTCCGGGTACTAGTGTTGAGGCGATTGGGTTGACGTGGTGGATGAGCTTGGATTGTAGTGTGCTAATGTCCTTTGTGCGGATGTAGAGGCCGACGACGTAGACTTGGATCCACATGACTGTGCGGATGCCTAGGCCGACGAGGGTGTACTCTTCTTGGTTTTCAATGTTTCCCGTGTTCAACGGGTCGTTTGGTAGGGCTGCTATGTTGCTCTTCGACTCGGGCGATGTGGGTAGGAAGATCGTCTTGGGAAAGTGCGGCACGCTGCTCGTGCCAGTCTCGACAAGTTCAATCTCTTCTCCGCCTGCTTTTGCTACTATCCGCGCTCCATCTCCTGCTCCAATGACACGCACCTCTTTGCCTTGGAATTGTGCATTGGCTTCGTCTGAAGCATCCATCTGCTGTCCGCTCTTCCGCTTCTTTTCGGCTTGCTCCAGGCTGTCCAGATCGATGTTGGATATGACTAGAGCCAGTCCAGCAATGCTTAGTAGTAGTCCCATGCCCGCGAACCGCATGCGCCCAAGGTGGTACTGCCGCTTCGCTTCCCATTCTGCGTGAGGAGTCCGCAGAGACTCATTGGCGCCATCACTGCTCTCGGTTGCGCTCGTCGTGCTTCCGAGGAACGATGGAGCTTGCGCGGGTGCTGCTGCGAAGCCTCGCTTTGTTGGATTGCTGTACCGGGATGAGAGCCTTCGTGCTTGTTGTGTGAGAGGGCTAGGTGTAGTCTGGCGGATGGTGTGGATTCGGGGCGAGAGGATGCGCATTGCGGATCGTGTAGAGGCTGCCATGGTTACTTCTGTGATCGGGAAACCAGCTTTGATTCTATCAATCGGTCGATCAGAGGTAGATGTATTGTTTCGTGCGCTTCGTAGTGCTGTCAATGTTCGATGATGGGTTTGACGTAGAACTATAGCCGCACGGACGCGCCTTCTCCATCTCGTTGTCCTACTCCTTCACCACCACCTACTTCGAACACACGTACCTAATACAGTAAAGTGGCAATGCCATGAGTAAAATGGATGCTTAGATTGTACAGCACTGGTAGCACGTTGTCGCAATCCACCATGCTCCTACAATGCTCAGAGCTGGTCTCTAACGACACAGCACAACTCTAGTCAAGCGACTCTCTATCTAACGGCACCCACTTGATCACTCCCGTGCCGGGATCACAGTTCACATACTCGAACTTCGCCTCTCCCTCTTTCAGGATAGATACCTCGTGCCTATCAGAAACAAAGCAAAACATTAGCGTTCGTGGCCTTGAAAAAAGCATATCACTCCGACTGCTTACCAAGTCATCAACTTCTTGTCTGGCCCGAATCGTTTTGAATGCGCGATTGCGCCGGTGAAGATGGCCAGATGTGAGGGGTGAGTGCTCGACCATTGTTCTAGGTCTTGCCAGTTCCTGTGCTGTTGTTACGATTAGCAGACACGTTGGACCATGACTGTGAGCGAAGAAACACTTACGAAGCCAGCTCCGCACGTCTCTCTTATGGGTGTACCTGCGTTGATATCAGCGAGCCGCCTGCTTTACTTCTTCCTTGCTATTTGGTGCCCACCATTCTCATCCAGATTTTGAAGAAACCGCAGTCCGAGCGTGCCCGTCTCTTCTGGGTTGTCCCAGAGGTACTGCATCCCATGCATCAACTTCACCTGGAGTTCACTTTCGTACGCCTCTCGCTCGACCTCGTCAGCTTGGGGCCACCACTGGCCGCTCCCTGGTCCGTTTCAGCATTTGGCACGTGGGAGAACACGCCACAACTCACGAATATGGCACATATTATCATAACTCCTCCCAGTCAGCCTCTCCCCCACCCCCTTCGGCTGTTCCTTTGGCAGCGGCGTCACATCCGGAGCCAAGAAGAGATCATTCGCCGACGCTGGCAATCTATCTCGTCCTGCTCCCCAGTACGCGGTCAAGGTGTGCTCCGGGAACTCGGAGCCAGGTACTTGAGACACGCCTGGCTTGTGCAGGAGACTGGAGTAGTTCGTCTCTAGTCTTTCGACTGCCGTGACGAAGTGCTCGGCCCATATGCCGGTGGATCTCTTGGAGTCGCCTAGGTCGTTCCATACTTGTTTTAGGTCGAGAGTCTGTAACTTGTTGTTGAAACAGTCGGAGTCGGTCCAGTAGGCGACCCAGACTTTCGAGTTGACGATGTCGAAGCCGTTTGTTACGCGGAAGGTGTCGATCGCTGTAGGTCTGTTCTCCGGTTCATCGAGCCATCTCTGGATCGATTGCTCTGCTGTAGATGCAGCATCCAAGTCCTGTCCGTGTGTTTGGACGCCAAGGTAGAGCGTGTACGTGTGGGTGACACCTTCTGGCATCTTCAAGGTCCATCTTGGTACTGGGACCTTGTGATTCTTTGGTCTCTTAAGAGGATATCTCCTTTCGTCGGCTTCTCCGATGGCCATCTCTGCCCTCGATCTTGGTAGTTGGTGGAAGTGGCGACTTGGACAGCGATATTCTAGATGATTGCAAGCTTGGGAGAATCTTGCAAGACTTGGTCTCAGTGTCTTCGCTCGCAACGCTCTGGAGCAGAACATGGGTGGGTTTGCGTTAAAACGGCAGGTATTTCCAGATTACTCATGAGGTCAGAGTATCCATTAGGTTCTACCTACCCCTCGTAGGCTACAAAGTTTTGGCTTCAACATGAGCTCGCTAAGGTACTGAATAACCGAATTGTGTTTCTATGTCTATGTAGTCTTTTGTTCTATCATCTATGCTTGCTGATCGGTTCCAACCCGATTGTTTCCTCGAAGCTCACAGAACAGTCGTGGCTTCAATGAACAGACGTTGAGGCGTTACCGGCAGGACGCTCAACTCGACACGTCCCTTCAGAGAGTTGCCCTGTTCCAACCCTGGCGTCTGCCCTTCACAAGCGATCAGACTGATCAGATCTACCTCGACTGCCTAGGTCGTTCCAACCAGGCGCATCGCTGTTTAATATCAGCATCGACTTCTCACCACGACTGGAGCACCTAAGACCACAGGATCAACTCACCGACTTATCTCGATCGGCATACGGCTCCGACACCACAAGCTCAACATCCTTCTTCCACACAAACCCATTCTTCAAGTACAGCCCTTTGCCATACACAGAGCTCTCAACCACAGTCTCAACACCCATCTCATCCGCCTTCTCCAACCCCCACTTCACCAACACACCCCCCGCGCCCTGCCTCTGGCACGACGGATCAACAGTAAGAATATCCAACCCAACCATCCTCCCACCATTCCTTACCAAAGCCGCTCTCCGCTCAATCATGAACCCGTCGATCAACTCGTTCACATACGCGTCCTCGAACTCGTCGTTCCAGAGGCCCTTTGCGGCTTTCCTCTCACTGTCCTCCTTAGTGAAGTCCGGGATGTCGCCGGTGTGGATGTTCCACTTGGCCATGCCGATGATCTTGCCGGTGATGTCGACTGCTTTGAGGAAGGTCGTGCTCGGGACCGTGTTCTTGATTTTCTTCATTCGCTCGCCGCCTTGTTTGCGGCCGGCTTCCGTCCAGTGGTTTGGCCAGGTGGCGTCGAAGAAGGGCTCGTTGCGGGCGAAGGCTAGAGAGCAGATTTCGAAGATGCGGTCCATGTCGGCATCTTCGGCTTCCAGTGCTTGGGTAGACATGTTGTGATAAGTTAGTCAGTCGTGGTCGTGGTCAGTTTCGCTCCCACTGTGCTGCTTGGCAGAGGATTGGGGCGATATTGCATAACCTGGGCGTGAGGTCGAGATTGTGGTGATTTGTGCACATGGTCACACCGCTGCAAAGGGTAAGGCTGCGTTGCAGCGAAATGTAGTGCCCTAGGTGGGGCTGTTGAGCCGGCGAGAGGTTCAAATTCTGTCTATTGAGGCGGTTATCTTGGTGTCTTCAGGTTCGTCAAAGAAAAGAGACTGAGAAGCTTGTTGGTGTGGGGGTTATACTGACTATAATACTATGGGTATCGATGCTAACTATGATGTACGTCCGAGAGCAAGAAAATCAATCTAGAGTAGCACAACCAAACATCTGCCAAATGCTCATCAACACAGCCCATGTGGCTGTCCTAAGCACGAGCAGAAATGAATGATTGCTCCGTAGAGTCGGTGTTCGCTCAAGTGCGGACCTGGTCAAGGTATGCTTGAATCCACTCCTCACTCCCGTCTTCGTAGACCTTCTTCGCGGCTTGCTGAAGACGTGTCAGCTCAAACTTCAACTGGTGACAGACTGAGTGACTTACGAAATCCATATGGTGCGTATCCGCGAACCAGCACTCTGTGTACAGACCGCACATGCCTTTAGCGCGACAGTGATGTCCGTATGTGCATCTACAGATAAGGGCATAGCGTTAGCCAACGTCTTTCACACAGTATGGTCTTATCAGTGCCTCACCCTGCATCCCGACACCAGCCGCGCTGAGGGCACGTTCGAGACCTGGCCTTGTGCTTGAGCACGAGTAACTCGCCTCCGACCAAGACCTTGCCATGTCGATAATCGCAGTACTCGCCCTTGTCACCTGTAGCGGAGTGCTCGGTTAGCTTCATCATCTAGCTATACATCAAGGCGGACTCCCGCCAGCAAAGACGAGGACATCGAACTTACAGTTGCCACTCAGATGATAGTCGTTGCAGTACTTGCGGCCAGTGGTCTTAATCTGATCCGCAAACCTCTTCTCCGCTCCAGGGTCACTGCGTGGAAGCTCACTGTCCAGGCGCTCGTCGTACAGATTCAGCAAGGCGAACGGGCGAACGGGTGTCTTTTTGGAAGCGATGTTGATCGTCTTACTGGTCGTTCCACTCTTTCCCAATGCGGCCCAGGTGTTCGAGGAGGAGGAATCCGACGATGGCGCCGGGCTCGTGGACTTGGGAATAAATGGGGTACTGTTCGGCTGCATAGGCAACGAAGCAGTCCGTATTGGCATCGTTGTAGGTGTCGCACCATTCGTCACGGCCTTCATGGGTAGGTCGCTCGAGCGGAAAACGTCTGGAAAGCGGACAAGGGGAAACCCCAGTTCTCGAAAACCGGGTTCGGCTGGGCGAGTCTCGATTAGCGAGAGGCGGTTGACATAATCACGTTTGTAGGGTTCCAGAACAACAAGGTATCCTTTATCAAGCGTTGGCCCAAAGAATACGTGCTTGCACTGCGCGTTCGGCAGGAATACGCGGAGCGTCTCTCGGATTTTGTGGTCGGCTCTCTCCTTGCCCTGGCCAACGTCGATAAAGCTGAAAAGCGGTTGGGCGGAACCGAAAGCTCTGCCGAATGCGAAGACCTCGTTTGGATTCATGACCAGACCACAGGATTGTAACTTCGTTGCGAGACCTTGTAGACTAAGTACAACTTGCACGACGATGTTCCAGTCGTCCACCGGGGCATCAGGATAAGTCGATTTCAAGTTTTGCTTGATGTCAGAGTGGAGTTGATAGGCTGCATCCGAGCCTCCGTCCCGACCTTCATTGAAAGCGGAAGTAGAACCATCAGCAAATGTCTCTGTGGTGGCTTACAGATTGTGGCAAGGGAGGGATTCTGGCTCCAGTAACTCACCTCTAGCGTATAGATGATCTGCAAACGGAGCACCATCACCATCTATGACAACGAGAACGAAGGAATTAGAGCCCTATCGAAGTCAGTAATCGAAGGCATGAGCCAGATATCACGTGGTGTCAAGGACTTACGGAAGCTTGCTTGTACTCTGTAAGTGTGCGCTCGTGAAGACTCGCTTTGCTTTGCCACAGTCTCCTACTCTCGATCTCGTTGCTTAGGTCCGACACCGTGTCGGCGTACTTTATCTGAAGGTCTTCATACTTCGTCAATACCTGCCAGTAGAGGTGATTAGCACACTCGTTTGCAGATGGGAGTAGTGTAAGACAAAGAAGACGTATACCGCTCAACACTTCTCGAGCTCATGCCCGTCAAGACCCATGAGGCAACGGAAATGTTATTGCGTTGACGACTTACCTCGTTCACGAGCGAATCTCGATCCTTGTCGCTCTTTCGAAACAACTCCAGCCGATCGAAATAGCTCTCTGTGCTCGAAGTGTGTCCATTCATCGTATCGATAGCACGTCGTGCGGTGGACTAGAGAGGGCGCTGAGGTGTTGTAGAGTGCACCGTTTGCCAGGAGAAGGTGAAGAAAACTTGATGTGTCGACTGTACACAGACCGCTCACTGGCGACCTGCAGCGCGCTAAAGCGGGATCGTCCGTGGCGCGTCGCACGCGAGAACTCTATCTACGCGCCTAGAAGTTTGTTTCGATTTTTGAGAACTAGGACTATAATATAGTATAGATGGTTCGAGTAGGTAATAATACTTTTGCTAGTTTAATAGAGTAGTAAAGTAGAATAATAGTAAGATTTTAGTGAAGAGAAAGTAAGAAGAGAATTCTAACTCTTTAATAGAAGAATTTTACGCTAAGCCGGTATCTAATAATATAGACTAGCTACTTTTGTAAATTATATAGATAGGTAGATAAGGATTAGTACTATCTATTACGTAACTGTTATTCTAAGTAGTTATTATATAGGGATATTCGTAGCGCGATTTCTACGTAGAGCACGACGTTCGAGGTTATTCAACCTCAAGATCCAAGTCCCGCTCTTGACGACAACCTTCTTACGACAGGCCATCGTGAAGACCACATGGCAGTCTGGACTACAACGGCTCTACGGCGAATCGATGGACGACATGAGACCGGCTCATACTGCACCTCGTTCACGCACACTTTACCGCCAGAAGCCGCAGCATGTTTGCGATAGCGCAAATACCTATTGGCGCCGTGTCTGAAGCGATTCGCTCGCCGTCCACCCGTGATCCACCAGTGAACGGCCTCCTGTTTGAGGGACCTTGAGCAAACCTCCAAGCGGAGATCATATGGATCACCACCAGATCAAAGACCTAATGCCGAGCTCGAGATATTGCAGTGCATGTTCGTGAGCAGAATGCACAAGTTGTCAGCAAACCCTAAAATGGACCTACGGCCTCCTCGGTATGGGCACCTGCGTGTCCCTCGATGTCATGCCCGAGGGCGCCATATGAGCCACTGCAAGACCGTTTCTTCTGGCCCAGATTCACACCGGAGATGACCTGGATCTGTTGAAGACTTTATCGCATTGTCGAAGGCCTTGTACTGTGGAGACATTGGAGCATGAGGCTTGCAAAGCCTCCAGTCACAGCATCGATGGTGAACAGACAGTCCAAGCATCGAGACAATACCTCTGGTTGGCGCAATACAGCTCCGAGTGGAGTCCAATAATGCTTCTTGCATCTCCTGGAGGGTCCTCCTCTGGAGCCGGAGATGTGCCAGCGGCAAGATTCTCTCGTTCTGAAGGCTCATTTCCGTTTTCTTCCTCCATAGCAGGGTTGAGCAAGCTGGCGTGCCCTCGGTGATCAATCGCAAGACATTTTCCTCTACGCTGTCGATCGCTAAGTTGTGGGCATACTGCTGCAACGACAATCGTAACATATTGAAGATAGCTTGGCGACCGGGTCATAGCTGGAGTCTTATTTATTGAGACAGTAATATGCTGGTGTCGTTGTCGTCTGGTGGCCTGAGGTCATATCGATCACAGGCACCGCCAAGCCGAAACACCACCTAAATATAAATTTAAACTCTGTCAACTTGTCAAGCTCGAAACCGCATGGCTGCGGCACAACAACCCAATTGACGCCCACACAGCCCGTAAAGAGCTATCTACGCACCCGCGTCGACAGTCTAAGCCATGAGCATTGCGGCGTGCATGCTCACGGCTATGCGCATGCTTGAAAGTATACTGGAGACATTCCTGCAGCGTGGCCCCCAGCTCATACGGCTGAAACCGTGCACTTTCTGCTGGCGTGATGCACAGCCCTGGGAGAGGCCTGAGACATGTTGGACCTCATCTTTTGCTGGTGAGCTTCCTTCTTGTGCAACTTCTCGAAGTCGTGTTCTGTGAGCACGATGTGCGTTCTGTGACCGTCCAACCACCGTCAAGTTTTGGAGATCGCAGATCTACGTGTGACCTGGATTACGATACTCATGGCGAGCAACAGGCCATATGGCGGGTGGCTTTCCGCTGTCGCTGTGTTCGCGTGCTTCAGCCTTGCCGGTGCTCGTAGGTTGTGACTTGTCTGGCAGTACTGTGATGAGATATTGACAGCAGTGTAGAATTTACTTGCTCTGCGCCGACAGAGATCACGGATCTGCGGCGAACGAACGAATTCCAGAACTGCGAGATATTCAGCGGGAATTTAACAATCCAGAGCATTACGACTACTGGACTGGCTCCCAAGGCGACCCAGACCATATCACTGCCATTTAGACAAATATCAGGAAGCCTCACATTCTCTGACCTGGCCGCGAGGGACGTAGATGGCGCCCCCTTGATCTTTGACATAGAGCTCCCCAACCTGGAGGTCGTGGAACTTGACCTCACCTTCAACAATATGACCCTTGCCGCGATGCCAGAGACGAAACTCTCCCAGGCTGGATCTTTGTCATTCAATAATGTCACATTTGACCACACTGGCGCAGACGATGTCGTGTATGAGTCGTATGCAATTCGCAACATGACTTTCCAAGGCTGTGCGGGTCTAAATAAGATCGAAGCCACCCAGAGACCCGACATCCGCATCGAGCCCTCCTCGGCAGCCTTCGTGGCCACCGGCAACAGAGACTTGAGCAGTATAGAGTTGTCCTCGTATACCATGGTCAAGACCGACGTCGTCATCGGACACAATGCACCGGACATATCTGTCAAACTCTTGGACGTCGCCAATGGATCCCTGAACCTAGGTCAGGTCACATTCTTCCAAGCGGATGCTCTGCAATATCTTTCAGCGCCGGCCTTGGGTTCCGGCTCAATCGTCTCGGATAGCAAGATGGTGGACCTCAAGATACCGAACTTGATCACGATCCAAGATACCTCGCTCGAGATCTCGAGCAACATCTACTTGACCTCGATTGAGTTCGATAGGCTTGTAAACGTTACCTCACTCAACATCTCGAGCAACTCGCAACTCGAACGCGTCAGTCTACAAGACATCGAGACCATTGGGACGCTAAGCATATCTGGTCCGATCAAAAGGTGTGTACCTGTTCTCATCCACGTATAATGATCGTAGGCTGACTGGTTCGGCCCTAGTGTATCTTTCAAAGACCCTAAAGGCGTGGTAATTGTAACCCAAGTGGACATCCAGCCTGATGAGAACGCGCAAGACGTCTGTAATTCGATTCCTAAGCTTGACGGCAACTACACATGCCATGCGCCAGCCTCATCATCGGACTCCCAGAATTCATCTCCCAGCGACGGCAGTGGCGGTGGTGGCCTCTCATCCGGCGCGAAGATCGGGATCGGTGTCGGGGTTGGGCTCGTTGGGCTCATACTCATCATCGCCGCCTTGTTCTTCATCATGCGTGGCCGAAGACGTAAGCAGCGCAGCCCTCGGAGCCCGGAGGTCGAAACGTACTCGATGGCGAAGCAGCGAAGCATGGACCGCTCACCTGCTCGCTACTCCAAGGTCCCAGCTGCTTCGGAGTCGGTGGACGAGCCGAGCCCAGAAGGTCAGAGACCCTTCTTAGATCAGCATGCGGACTCCTGGTCACCTCCACCAAACAGAGTGCCAACTCCTGAGGGCCATGTCGAGACGGAGGAACAGCAGGGCCCGCGACATGAGATGGATGCGAGAAGCATTAACGATATAGATCTTGGAGAGGATGACGGAGAGGATACGAGGTCTCTCCAGGATATTGAGCGGTCTCATGGTCAGATGAAGCCATAGGCGGTCATCGCTTCGTGATTGGGTTCCAGGAGCGGGTGGTGAGTGATATTGGTACGAGCCATGAAATGATGAGATCGAGAATCGATTCCCAACAGCATTTTGATGTGAATTTGCTCACACTGTGGTAAGCTTGATTGCAGCTACATCTTGGTGCTCATCAAACATCTTTGCCACCCTCTCATGCACTAACCCGATCGTCACACCTGTCTCAGAGACGATCGAAGGGTCGGCAAGCGCACTCGTTCGGCCGACATAGTCTTTCGTCTCGTCCCTCTCCTCCCAGATCGTGGCCTCCAGAGCGGTAGGCGGAGGCTGCGACAGCAACATTCTCGAGATGCTCCGCCCTTGTCTTGACCTCGAGCGGAGCTCTATGGCCGGCAAGTCTCGACGCGTGATGATGAGATAAGCCACATGCTTGTTGCCCGTACTGTCGTAGCTGAGGTGCCAAAACCGGAAGTGGTACGTCGAGAATGTGGACTGGATGATGGGGTTTAATTGAGGCGCTCGGAGACATGGAGCGGTGTAGTAGCTGTAGAGCTGTCGGGTGACCGTGGTGCTGGTGCTGATAGCCCACACTCGTGTGGTCTGAAGGTCGGGCAGAAGGTAGAGGGCTCGCTGCAGCTTCTTGGATCCGAGTATGCATTCATTCCAACTGCGGCTCACATTTGAGCATCGCAGGAGATGTAGCAGGACAGCCGCATTGCCGTGTGTTCTGACAGAGCGTGGATCTTCTCGGTCAGTGACTGGCAGAAGCCCGTATAGCAGGAAGGAAAGTATGTGCTCCAGCAGCTCTGGCGGAACAGCGTTGGACATTTGTTCTTGTGGCAGTAAGAATTGCTGTATGATGGCAACAGCAGTGCGATGTATCTCTCACTGCGGGATACAGACGTGTTATCTGTACCAGGAATGAAGGTTTATGTAACGATGATCAACCTCAGTGCTGCGGCAGGGCAAGCTCTACATGTAGTTCTACCCGGAGGCCAAAGCATCACCACCACACTCTTACCTGTATCCATCGATTCCACGCCATCTCCATCAGATCTGCTCTGCGCTTACTGTCTACTACACCTACTGAATACATATCGTCAAAGTAGTTCGTTGTACCGAACCTATCACATTTACAAATGGACGTCTAGATCTCGCCACGAGCTGTCACCTCATGTGCGCAGCGGTAGCACGGTCGTACCTGCCATGCAAGCCACGACAAGAGTGGTACCGACAAGCACCCTTCCGGCAGTCAATACCGACATCGACCTCAATCCCGACAACGCTCTGGGATGTCACAGACCCGCGGAATGCATTTACGGTCTCGAGCGTCGAGAACGCGTGATGATCTTCACTCATCGGCATGCCTGAGTAACGTTGTCTCCTCAGCACCTTCCTTATGTCAATATGTTCATGACGTTCTCGAGGGGACTGTGAAACATGGGAAGCGTGTACATATGACCTTCTTTTCTGAAGGTAGGCATGTCTCTTGTGCTCTGTCTAACTCTTCTTCCTTCTTTCATCTTGTTCGATCAGAGAGCAATCTGCCACTGTTTCTTCTTTTTACCGTCACTCTACTACTCGGAGACACTTGCAACCATGGAGCTCCATCTCCTCACTCTTACCATCTTCTGCGTCCTGGCCTCAGCCTTCCCACCGGACGTGTTGAGCGCCCTCGCTGCCGTCGAGGACCTTCAGCTCCCTAACATCGATGCCGCCCTCGATCTTTCCAAGAGTAGAACCAACTGTGGTCCGACGCCATGTGGCGGCATCTTCAACGCGAAGGAACAGTACGTTCCGACCACTGGCAAGCACGCTTATGCTAGTCCTGCTGCGAACCAGATCAGGGGTAGGCTGCTACACCATGAACTCCGCACTTCATGCTGACTACTCGACAGGTCCATGTCCTGGTCTCAATGCCGCCGCCAACCATGGCTATCTCAGTCGCTCGGGTACGTGCCAGTATACAGCTCCAATGTTCACGAATGACGCTGACCAGACCACGCAGGCGTGACAACTCTACCCGAAACCATGACTGGCCTCGGAGACGCCTACGGCATGAGCCCCGAGCTCTCTGCCTTTCTGGCCGCGTACGCCATCATCACAAACGGCAGTCCTCTCACCGGCACCTGGTCCATCGGCGGCCCACCACCCTCCAGCGGCGGACTCCTCGGCGGCCTCCTCGGCGGCTCCCAGGGCATCTCCTACAGCCACAACATCTACGAAGGCGACGGCTCGATCGCCCGCAACGACGCCTACCTCAACAACGGCGATGCCCACAGCCTCAACATCACCCGTTTCGCATCCGCCTACGCCACCGGCCTGGCCAACGACCGCTACACCCTCGACGGCTTCGCCCAAGACCTCCTCAGCAAGATCCAAGAGTCCATCGCCACGAATCCGTACTACTTCGCCGCCCCGTTCTCGACCACGCTTGTGGTACCTGTGGCATACAACTTCGTCATCAACCTCTTCAGCAACCACAGCGCAGCCGAACCAAACGGCTACCTCGACGGCGAGATGTTCAAGACTTTCTTCGGCGTCACTGGCGATTACCCCAACTTCACCTGGCTCAAAGGCCAAGAGCGCATCCCAGAAAACTGGTACCGTCGCCCCTCCTCCGTACCCTACGGGATCCCGAACGGTTTTCTGGATGTCGCTATCAATTTCCAAGCATACCCCGGCACATTCCGCTTAGGTGGCAACACCAACGGCGTCAACACCTACGTCGGGATCGACCTCTCCGACCTCACAGGCGGCGTGTACCACTCTTCCGACCTACTGGACTTAAAGAGCAGCAATGCCGCTTGCTTCTACGCTCAGTTCGTGCAAGCGGTGATTCCGGACGCTGCTGCGACTTTGTTGGGGGAGTTGTCGGCGATCTTGAATCTGGTGAATAAGTGGATCAAGCCGATTACGGGGAGCGTGAAGTGTAGGGTTATTGGGAGGTATGATCAGACGCTTTTTAACAAGTTTCCGGGGTATAAGTATAAGCCGAAGGGGCAGGCGACGAATTATCGCGAGTAAAGTGGATTGGGCGTGAGGTGCAGGGGATGGGGGTGGTGCTAGGAGCCCCAAAAGTCGGACGCGAGGCGTGTTGCGGGATGAGAGAGAACAGCACCTCTTCCTGGATGGCAGTAGTAAGACCCTGGTCTACGGCTTTACACAGTAATGACAGCGGCTTGAATCACGAGAAGATGGTTCGTGGTAGTCATCAAATCATCCCAATGCACATATATCAAACTCGCTCCAGGGTATCTCAAGTTCAATCTATCTCGCCCACCCACATTACCACTCTCTCTCCGTACCCTCGTCGCGCTGCTCTAATCCAACCCCAGCCTCTCAAACTCGGCCCACCGCTCATCCCCATCCTCCCTCACCCACCCCTCAACCCGATCCGCCACCTCGCCCACCAATTTCTCATAGCGCTCGTCTATAAAGAACAGCCCGCAGTGCGCGCCCACTTCATCAACATCTTGCATGAAGATGCGCACCCACAGTGGGTCGCGCTCGCCGGCGGAGTCTTTGGGGGGCAGGGAGCAGAACATGCGATCTTTCTTTGGTTTGCTATCAGCGGCGGCGCTCTGTTCCGTCGCGCTGCGTTCCAGCTGAGAAGGCGACGGAGACCGAGCAGGTGAAGCGCTTGGCAGCCGTTGCGCAGCGGGTGCATGGTCCGAAGGCAGGATCTCGGAGTCGGGGATGGGCATGATGGGCGGATCGTCGTCTGCGTCGTCGTCCTCGCCGTCGAGCTCTGCTTTGAGCTCTGGCTCCCCACGCATCCTCCGCGCTTCGGCCTCCATGCGCTGTTTCTCCTGCTCGAGACGGAGCTCCTCGCCTTGCTTCTGCGTCTTCGGCTTCTTCTGCTGTTCTGCTTTGAGTGCGGCAGTTGTGGCTTTCGCGTGTGCTTTTGCTTGATCTTTGGTGAGGCGCTCGGAGTCCTTGCGTTCTTTGCGTCCGCGCTTTTCTGCCAGTCTGGCGTGGTCGCGGATAGACTTCTCGCGGTCTTTGACGGCTTTCTCATACGCTTTGACAGCGCGGGTGTGCTCTTTTTCGACTAGCTTGCGGGTAGCAGGATCTTGTATGAACTCGACGTTCAGCGGTGGAGGGGCGGGGGGTGGGTCTGGTATTATAGGCCAGGAGGCTGTTGTTGCTATCGTTGAAGAAGTTGACAGTATAGGCCTCTCTTCTGGTTCTGTAGCCAGGTCAGGTTCGGGTTCAGGTTCTGCATGCTGCGTCTCGCTCTGCGGGTCATCAATAGTAAGTGTCTCGGCCGCCTGCTCCCAATCTTCGTCGCCTTCGTCGTCAGAGCTCGGAAACTCAGGCTCCTTCTCCACAACACCCTTGTCCGAGTGCTCTTCGAGTGAAATGCGAGGACTTGGCGATCTAGACGACTGCATTCCTGTGCCATCTGACCTGCCTCTGATGTTTTCCGTAGCCATCGACGGTGTCAAGCTCATCCGACTCCTCTCAGATCCAGCAGGCGAGCCCTTCTGCTCCGGCGTCTTGGGCTTCTTCGGCCGCCCAGTACTAGCAGTATAGTAATTCACGAATCTCACCCGCGCCGGAGCCTGCGCATGCTGACTTATCGACCGCCTAATCTTCTCATCCTCTTCCGCCAGCGCCCTTACCCGCCCATACCTCGCCTTAAGCTCCGGATAATTCGCCATAGCGCCTCCAAACTCCATATGCGACGTAACAAGCTGTTTTGTCGCTTTAAGCAGATGGCCGGAGTGCTTATTGACAAAGTGCAGCGCACTCTGCCACCCTTTCCGCATTGGTAATGCCACGTCGTTCTCGAACGACGGGTTGAGGGTAACGTCGGAGTGTTGCGGCTGCCAGAACGTATCAGATCGAGTGGACATGGGCGATATGGGCGACATGGTGCCGCTAGCTGTACTCGCACCGTCGTTCTGCAGCGTGCTGAGCTCGGGAGTGTACTTGTCGCCGGGTGCTTCGCCGGTGATGAACATGCTGGCCAGCCCGCTCTTTACCACACCCGGATGCATGCCCAGGAAGGGGACGTCGAAGTTGATAGTCCCAAGTATACGATGCGTCAACGGTCTGTTCGCGGGGGGAGGCGCAGGCATGAGCGCGATCTCTGCACTCAGCAGTCCGCCCATGCTGTGTCCCAGCAGTACAACATCGGTAGTAGGACTCTCATGCGGCTCAAGCCACCTGCTAAAGTCATCGCGGGCGAAGCTGATATTCCGCTTCGACCGGTATCGCGGGTAGACCTTGGTATGTACGACGTGCGTCTCGGCCAGCAAGACGGTGAGGAGGTGGTGTACGTGTGCCGGAAAGCTGCGGAAGCTCGTCTCGTTGCCCATGAAGCCGTGGATGTAGATCATCAGCAGTCTTCTCCGCTCCTTCTGCTCGTTCGACTCAGATGGCACGAGGGACTGCGTGGATGAAGTCCGCCGGTCTTGCGAGGACCATGGACCTCTGGATATGGCATCGGAGGCCGCAATGGAGCTGTATGCGGGCGGCGCATCTGCTTGTTGCCGTTCTGCTGATAAGACCGACGTGCTCGATCTTGCTGTGTTCTGCCTTGGTGGGAGTGGTGGAGGACGCCGACGTCCAGGAGGCCCGCGTCGCTGTTCTGTAGTGGACTCGGTGTCCACCATTTCAATCATCTTGGAGGTTGGTGCTGCCACGGTCAGGAGCGACCGGGCGATATTATATGCGACTGCATGGGCATGTTTGAGAAAGTCGAGTGTCCAGCGAACCGAAGCAGCGCTAACGCTCGTACCCACTCCACATTCACCCGTGACGCACCCAATGCTGCAACGAACGTGGCTGTGTGGTATATAGTTCATGGATGATGGACAGTACTGGACTCGGACAATCCGAACTACATTCCACTCCTTGTTGCCTCAAATATACACTGCGTGGTTGGCTGTGTGCTACAAGCGACGAACAGCACTCGGAACGATAAGGTATGTTTTGAATCTTATGACGCATCCGAGTATGCTTCAGGTACATGATTAATTCCTGGCATATATGTGTGTCAGACTATCTACATCTCATCATCACGTCGTAGCCAACGCGAGGCTCCCTCATCACCAAGCAGACGTGGTCTGAACTTGTCCGTCACTCAACTGGCTGACGGGCGCGCCAGAGCTTGCGGGTGCCGGCGAAGATGGTGCTGGAGCTGGCGCTGGGGAGCCGCCGTTGTAGCAAGCGTTGATGTTGAGGGATTGGCTGAGAGGGAGGGTGCGGGAGGAGCTGCCGACGTAGACGGTCTTTGGGGCGGAGGAGATGACCCTACGAAGTAACATTAGTATGAACAGTGAGAGCGGTGAAAGGTGAAGAGGGTCTTACCAGTTCTGGCTCGCAACATCCCAGTTGCTCAAATCCCTCCTCGTAATCTCGGAAGTAAAGGTCGCAGTCGCGCCAGGCGCAATAGTCAAGCGATCGAATCCTCTCAGCACGACCTTCGGGTTCTCTGGACCACCGAGGCTGATGTAGAGTTGTGGTACTTCGTCTCCGACCACTTCTCCGGTATTGGTGATGGTCGCGCTGACGGTGAACATCACATCGTAGAGCTGCGTGTTGCCGCCTGGAGTCGTGCTGCTGCCGGCTGCGAGGTATGGCTGGGCACTGCCGTCGTAGCCACCGGCTGGGAAAGTATAATTCTGAGCGTAGAGGGGATCGCCGCTTGAGGCGCGGAGGCTGGTGCTGTTGAGGTAGGGGTAGATGTACGCTTCGACCTTGTGGAAGTTTGGAGGGAAGACGTAGTCGGCGGTACGGTTGCTGACGGTGCCGTAGGTTGGTGCAGCGGTGGTCTGGCCTGTGGTGGGTGCATATGGAGCGACGCTTTGTGCCTGGACCTGGAGGTTGGAGTACGCGAAGGTTGTGTACGACAACCCGAAGCCGAACTCGAAGATTGGTGTCTCGCCTGATCGGTCGAAGGCACGGTAGTCGATGAAGACGCCTTCCTGGAAGTTGTCTTGAGGAGCGGATGATCCGGCGTTCGGCTCGTAGAGCAGATCCGTGCCGTAGGAGCCGCGAGACGCACCCCAGGTGAACGGAGTCTTGCCACCTGGGTTGACTTTGCCGTAGAGGATGTCTACAGAACAGAAGGGTAAAAGGGTTAGCTAGTGTCTCAGACATATGTAGTAGGGTAAAGGGTCTCAGAGCGCCTCACGGAGCGTGATTGTGTCTCGGAGAACCCCTTTACCCATCAGTGCTTACCTGTGATTGCGTTGCCAGATTCCTGGCCAGGAATACCAGCCCAGACGATAGCAGTAACGTTGGGGTTCTCGTACCAGGCATCAACGATGACTGGACCAATGGTGTGCATCACTACAATGGTGTTGTTGCACTGCTCTGTAACAGTCTGGATCATCATGTCGGAGTTGTGCCACAGCGTGAGGTTGTTGCGATCGCCCTCGTTGTAGTCATAGATGATGAAGCCTTCGCCGCCGTCCGAGTTGGCGAAAACGATGCAGGCGCCGCCAATACCAGGTTGCCCAACGCGACGAGCGAGAGCACTCGCTTGGGTATAGGCAGCGTCGTCGATGACATCCTCGAAGAAACCGCCGTTCGAGCGCACTTCTGCTTTGATGGCCTCAAGAGGAGTGATCAAGTATGGAAAGTTCGCAGTACCGGATCCCCAACCCATAGCAAGGGTTCCATTGTCGCACCCTCTATCTGGGCATCCATTGGGCCCCCAGACATTCTCAGCAGCGTCCGAGCCAAAGACGGTTGTTAGCTTCTCCTTGCCAGTGAGTGGAAGTCCGCCAGTGTTCTTGAGAAGAACAGTACCCTTCGCGGCCATGGTTCGGATATCGATGGCATGTTCTCGTGTGACGTCGACGTGCCAGTTGACTTGAGTGTAATCCTCTGATGCGTAGAAGTTCTTGAAGCCGAATGTGTCTTGTGTCCAGGCGCTGAAGTTTGGTGCATCCGCAACTTGGTTACTTTGTCTGTCAACATAGTAGTATCCAGCCATGATGCGGATAGCCATATCGTCGAGACGCCATTGTGGGATGGTACCATTCAGTACCGCAATAGTCAAGTTGGCACCCCAGTATGAGGTCCCAGAATCGAAGCCGATATCTCCTGGCATCGTCTGATCGAGTCCAGCAAGAGCGGAACTGACACCAGAGTGTTGAGCTGACCAGTCGGACATGACGAACCCTTGGAAGCCAAGCTCGTTCTTCAGCAGGCGGTTGAGTGTGTAGGAGTTCTGGCAGCCGTAGCTGTTGTTGATTTGTTGGTAGCTGCACATGACGGAAGCAGTGCCAGCCTTGACAGCGTCGGCAAAGGGCCAGAGATAGAGTTCGTGCATGGTCCTGTCGTCAAGGTTCGAGCTAGATGCGGGAATGTCGCTTGGTTGACGGTAGTGCTCCTGCTCGTTGAGGATGTAGTGCTTAGTGCAAGCCATGATACCAGCATTCTGCATGCCCTTGATCGTCTCCGCAACAGCAATGCCGGAAAGATATGGATCGGGCGAGAACCCTTCCCAGTTACGACCACCCTCTGGCGCTCGTCCAATGGGTCCAACGACTGGGCCGAGTTGAACATCAACACCTTTGTCGCGCTGCTCAGAGCCCATGTCGTAGCCACGGAGATAGAAGAGCGAACGGTCCCATGTCGACGCAATGCTGACTCCCGCTGGGAAGGCCGAAGCGAAATCTGCGAATCGAACGCCAAGCGGTGAATCCTCCATGCACATTGCCTTGAACGCCAGACGAGGAATAGCTCCTGTGTTGCCCACGCACTGTTCGCCCTCCCAGCTAGTACCAGTGGTCAGATTGACCTTCTCCGTCAAGGTGAGTTGCGAGACGAATGCCTTTGCTTGAGCATATGCCGCACCCCAATCACCGAGTCCTTCACCCCAAGGGCTGGGATACTCGGGTGGAGAGGTTTGGTTGCTCTGCGCACCTGCTACTGCGTATGGGACAGTGGCATTTGGATATGTCGTGTCCGGGAAAGGTGTGCCTTGTGGGATGGAATATCCGGGGTTGGTTGGAGTGCTTGACTGAGCATATGCAAGTGGCAATGCTGCAAGCAGCGCTACTTTCAGGAACGCCATGCTGTCTGTTTGATCAAAGACTGCTCAAGGAAGAGTACTTCTCTGAAAAGTCTGAGGAGAGGAGGTGAATCCTCAGAGGAGGTGCAAGGTTTCTATATTGTCTAGGGGAAGGAGAGCGATTCACAAGCCAAACCTGCGCCCCGCAAACACAGCTCCATCGAGCCCACATCGCACGTGGTCCCTTGCGCTGGTTTGGCACTGGTTTTCCAAGCGATACCACATCGAGTAGGTCCGGGGACGTCCCGGATGAAGATCTACATCCGTACTTTGATGGCCTTGGCGTCGTCGTCGTTGCTAGGCACAGGCACAGGCACAGGGATCTCCACAGTGGAGTGCATTCAGTGGCGCCAGTGACTGCTCTGGGCAACTAACTTAATCCCAAACCATCGAAGCCGTTTGTGCCGCCAAACCACCTCACGTCCTCCACTTGCCGAGATGAAGTCTTCACACAGCTATAGATGGCAGCTACACAAGCCGCCAGGTCATTCTGCCAGCTGAATATGAGAGGATGGGACCTACAACGATCGATGGGAAGACCAAGTCCTTCAGACGCCTCGATACCACCCTCGTACCGCCACGGCGGAAGGTGCGGGGCGCATCCATCGCGTCTCACCTGGCAGACCCTAACTCCTTCTGGATTTAGCGCGCGGAGCGACTCAAAACTATTTTTCTTGGCTCCGCTAAACCACATACCGAATAGGTTTAGCGCGGCTACTCCAGTGGCGTACGCCATCTTTTTGCTGCTGCTGACTTGCATATTCCACTACATCGCCGAGGCTCTTACCTACAGGGGGGTCGCAAAAAGACTGACAATGGTCAGAGCGCACTTGGCAGAAGATCATTAAGCCTTAGGTGACGGGAACCCACTACAGGCCTAGTGTACCTTAAGTACGCTCTGACCATTGTCAGTCT
>JAABUL010000936.1_pt1 | contig 59202 bp, 73 predicted proteins | sample 5559151 | NCBI WGS metagenome assembly JAABUL01 (sample SAMN10711876, study PRJNA513368) | rock metagenome | isolation source: Antarctica rocks | place: Antarctica: Victoria Land, Pudding Butte sud
CCTAACAACCAAATCCCCCCACCCCTCCACATTCTCAATCACCAACCCCTTCTCATTAGCCAAATGCAGCAGGCAAATGAACCCATAACTCGTGCTGATGTCCGCGAGCTGCTGCTTCGGGTACACGTGATGCAGGTTGTTCATGATATCCGTAAACTTCAGCGCGCCGGAGTCGTCTATGGGAACTGTGGGTGGTTGGGGTTTTGATGGAGTTCGGGGGGGTACGGCCTAAAGGGTTTGGGTTGTTAGTCGCGTTCTCTGCAAGTCTGCCAAAACAGAACATGTAAGATTTCAAGACACGGCCTCCGAAGGCAGTACCAACGCTTCTTAACGCCAAAAAAAAAACGGTTCGGAGTGCTCAAGCTCGTCGTTTCGCATCGGCTCTCAGCAGAGAGCAAAAATGCAAAACGTACAGCAGCCGGTATTCCCACGTGGTCACCCACCGTAGTACTAATCAGCCGGTTGCGAGCTTGAGTTCAGCTGAGCGAACGGGAAGCTCTATATTCTCGCACCTATGGCCGTACGTGGAGGACAGGGAAGCTGAGTTCAATATATCCATGCAAGTTTTCCAGTGGCTCGAAGCTTCGCGTACTTGAAAGTCGACATGGAAGCACGGAGAGTCGAGTGGAAGGAAGCATGGGAAGTCTTGATGAGCTAGAACGGATTCCGTATTCGGTCGTAGCTTCAAGATTGTACTCCTGTTCAGATATCCTAATCTCGTAGCCTGCTGATCCTGTGCTGGTCGAGAAAGCCATGGAGCCCTGGGATTCCACCCAACTCTCTCAAGTTGGGGCAAGTTGGGGTGCGGTGGTCCTTGCGGACAGCTCGAGCTGTCTCTCGATCTCGTGGCCCATTAATATTGCACTGCAGAGCATCTCGAGATCGGCTTGTGCTTCGTAGCTGTCTCCGTCGCCAGGAAATGCCACCAACGACATAAATGTCATGTGAACATCTTGTCTTGCAAATCAGCCGCCACTTCACAGATGCACCCCATCCTCCTCATCCCCCTCATCCAACTCCGCCTCCAACCTCCTCCTCAACTCTTCATCCGTCAACCTCCCGCTCGGCGCCCTCTGGCCCTCCCCCCCTCCCACCGTCCCGTTCACCTCCTGCCCCTCCCCATCCACATGCCCGTTCACCATCTTACTCTTCTCCGGGTCTACCGCGTCCTCCACCTCCCCTTCCGCCCACCTCATCCCTCTACCTTCAACCTCCTCCCTCAACATCTCAATCCTCTCATTCATCCGCGTGATTACTTGCAGGTTTTCAAACATAGCCTCCCTGCAGACGGCGTCGCCTTCTTCAGCAAAGGGAAGCATTTGGGAATTGGATTCCTTGAGGTGGGCGATGCTGTTACGGACTTCGGCAGCTTTGGAGTGGAGGGCGTCGAGCGGGAGGGCTTCGAGGGCGAGAGCGAAGGCGGCGGGGTCGATGGGGGCGGCGCCGGAGGACATGTTGGATGGTTGCTTATTGTAACGAGTCGTCGTGTAGTTTTGGGGCTGTTGTATGAATTCGGGTAGTAGTGGAAGTAGGATGAGAAGTGTGGGTGTCTTAAGGCAGCCAGAGTGTTACGACTGCACGCGGAGGTGTCACGGACCACCTCCGCAGAAAGTGAAGTGAGGTCAATGACATGTGACATTGAACATTCGACCTCACTTTGTCCGCATTACTATTGACATCACGTGTGTATACGTGTGAAGTTGTACATGCGGCGATGAACAATGTCTGGACAACGATAGCATTCCGGGCGCCGTGCGTAGCCCGTCAATCAACACGCAAGCCATTGCTACAACTCTTCAATGGCTACGCACGGCTTCATACGAGCGTCTCAAGACGACCGGAGATCCTCCCACAGCGCGTACAATGTCCGGACGTATGGAGGAATTGGTACACGACCAGCGCTGTACTGCGACTACCCAGAGCTCGACCTATGGGCAGGCGGAAAAGCATGTCTGAAGAGCATCCGGCATCGAGCTCAGGACTTCAACCTGCTCCGACGGTAGCAACACACACCGAAGGACAGGAAGCAGGGACATTGACATGGCGAGACTACGATCCAACAGGCGGGATGCCATTGCCAGACGGGGACAAGTCGCAAGCGCAGATCAATGGCATATTCGGCAGCGAAGCACTGGATGCTGATACTGGCAACTATGTTCTGAATATTCTATACTGGCGGCGACTATCAGGCGCTCTGATAGATAGCGGAGTCGACTTTCCAAAGAACACTGAAGTCAATCGGGACCAGGCGTTAAGAGGACTGCAGTACGTGCGGTCTCTAGACCCGGCATTTGACGAGCAGGCTACTGGTCAGACATGGGCGGAAGAAGAGTCGATCCGCTTGCAAAACGAAATGTCAGACCGAGCGGTCAGCTTGGGACTGTACAAGCGCGAGGATGGGATAGAAGAAGCTCCCGACGCTATCGAAGTTTCAGACCAAGGCACGGAGTGCGGCCGCGAGCGCAACCAAGACAGCGCTCTAATCGGCCTGCGCGAAGCCAACAAAGCCCGTAACGAGGCCGAGGAAGCCGAACGCATCGCAAAGCAAGAGCGCTCCGAAGCAGCAGCGCTTATCAGACACCGCGGCCCACTCCAGCTCTCCGGCGGCGTCCAACCACCCACAGAGGTCGCCTTGACAGAATCCGGCGGCATCAGCATCACCCGCCCCCAATCCAACGCCTGGCTCGCCCCCGTCGTCCGCAAACCATGGGTCAAATACTACGAAAACCAAGCCCAAATCATCAAAACCAACATCGTCCCCCAGATGTCCCTCCTCCGCCGCGTCGGCCCTGCCTTCCTAATGCTCCTCACCATCCTCTCCGCCTGCGCGTACCTCAACGCCACCTACACCCCCCCTCCCAAATCCGCTCGGATCTGGCCGGACACCCCTCCCTCCCTCGCAACCATCGGCGCTCTAACCTTAATCCTATTCGGCGCATTCCTCCTCGGCCGCATCCCCCCCTTCTGGCGCACCTACAGCAAATACCTCACCCTCGTCCCCGCCTACCCCTACGCCATCTCCCTCATCGGCGCAACATTCCGGCACGACACTGTGGCCCACCTCCTCACGAACGTCTCGGCCCTCTGGCTCTTCGGCAGCATCCTCCACGAAGACGTCGGACGCGGCTCCTTTCTAGCAATCTATTTCGCCTCCGGCGCGATCGGCGGCTACACCAGCCTAGTGTACAATGTTTTACGACGGAACTGGATGAGCTACATATTCGGCTCCTCAGGCTGCGTGCTCGGCGTCCTAGCCGCCGCGTGCGTGTTAAGGCCGAATGGAATGATAAGGATCGCGGGGTACGATGTTCCGATCGCTGCGTGGGTGTTTTTGGGGTTGTATGGGGCTGGGGAGGTTGTGGCGGTGGTTAGGGGGTTGAAGACTACGATTGATCATGCGGGACATCTTGGTGGGATGGCGGGGGGTTTTGGGTGTGCGGTTTGGTTGATGATGCATGCGGGGGAGCAGAGGGGAGGGGAGAAGGAGCCGTTGATGAAAGCGGTGGAGGTGGGGGATGGGGTGGAGGTGGGGGATGGGGTGGAGGTTGTGGAGCTGGAGAGTGAAGCGCGGACGTAGGACGTGGTGCGATGTACAGTGTACAGTAACTTCGAGCGATACCCAGGGAAGGCATTGAAGACTCTTCGCTTATGTATATACATTCATGGTATTCGCCTTGTCATAATTTTCGACTGCCAGCTGTGAAGGAGCCATCTGGTCGGGCGCATGAAAAAGCTTTGGCATGTCGAAGCTCATTAACGACTGCGAAGACAGTCACGTACAGGCGTTGTGGACTATCGTGCACAACAGAGTGGCATTCCCATTTGTACCTTTGCTTGCCCCATTGAGCGAGTGAGATCATATGTTTGGGTGATGGAAAAACATGCACAGATATTTCGAGGTCGTCACTCATTACTATCTTATACTTCAGACTGAATGTCCTCCCTGCTCTCCCCAAAGCTTGCTCGCCGCCCGTCCGTCCCGTCATGGCACAGTGGCTCATACACTCCCTTCTCACCTTCCTCGTCTCGCTTCCACAGCCCGAATACCTTCCGCCGTCCGGTCCATGCCAACCAAGCCAGCGCAAGCACTAACAGCGATACCAACACCCCGGCGGCAAATGATGCAAAAGCTGCAAACGGATTGCTTGCCACAGCCTCAACAACATCTGTGAACGTCGGCGGTGCTTGCTCCTGGAGCCACAGCGCTTCAGCCACGACAGCTTCGCTCCACTCCTCAGACTTCACCCCAGGCGCAACTGTCTCAACGACGGCCGAGCGTCCGAGCGGGTGACCATTCGCGTCTAGAGCTTCTGCGACCACGTACCGAGCATAGCCCTCAAAGACGAGCACAGTTTCGAACCCTTGGCGCTGCGTCGTAACGATGAGCTCGGTCGTGGCCCCTGATATGTCGGAGTGGTACAGATTCCAGCTCACCACCTCTGTAGCACCGTTCCAGCTTACATAGACGACTGTGGAGATCGCATGCGTCTGATTACCCTGTACGCTTGACGAGGTGCTGGAGAAGACGTCCGGTTCTTGGGCTGGCCGACCAACCCATGGGAACTTGTAGCTCCGATAGGAATGGCTAGGACGTTTGAGGGAGGCTTCCAAGATCAGCTTGCCATCTACTGTATGCTCTGAAAGCTGGGTGTGGTAAGTCCATCCCATAAATGCGTTACCATTTGAGAGTGACTGGAAGCTGCCGCGGGAGTTCGTGAGTGCGCCATCCGGGTGGTCGTATTGAGCTATAACACTTGCGGTCATAGTTTGGTGATCGAGTGCCAACATGAGGCCACGGGAGTTGGCGTGAGATGGTTCTGCGTTGGCGCCCGTGCCGATCGCGTTGTCAAACATGCCTACCACCGAGGATGTGGAGTTATGGAGACGGACAGTGGCGTGGTGTTGGCGTGAGAATTTGACGTCTGGAGTCGCAAACTTGAAATCTGATTTTGTACCGCCCAGGCGCCAGACGGTGGACCCGTCGATGTGGCTCACCTTGTAAAGCGTGTCTGTGTGGCGTGCTGAAAGCAAGTAGTCGCCATCCGGAAACTTGTCCACGGCGTTGAAGTGGAGTATGTCCCAGTTACGATGGCAGAGCACGTCGTAGTCATCGGACACAAAAGTGACCTCATCCAGGCCGATGTGATCGCGACCATCCCATTCGAACACCGGCTGCGAAGTGGCGGTATCGACTTCTTTGAACCCTTTCCATAGCGACTGACAGGTCTGATTGTGCCCGAAACCTATCGCAGCGGCCTGCTCGATAATCGATTTATGTTCGGTCGAAGTGACGGTTAGTGCTCGTGTCCCATCCTCGATCAGATTGAACTCATGCATATCCATCCCAGTCATGTTGACTCTATTCACAATCTGGTACCCACTGTCGAATGTGACACCCGTTTCGTGCTCCGGCCACATCACTGTCAACACATCCTCGCCACGGTATCGTGACGGCCTGAAGTCGAAAGTGTTGAAGTGGTCGAATAGTGGCGCTCCACACCAGATCAATTCTCCGGTGTCATCGTAAATATAAGGGCCCACCCAGGCCTTCGCGTTGCCTGCCTGCGCGAGGTCGTGGTATGGTGCTACGAACCAATAGCCAGGCGCGAGAGCTTTCCTGTCGAAGACGTTGACTCTGAACTTCGGCGCCTTGATATCCGGTCTAGACAAGAAAATGTGGAATTCGTCTCCGGGGAAGTCGCCGGCCGCCTCATCCTTTGCGGTCCCTATCAGCTCGCGAGGGTCGATAGTGGGCCGTGAAATGATTGATCGTGCAGGTCTGATGCATGCAGCAAGGATAACGAGGACTAAGGTTAGGCCCGAGGGTAGTTTTCGCCACATGTTGTGTGTGAGAGAAGGTGGCTATGGGTCAACTTGGAAAGAAGAGAGCATAAAAAAGAGATCGAATGAGAAACAGGAGTAAGCCGAAAAAGCGCTGCGCACATTGGACATGCTAGAGGTCAGCAAGCCTTGCTACAGTACCTCCTAAGATGGAGCACCTGAACGCTTGGCGAAAAGGCAGAGGCCTGCTATACCACATATGAACACACACGAAGGATCGTGTGAACGTGTGGCTGCGAGAGTTTGCGGTGCCTCAATAACTCTGCGCGCAAGAGAGCAGGCCATGGGGGTGCAAGTGTGTGATGATGGTATTCGACCGCACGTGTGAAGTGGGTCATTGAGTCTTGGGCAACAGCTCATCGTGAATCCTCCTATACGGTGTTGGTGTCAAGAACTGTCGTCGGTTTCCGGTTGGTGTACCCTGGGCTCTTGCCTTGAAGGAGCTGATGTGAGACAATTTTAGCCACGGCCGCTAGAAACTGCTATTTTCGAATTAATGGGCAACACGGTGTGCTTTGCGGATGAAGTAAGGGTCAAGAGCGAGAGACAAAGGAACGATGGAGTGAGGATGAAACGAACGAAGATGATGACACGAAGTTGAAAAAGACGGGAGAGTTCCAATCTGAGCTCGGACCACTATACCTCGACACGAGGTAAGCAGCGCACGTTGAGACGATGTGTGCGGACAATACCATGCCATGCAGTCGACAGCGCAGCATACAGGCGTGGATGGAGTGCGAAGGAAAAGGAAGTCTCGAGGACGTGGCCTGAGAAACACCACGGGCTGCTCGATATGTCGAAGGAGACACATTAAGGTCAGTCTATACCACAGGACTCCGTCGAACATTATGCTGAAGAGATGCTACAGTGCGATGAAGTCAAGCCGGCATGTGGCAACTGTGCCAAAGGTAGTAGGCCATGCGTATACTTAGCAGAGTTGACCGAGGGACACGGCCAGACCGAATTCAGTAGGCCCACCACGGGACATGAAGACGATGCGACTCGTACACAGCGCCATATGCAGCGTGTGAGCGTCTCCAATGGCTTCAAAGGACTCGACAGTCCCCTCCAGCGGACAATTGCGAGCTCACTAGATGATGGCGATCGCATGGGCATCACGAGTCCCGAGAGCCGCTACACGGCTTTCTCGTCCAACGGAGCGGAGCTAGCACCACTGCGATGGCTTGGTCTGCTCGCAAACGATGCTAATGATGTCAATCTGGACTTGCCAGTAATAGAAGGCACCGGGACTCCATGGGACGACAATGGTTCGCCGCGCTCAGTTGGCGGTACTCCCGACCAGACTACGATGCTAACAACACGCAACTCGAATTCATTGGACTTCCTGCTACCTTCTAGCGCTCCGGCTATTGCTCCTAGAAGTACAGCGAATCCCATGGATGAGACGATGCTGTGGCGATCGCCTGAAGCTCTGACGCTGCAAGACCATGAGCACGCTATGTTTAAAAGTTTCGTCACTGGTATCAGCTCATGGATCGATCTCTTCGACCCGTCGAAGCACTTTTCTCAGCTTGTACCGCATCTAGCATTGCGAAATGTCGGACTCATGAAGGCTGTCCTAGCGCTTGGAGCCCGGCACCTCTCCCTCAAACCTGGAGATGGGCGGATTGTTGGCGTTGATCAAACCTCAGCAGCACAGTACTACTCCGAGACACTCCAATACCTGCAATCCGCCATGAAGTACACATCATACAAAACCAGCTCCGAACTATTGGCCACTCTACTCATCCTATCAACCTACGAGATGCTCAACGGCCCCGGCAAAGACTGGGAAAGGCACTTGAAAGCCGTCTTCTGGATCCAGCGTAGCCGCGAGATCAACGGAGAGTCTGGTGGGCTGGAGCAAGCGATCTGGTGGGCATGGCTACGGCAAGACGTGCGGGCAGCTTTCCGGGACCGGAGACAGTGCTTCAGTACCTTCGAGCCCATGAAGGCTTATTCTGAGATGGGTCCATGGGGTCTGGCGAACCGTGTGGTCTACATTCTTGGGCAAGCAGTGAACTACGTCTCGGATGAGGAGAAGCTGCAAGGTGAAGCTGACTTGACTGGTCGGGTCACAAGAGCGAAGCAGTTGCTTGAGATGCTTGATGAGTGGAAACAAAACACCAGTGTCCATTTCCAGCCTCTGCCGACCAGGACCACTGCAGGCCAAGCCTTCGAGCCCATTTGGATTCACCCTCCCGCCTTCGGTAATGCTATACAGACGTACCACATGGCGCGTATACTTCTGCTCGTCCACCAACCGGCTGCTGGCGGGTATCTAGAGTACCTTGGCCGAGACAAGACTATTTCCGATTGCATCGATCAGATCGGTGGCATTGCTATGGCTTTGACCGACGATGCGTCTCGACTCGTGTCTAGGCAATGTCTCTACAGCGCTGGACTCTACTGCAAAGACGACCCGAAGCGTGAAGGCATCATCAGCCTCATCAAAGACCACTCGAAACACTCTGGCTGGCCAGCCAACAACAGCTTGTTCGAGGAGCTCCGGATTGAGTGGTCAAATCATGGCACAGGCTGAACTCACCACCGCAATCGGACGTCTTGCATCGTTGCAAAGCTACCGCAGCTCAACTCTTCCCACTAATCTCCTTCAGATACTCCACCCCCGTAACAATCAACCACCAACTCTAACTCCCATCTCATGCATGAACCGCACCACCCCGCGCTCAAGCGGCAACACCACCCCACTGCCCGCCTTCGTCCACTGCCACGTCTCCGTGCTCAGGACCGTGCCAGACTCCAAGGGTTGGAGACTGAGGATGACCAAGCCACCAAACGGCGCCTGGTTCCCTGCTCTCTCATTTCAATCTGCATCGGCAGCTCGATCGCAACCTCCACCCTCCCCGCGGTCTGCCGAGCGACGCGGTAGCCGCCGCAGAAGAGATCTCCTGGTTCGAAGTTTAGGGCCGCGATGTGGGATTGCGAGAACGAGCGTTGCTGTTCCGGGGATCGGGCGAGGAGGCGCATCATGTAGCTTTGTGGGAAGTGGGCGAAGCATGTCAAGTTACGGCGAGGCAGTTGCGTGAAGATGTGCTCGAGGTTGGCTTCGTCTGGGAGTGGGAGTGTTGAGTGGGGGATGGAGGAGGTGTCGTAGATGTACCTGTAGCTGTCGGAGGTTTTGAGTAGTATTTGTGGGAGGCCGGGTAGATCGCCGGACTCATAGGCCTGTCTGGTTTGAGCGCTGTCCAGGGCGCGGTGAGATACCTGCTCCCGGAGAGCGCGATGCCATCGCCGGAGGTATATGTAAAGTGTCACGGTGCCTGAGGACTAGAGAGACCGAGGCTGAAGAGGAGGATGCGTGTCGAGGTGTGCATTACTGTGTCCGTGGAGTGCCTCGCTATCCGAACGGCGCCGCATTGGAGTTTACACAGCTGCAGGGCGTTGTCATGCCGTCGCAGGTTTAGTTAAGGTACAATGTATACCTTACCTGAGGTACTTCAAGGTACGTGTAGCTCTCGGGCTGTCGTTCCGATGCGGGACGAGCAGATATCGTTCCTCTGTGGAAAGGTGGAAAGGGCATGCGTTGAGTAGGTAGGTGGTATAATACAAATCTATCCCATCCCTCCCATCCAATCTACACGATGCGCGTAAACCGCACGCTCATCCGCTCAACCGCTCAGTAAGTAATAGTAGTACAATATCAATACCCATCTCCAGAGTAGAGAGACTTGCGCCAGCTCGCCAGCCCTCCAAACAGGCAGCCCTCTCATACCTCTTCCTCCTCCCTCTTCACAACCTTCTCCCTCCCGTCCCCTATCCGCTTAGCCCGATCCTCGTCCTCAGCCGTCAACTGAAACGCGCGCATCCGGTTCGCTATCCTCTCATCCAAAACCATCTCCTCAATCCACACACTCTCCTCATGCTCCTCCCGCTTGCGGTAGGTGGTCTTCCACCAATCCCTCTCCTCATGCCTCAACACCCCATTCTGCTCTAACCCTCCTCCTACACTACCCTGGCCAGATGCTGCAGCGGTATCGGGGGAGTAAGGGCGGTGCGACGCCATAACAGCAGCAGCAACATCCCGCCCAATCGAGTCCATGAGGTGGCGCCGCGTGAGGAAGCGGTATATGCGGGTGAAGGTGTTGCGGAAGCCTAAAATGTGCGGGAGCTGGATGCCTATGGAGGGGCCGAGGAGGTCGGGGAGGGCTTTTGAGGGGGTGGCGGAGGGGTACGAGAGTGGGAGGATGTAGGGGGGTGGGTGGCGGGTTTTGGGTTTTTCTTCTTCTTTTTCTTTGGTTTCGTCTGGGGGTGCCGAGTCGGTAGATGGTGGTGCCTCGGAGGAGGGTGAGGCGTCTAGGGAAGCGTCTGGAGGATTCGATGATGGATCGGCGGGTGCTGCTATGGTCGTCGTAGCTTTCACCGCCGCATCGCCGAGTGACGGGACACCTGGTGTATGTGTCGCCGCCTCCGTGTCCGACTTATTCTCCGGCTCAGGTTGTTTTGGCGCATCCACCGGCCCCAACCACCCCTCATGCAAGCCCCTAACATACTCCTTCCACGTATGCCTCCCCACGACCAAATCCCCCGCCACGCCCTCCCACTCCCTCGTCCCAGCCCTCGCCCTCATCGCATCCACCAACCCCAACCCCTCCCTCTCCTCCTCCGTCATAACCTCCCCCTCCCCACCCTTCTTCCGCCTCTTCCGTATCCGCTCCGCAGTCTTGAACCTCACATCCCCCTCCTTCCTGCCCTCCACAACATCCCAGTCCATGGCCGCTGCCACAAGCACCGGCTTCACATAATCGTGGAAGTGCTCGCGCGCGGTCCGTAAGCCATCTCCGGGCGGGGCGGCGAGGTAGATGGTCAGGCGGCGGGGCATGGTCTTGGTGTCGAGGTGGTCGTAGGGGAGGTGGGAGACGAGGGCGCACCATTTCTCGCGGGCGCGGCGGGTTTGGTATTTGTCGTAGATGACGGCCGAGGCGAAGGAGCCGGTGATGGAGAGGAAGATGAGCCAGTTGCGGGAGGGCAGTCTTAGACGAGGGAGGCCTAGTATACCGTTAGCTTCCTAATCAATCCATGGCAGGATTGGTTGAAGGTACCCATCATCCTAAAGGCCGGGTTGCCCTGACTGGCGGTGCCTTTCGGCGGCGGCGCTGTGGAGGTGGAGACATTGGGAGCAGGATAGCCGGTGGGAGCTGGGATGGTTGCGCCTGTCCCGCCTGAAGTGGCTGCAGATGAGAGCGGTTTGTTTGGCATCCTCTTCCACTCTACACCAATACCCATTCAGCACCTGCCATCCCATAAACTTTTGAGACCACGCGAACGAGCTGGTGGTCTGTGCGCTCCTCCGCGGACTTTGGGCTCGACTTCACTTCACACTTCACTCTTTCACGTGATCTCCTTCCGCCCTTCCCGTTTACTACACCGAACCTAAAGAGCTGCGAAATATGAATACACATCATTCAGATTGTGGACAAGCTGCAATGCATGGTTGGTAGCGAGAACATACCTGTTACCTACCAAGCCTCCAGGGGATCCATGGGACGACGAACTGTTTCTCTGTTTGTCCCCATTGCTAACTTCGAAGACGGGACAGCTAGCAGCCTGACCGATATCGTCACTTGTGTTCATATTCAAGTGAAGTGTCGCTTCCTAGTGCAAAAAGGTAACACGCCCCCCAATTTCTCCAACTTTCTTTCTACCCTTTGTAGAAGCATCACACAACAACCTCTACAGAGCAGCTGTTATGTACTAGTCAGCACTCAGCAGCACTTCTTCTACTACACTATCAAGGAAGATGGCCAACCCAACAATCGCAAAGCTCGGCGTCAAGCGCAAGAGGCAGCCCGCAAAGCAAAAGACCACAAAAAATGGCCTCAAAGCGGTGAACACAGCAGCACAAACATCCCCAGTCCTGGACCTACCCCCCGAGCTACGCAACAACGTATACACCCTCATCGCCGCCGACACACCCGCCTTCATCCGCAAAGGCCGAAAAAGGCAACCTTATCTGCGCATCGCCACCCACCCGCGTAAACCATCAAATCCGCAAAGAATTCCTCTCGGTACTCGCACTCAGCGCCAAACGCATCAGCGCCGACGTACAGAATTTCGACTTCGCCCACATCATCACTTTCCTCAACAAGCTCAACGATGGCGAGGAGGAGAGCCTCAACGGCGCACAGCAGCCCGGGAGCCGCACCATCGAGATCAACCTCACTCTCAGCAATCCCGTGGGCTGCAACATGGACCAACTCACGCGCTGGCTCACGCGCTTCGACGACCCCGCGAAGAGAGGCGTGCAGCTCACCACTTCTGTCACGTTGACGGAGCAGAGCTACGTAAGGGCTTATGACTACGAGGAACATCATGGTGGCATTTACTTCAACGGGTATAGCCATTACAACCGTGTGGTGTCGTGGTCGCGTCTCAACGGCTGGAAGGGGTACCTGGACAACCGGGCGAAGTTGTTCGAGGAGTGCAAGGCGAAGGAGGAGTTGGAGAAGATTGTGGAGGCTATTCGCGTCGGTCTCACATGACCGCCTGAGAAGGGTCGACGAGGTGTCTGCCAACCACCATGCATTGAGTTCCACGTTGGAGAGGGTGCTCATTGACGTGGATTCGTTGGAAAGAGTGGACTCTATGCCATCGGCGCTTCCTGTGCGATGCAAGTGATTGTTCTTTCGGTGGGAACGAGAGGTAGGAGCTTCACACCATGAGCAGGCCTTGTTTATTAGGACACGCTGTAAGTACGAAGGCAGTTTCTTCACGCAATGGCGGTGGCTTTGCATAAGGTACAAGTGGGTAGATTCATTCATTCTCATGCATTTTCCTTGTTGCTCCCATTCTCAGTGTCTGCACATAGATAGGATACCTGCGCCTAGTTCGTAGCTACGTAAGTACGGAATAACATTCCTATATTTACCGGCTTTCGAAGGTAAGGTACGACGCAACTACAAAAGTCGTCTGCATTGAGTTTGACCACGCGAAGGCGGTCTCACCGCAACTTGAGTACATTTAATATGCGTTACTACATTTTTGTGCTTCTTGCATTCACACTCACTTCTCAACAAACTTTGCAGCCGTCAGATCTCTGATACACTGATGGAAGATCCTTCCCAAACAACACGAGGCGCCAGCACCACATCATCCAACGAAACTTCCTCCGCCTCTCCATTCCTAGCTCTTCCGCCCGAGCTACGTACAATCATATACGAGCACGCCGTCCACGACGAAGTCGTCCGTCTCAACCAAAAAAACGGCCTCGCCATCTTCAACTCCCCCCTCGCCAGCACGAACCGCCAAATCCGTGGCGAGTACCTGCCCCTCCTCAAATCGCAGTACACCTCCCTCACCGCCACCGTCACGGACTTCAACTTCGACCACATCATCCGACACATCAATCAAATCGCCGGAGAACGCTCTCCAGGGATCCGCCACGCGCGCATCCGGCTCCACATCCCCAGCGGCGACACTCTAGACTTCTGTGGCTACCGTCCGTTGTACGCGTGGCTGCTGCGCGCGGATCCGCAGGAGGAGCTGTCGGAAGCTGTGGTGGATGTGGAGGCGGAGTATTGGGTTGTTGAGCCGACTGCGGCGAGGGAGGCGCAGCATATGGTTTGGGAGTTGGAGCGGTGTTTGGAGTCGTTCCGGATGGACCGGACGGACCTTGAAGTTGAACGGGTTGAACGGTGTGAGGTGGAGGTGGCTAAGGCGATGGAGGCGGGGAGGAGGTACTGTGGGGAGAGGAGCGTGGAGGCGTTTTTGGAGCAGAGTTGTGTGCTGCGGGGGGGCATGGTGGAGGGTGGGTGGTGATAGCAGGACGCGGATGCTGGCGTTGGCGTGCTTTGCTGTTCTCCCGAGTGCGTAATCGTTCTATTCTATTAAGCTGCCGCTACTTGTCAAAAAGAGCACGGGTTCCGTGCAATCGTCATACCTGCCAGAAAGAGTTTGTTAGGACTCATTCGAGAAAGTAAGCATAACGGCTCGACTCCATGCCTCACTTCACTTTCACGGGCCCTTTGATGCAGCCCTATCAATCCCTCGCGCTCGAAATCCGACCACCGGCAGCCTGCTTCTCATCACCAGGCTACTGCATATCACACTGATACTGCTCAGCGCCATGGCCAGACTCGCCCAGACCGGGCCCAACCTGATCCGTGTCCCATTACTTTTCACCGGATAAAGAACTCCCGCAGCAATAGGCAAAGCCAGAAGGTTATAGATGAGAGCCCAGGCGAAGTTGAACTTGACCCTTCGGAACACCACGCGGCTGAGACTGACCAGGTTCAGCAATGTCGTCATGTCCTGATTGACGAGGATGAAGTCGGCCGACGATATCGCCACGTCTGATCCGGAACCCACAGCGATGCCGACATCCGCGGTCGTCAAGGCAGGCGCGTCGTTCACGCCGTCGCCAACCATCGCTACTATGGCTCTTCGATTCGAACGTGCGCTTCCTAGCCCAAGGAAGTATCGCGACTTCTTCGCCACCTGGCTCCGCTGCAGATACTGGATTTGGGCGGCTTTTTGCTGTGGGAGTACACCGGCGATGACACGCTCGTCCGGTATGCCGACCATGGCTCCGACAGCACGGGCCGTTTTCGGGTTGTCTCCTGAGAGCATCCAGACTTCCACATCTTGACGCGCAAGTGCCTCGATAACAGAGCGGGACTCCGGCCGGATGGCATCAGAAATTGCCAGAATCACTGCTGGCTCCCAGGGGGTCTTGTTGTGGGTCGAAGCACTTTTCGTTGCTACAATGACGATCGATTTCGCTTGGCCTTTCCAGACGTCCAGGGTAGCGGAGGTCGTGTTGTCGAGGGATATTCCGTGATCGGACATGAGAGCCTCGTTTCCCACCAGGATTTCCATGCTTTGTGACGAGTCGAGGACATCAAAGGACCCATACATCCCCTTGCCCGCCACTTCTTCGATATGCTTAGTCTTCACAGCTGTCTGGGGCTTTGGATTGCAGAAATCGACGACCGCTTTCCCGATTGGATGACTGCTGTTTCCTTCAAGTTGTTCGAGTGCAGCGAGGATCTGCTGCTCACCCAAGGCAGAGTCGTTGGGTAGCAAGAACTGATGATCCGTCACCCTGGGATTGCCACCTTGCGTGAGGGTGCCGGTCTTATCGAAGACGGCGATGTCCAGGCGACTGGCTTCTTGAAACGCCTCCCCGCCCCCCTTGACAAGAATGCCGTGCTTAGCTGCTAAGCCTCCACCGACAAACAGCGCAGTTGGCGTGGCAAGGCCGATACCGCAGGGACACGCGATGACGAATACAGCGATAGCGAACTGTAAAGACCATAAGGGCCAGCCGCCCGCCTCGATGTCCAGGTAGTCTTGCGGTAGAGTCCCCGACACTCCAAGTCCCAGCCAGATCAGCCACGTCGCAATAGCAACGAGGGTCACAGCCGGGACAAAGTAGCTGGTCAGGATATCGGCGATCCTTTCAATCGGGGCGCGGCGTGCCTGACCTTCACGCACCACTTTGATGATCTGATCCAGCATCGAGTCGCCCGACATGCGAGTGATTTTGATTGAGATTGCGCCGCCTCTGTTGATGGTGCCGGAGCAGACAGTGTCGCCAGCAAGCTTTGTCACCGGCTTCGACTCGCCAGTCAAGGAGGATTCATCGAAGACAGTGCTCCCAGAAACGACGACCCCGTCCCAAGGTGGAGAAGCACCGTGGACCACCCTTACGATGTCGGTCAGGTCGATCATATCAACGTCGACGGCTTCGACCCCGACATCAGCTTGCTTCTCATCATCAGATAGCACCAAGAGTGCTTCTCGAGGTTGCAGAAGCTGTAGAGTAGAAACGGCATCTCCTGCCTTGGCTTTGCTGTATGCCTCAATAATGCGACCGAGAAGCAGGAACATCGTTAAAAACACTACCGAGTCGAAGTATGTCGTGTTGCTGCCGGAGCTCGTCGTGGTACGCGATGCCGTGGCGATGATTAGCTCGGCGATAGATGAGAAGTAAGCAATCGTGGTGCCGAAAGATAGTAGCATGTCCATGCTTCCAAAGCGATAGAACCTGCGTAGCATAGGGACCGAGCTACCTAGTCTCCAGAGAGCGTAGAGTTCTTTGACTGCGCGGCGATGGAAAAGGTCGGCTGCAAAGAAGTAGACGGGAGTTGCCATAGCGAACAATGCCCATTCTGCGCGACTGACACTATGTGATGCTACCATCAGATATCGGCGGCCGGGGTTATCCATAGGAACAAGAGCCATGTATACCACACCAACGACGAAGGTAGGGATAGCCCCAGTGATTGAAAGGACGACACGATACGATATGCGCCGCTGAATGCGAGCATGCATCTGCCTTGCGCGCTCCTCAGGTGTCGGAGGACGGTACACGCTTGGTGTGAATTCTGGGTCCACCGCCGAGATAGCACTGAGAATACGTCTAATAGTGAAATCTGGTGCCTTAGGAACATACGAGATGGTGACAATCGGATTGTCCAGAGTAGGAGACTTCTCGATCGTCACTCGGCCGTCGAACTGACTGAGTGCATCGATAATCCTGCCAGTGCAATGCTCACAGTACATGCCATGGATTTGGATGGACACCGATCTGCGCCCGTTGTGTGGTCTGGCTTCAGCGGTGACTGGGCTAACATCGTTCAAGGTAGCACCATAACCAATATCCTCGACTGTGTTGGTGACAAGGTCCGCGTGGCTCTTGCCTTCGAGGACGACCGTCGCGCTATTGGTAACAAGACTGACATTAACGCTTTGCACCCAGCTGATGCTTCGGATCGCTTCTGTGACGGTGCCTATGCAGGAGCTGCACGTCATCCCTTCGATTGAGTAGGTTGCCTTCCACATGTCCGAGGCAGCACCCGGGTTGGACTCTGCCTCTTTTGGCAGCTTCGTCACATCTTCCAAGCTCGCCTCGTAGCCCAGGTCATCGATGATTGTGATCAAATGCGCAGCATCGGTTTCCTCCCCCCTGAAATCGATGGACGCGCTCTGCGTCATCAAGGCGACATTGGCTGAGGTCACCCACGGCTTGTCTTGCAGAGCCGTGACGATGGTGCCCACGCAGGAACTGCAGCTCATTCCTGCAATCGATACGGTTGCCCGAAAGCCACTGTCATACTTTGAGGACAGGGTATCGACGACGACAGCGGCAGGGTCGGTCGTACCTTGCTCGGCATGTTGGTTGGAATCGGCACTGTCGCCAGATTGCTGGCCGCGACAGAGCTCGCAATGGCTCTGGTGTCGCTTCTTCTTCGTCTCCTCATCCAGTGCATTTTCTCGCCGGACCCAGCGCATCAAGGTGCCCACCAAGCTGGTCGATCGAGTGCCAAGGCCTTCGCCACGCCAACCGGATCCGCGTGCTTCGTCTCGGGCCGCCGTCAAACTGGTTGATTCAACCTCATAGCCGGCCTCGCCCAGCGTTTTGGCAATCCTGCGCGGTGTCAACGACGGGTTGTGGCGGACGGTCACAGTGCGCGACACGATTGAAGTCGTGACCGATGCTGGCGGGGGTTTCAACTGGGCGAGGAAGCCATCGATGAAGGCGGCACATGTGGGGCAATGGGCGTCCGGGACGAGGAAGACGGTCTGGAGGAGCGACGGCGGGGAGGTGATGGCGGGAGTCGACATGGTTGTAGGCGAGGCAACGGAGCAGCGTCCCGAGAATGCCAGAAGGGGTCGGATGTATCTAGAAGGACGAGAATGGTCATTGGGGGGCACGACCAGATCTTAACTGGCGAGGATGGGAAGGGAAACTTCTTATCGCTGCATGGAAGGGCAAACGGGTGGCAGCACAAGTCGCGCAGGCGCGCAGTGCGCAGTGAACCATGATTGAATGATGATGGGTGGCGAGTGCTTGCCGCCGCACAAAGCGCGCATTCCTTGGCCGATACTGAAACGCCGCACAAGTCGCGCAAACACTACTACCTTAGGGGCTAAGGTAGGCAAGGCACTCGTCCCGCTCACTTGATAAATCGGCAACTCCCCCCTTCCTTGTCGCGCCCTCCACTGTCCCGCTGCTCTGCTCTGCTCTACCTGCTACCGCCGTGTCGCCTGCTGTCTCGACCTCCTCGATCTGCTGCAAGCATGTGGACGCGCACCGCCGCTCTCCTGCTTGCGGGCGGCGTCTTCTCGGCCTCTGCTGCCACGCGCGCCTACAACCTCACGCTGCACAGTGGACCGCGCTCTCCGGGTAGGCCGGCCTTCATCAAGCAGCGCTCGGCGCATCCCTCCCCCACGCGGCTGACACGCTGGCAGATGGCTTTGCTCGCCACGTCTACCTGATCAACGGCCAGCAGCCCGGGCCTTTGATCGAGGCAGATCAGGGCGACACTCTGGAGGTGACCGTCTTCAACGACCTGGATGTGGAGAACACAATCCACTGGCATGGTTCGTGCATCCTTCGCCACCTTCTCTCCCACACCTGCTCCTGAGCCGCTTGAACTGACGCGACGGCTGCGCTAGGATTGCTTCAACGAGGCACACCGGATATGGATGGTGTCCCGGGGGTGACACAGGTGGGATTGACGTCCCCCTTTTACCATTGAGATGTTTGTGCTAACTCGCCTGATGACCAGTTTGCGATACCACCTGGCGGCAACTTCACCTACCGCATACCCCTCGGGGATCAGTATGGCTTTTACTGGTACCACTCGCACTTCAAATCATACTACAATGATGCTATCCGCGGGCCGCTCCTCATACATCCGTCCCCGTCCCTGCGACGTCCTTTCCAGAGCTTGGCTCAGACCGAAGCCGAGAAGAGCGCTCTCCTCCAGGCAGAGACCGAGGCAACACCTCTGCTCCTCGCAGATTGGTATCACAGTCCCTCCAATACCGTCTATCAGCAGTACTTGCGGACAGGCGCCTTTCCTAGCTGTGTCGATAGCTTGTTGGCGAACGGCCACGGACGAGTTCAGTGTCTTCCTAACGACCTACTCATGGCGGGATCTGGGCTTGGCTTCGACTCAACATCTACCGAGATGGCCTCGAAAACCTCCAGCATGCCCCACGCTATGAACTCGGGCTCCACTATGGCAAGCTGTATGAACGACTGCGCTACGACAACAAACGCCATGCCGATGAACACGGCCGCCTCGATGTCTATGGCTATGGTGAGGCGTGCGATGTCAGCGGTAGAAATTCCTGGAGACAAATCTGACGGCGGAATGGAGATGTCATCTCTGAATGCGCTCGGATGTACGCCACCAATGATGTTCAATCCTGGCTACAGTATCGACTCTCTTCCGCAAGTCACGTGCTCGAACACCACCGCTCCTTTGCTCACAATACCTGTCATGCGCTCTCACGGCTGGCTGGCTCTTCATCTGGTCAATGCCGCTGCAACCAGCAAGATGCAAGTCTCGCTGGACGCACACACGATGTTTGTCTTCGCTGCTGATGGAGTTTACGTGGAGATGCAGGAGGTCAAGGTAGCTACACCCTCCTGCCGTATACGTCGATCACACTTATAGATAGCTCAGGTGCTCCCAATCGCTATTGGCCAACGTTATTCGGTCATGATCAGACTCAATCAACCACCAGGCCAGTACTACCTTCGCTTTGCATCCTACCCAGTCGGGGACATGCAGCAGGTCATTCAAGACCAGGCAATTGTCGATATCAGCGATGAGATGCATACCGATACTGATACTGCGTTCGACAAGCCGCAAACAACTTGGATGTTACTCAACGGCTCGGCCAAGGCTCAAGTCTCGGTGCTAAACGAAGAAAAGCTGGCTCCACTTATCCCAAACATGCCGCCTGCCGCTCCAGCAGACCTTACCAAAGTCTTTACGATCAACCAAACCGATCCAGTGGTATGGGTCGTGGATAAGGCCCCTTACTCAGAGGCAAAGACACCTGTTCTGTACGGAAATGGATCAGATGGTTGGACCGCCAACACAACCCTGCACATGCCTTTCAATTCTACAATTGACATCATTATGCAAATTGCAGATGACTCGATGGACACGGTATGCTCAGATCCTTAGTGAGACCGATCTCCGCTTCTTCAACGCTGACGACTGAGCGACGGCAGATGGGCCACCCAATGCACCTACATGGGCACAAGTTCTGGATCTTGGGTACCGGTAGCGGTCCACTCCCATTCTCTTCGGTGATGGATGCCCCAACATCTGTCATCAACATGCATGACCCTCCCTACCGAGACACGGTTGAATTGCCAGCGAATGGCTGGGCAGCTATAAGGTGAGCCCCAGCAGTTCTACTGCGAATAACAATGAACTGACCTGGTCTTAGATATGTAACAGACAACCCTGGGGCCTGGTTCTTCCACTGTCATATGCAGTGGCATCTACTGGTAGGATGAAATCTTCAGATGTCTGCTAAGCCAAAGGCTAACCTTGATTCGTCCAAACAGAGCGGCATGGCGCTGGTACTTGTGGAGGGAGACTCTCTACTCCCGAACATCTCTGCTACGTCGGCTGATCCAAGCACTCCAGGTGCATCTGGGGACACGACTATGCCCGGCGGGTCCCGACCTCACGCGACCGCGACCAACGGCGCAGATCAACCTTTCACGAGGAGTGGCCTGCTTGTGGTCTTAGCTGGTATGCTATTCGTGTGCTCGAGATACTGGTAATAGATACACGACGCGTTTGTGTCGAACAAGGCGTTGCCGTACTAGGCTAAGCGGTGTTTGCAAGCCGCGAGTTGGACGATGTGGCTAGACTTAGGACTGTCGACCTGATACATACGAGGCCCGCGGGCTGTCAATTTGGTGGGAAAGGGAATACGTAGGCTCTCCGCCAGCAATCAAGATAAGGTTCGGTGCATAGTAAGTCCTTTTCCGCTTGGGTAAAGGCATCTCGTGGTTGGTTCAACCTCGCTCTCCCACTCTCTCTGATCACATGTGACGTTCGTGACGTCAGGGTCGAGAAGCTTCCAGCATGTGACAAGGACGGGAGTCATCCCGCGAATTAGATCTGGTGGAAGTTCCGTAAAGCGACCCCATCTGCTCAGCTCCCGCAACCATCACAAACACCCAACCCACAATATCACCATGGAGCAGGCCTCTGCCTCTACGCCCTTCTACGCAGTCCTCGAGCACAAAGACACCGTCATAACACTCGGCAGATCGCACTTTCTACCTTGCGACGCTGCCAACAAGCACAACGACATCGATATGCCAACAGCCACGTTCAGCTCTACCTTCAAAGAGCAAAGCGACGCCGACATGGCCACCGACACTCCTCACTTGGTACCTCACGACGCGGTGAGCGACAGCTCTGCGCCCTACGACGCCCTCAAAAAACACAACGACATCGACTTGGCACCAGCCGCCGCCAGCTACGCTATCAACGGGCAAAGCGACACCAGCATGCCACCAAAACAAACCAGCCCTGCGGTCGAGGAGCAAGGCAATAATGGCATACCAGCCAGCACCTGCCATCTGCTCGCACTCGCTGGAGAGCTCCGCAACAACATTTACGGACACGTCGCGCCATCCGAGGAGCTATATCTCCAAGACAACGGGAGCCTCACGCTCGCATCTCCGCTCGCCTGCACGAACCGACAGATCCGTAGCGAGTACCTCCCGATTATTAAAGCGGAGTATACCGCTATCGCCACTGTAGTTCACCTCTCATCCTACGGACCCGTCACCCTTGTCGATCATACTCAGAGTGTGGCCGACAAACGCCAGCTCTCCTCACTTCCGGCAATTCGCTGTGCTCACATCGGGCTTCATGCTGAAAGTCCCTATCCTACGGTCACGAGGACGATGGAACTTGCTGCATGGGTTAGCCGCGGCGATGCGGATCTGGAGGCTACCTACTACTTCACGGATGATGCGGACCCGGATATAGTGGTTCGGATTGTGCGCGACCTGGTCGGTATATATGGGTTTCGGACCACTATCGGCGGCGTAGGACAGGACGCCCTTGAGCGGGATCGTCGGTATATGCGGGAGGTACGCAAGATTGTGGAAGTTGGACAGAAGTTCTGCGCCTCTCACGGCCTAATAGATCCACTTGCAGGTTCTGCGCAGCAGTGGTGCTCTGTGTGGTGAGCAGTGGAGGCCGGACAGTGAGCGTGGGTAGGAGGATGCAGTCGAGCTTGCGTACCGACGACTTGATATGTTTCGACTTTGTGGCAAATTGAACGTAACGGGGCTCAGGATACTTGGCTGGAAACCGGCCGTACACCCAGCAGATGAGAAGGAGGGCAACATGTAGACATTATGCACCAAGAGGCAGCCAGCCGGCTTGTCACAGCTAGGTATTTGACGCAAGTCGAGGCTTCCACGGTCAGGCCGAAGTCAAGAATTATACAATTCTTCTCTCCTCTCGTCGCCACTTTCATGCTCATTTGTACATATCTTCGATCTGCGATCAGGCGTCCAGAACCTTCCACTGGCCCCACGACATTCATGTGACAAAGAGTCATACCTCAAAATTCAACCTCTCAAAAACATCACAAGTAGGACCTCACGACCAGCGCACTTCTACAAACGCACAACCCTCGACATCAGCATGGAGGACGAGGATACAGCCTCCGGCACCGCACTCAACAACGCCGCCACCGAACGCAACGAGACTGGCGGATCCTCCGACACCACCTGCCATCTGCTCGCTCTAGCTGGCGAGCTCCGCAACCACATCTACGACTACGTTGTGCAAGAGGACGAAATTCCTCTTCGCAAATGGGTCCGCCCTGTCTACACGTCGCCTCTCGCCTACACGTGTAGACAAATCCGCCGCGAGTATCTGCCGATCCTTGCCGCGAAGTACACATCTATTCAAACGGGAGTCGGGTACGGCTATGGCTGTTTCGATTACATCGACAATCATGTGAGACTAGTTACAGAGCAGCGTCGAGGTTCTGCCCTCCCGCCATTCGATACCATTCACCATATGCGAATCGGACTACGTGCCGGTAGTGTCCGCGGCTACGACCGGCGGAGCTATCTGATTACATGGCTGGAGCGTAGGGTGTCTTCTGGTAACAGAGTGCGGGTGCATCCTACCGCGGAAGTGGGAGCCTAGTACTGGATGACCACGGACTCCTCGATCCCGGATGCGGTGGCCATGATCAACTGCCTTCAACACATCGAGTCGGCTGTGCAGGGTACTATTCTGGAAGGAGAGAGCCTGCGACCGAATATCGGTAAAGGACGTTCATATGCTTTGGCCGAGGTTCGCGAGATGTTGGAGGTGTGTAGGAAGTACGTGGAGGACTCTAGGTTGTCACAAGAATGGAGTTGAACAGTGGACTCGGAAGCGCTAGGGTTGCTGGGCGAATAGTGTGACTGGGAGGCGATGGGAGCATGTGCAGTAAGTCGTGGGGATGAGCACCTTTGCGGAAACAAGCTGTTGTCTGACGACCAGCGAGGTGTCGTCGACGTAGACGGTATTCCGACTCTGAAGCAATGAACGACTGGAAGGATTATACCATAACCTCTTGATCGAATAGTACGCACATCTGCTTCACTGCGTGATCGAACTCCGCTGCACCAAATCCTCCCACAGCTCGTCCCAATGATACAGTGCAGCAATATGTCCACCTTGAATCTTCTTCAACACAGCATTGCGGTAATTCTCGACCAGCCATTCTCCCATCCCTTGTCCGAGCTCCTCTGCTTCACTCAGTGTCACCAACACAGGCTTGGCGTGCTCTTCATCCAGCTTCGCAGGCTCGAAACCCCAGTCCGAGTGCAGCACATGCGGACCTTCAAGAAAACCACCCCAGTTCGCCGTACACTTCAGTGCGCCTTCAGCCGTCCGGGTTTTGAACTCATCGGCGGTGATGCCTTGCTTCCGTTGAGCCCACGCTTCAAGCTGCGCTTTCTCAGCATCGTCCATCTTCGAGAAGATAGCCATGTCCAGCAGCGAGCGAGCGCCTTCTAAGTCTTTGCAGCGACTGGCCATGAATGTACTGAGTAGACGCTGAACAATCTGGAACGGGAGCCATTGAGTCGGTGGTCCGACACTGACCCAGTTCGGCCAGATGAGCGACTTCGTGTAGTCTTTGTGATACCTGAACGGTGAGAAGGGTGCGGCCAGCAACAAGCCAGCGATCTTGCGTCCGTATGGGGACAGGGTGTACGGCGCACCGTATATCATCTGCGCGGGTACCGTGCCATAGCTGCCGCCACCGATGTAGAGCTGGCTGATAGCATTACTTTTGGAGTTGTCAGATGGGTGGAGCTCCTCCAGTAGTGCGGTCATGCTTTCGCATAAGTTGATGTTGTATGGAATGTTCCTGGGGGTGCTGCTGCTCTGTCCATTGCCGGGAATGGTAGGTGCTATGAAGTGCGAGCCAGGGAGTGCGTTTGGTATGGATGATGGAGTCGCGGTGCCGATACTGAAATAGCCAGCGAAAAACAGCACAACAGTTGTGGAAGTCGGGTCACCAGCACTTGCATAGTGTAGTTGTCTGTTGTTTTGAAGCGGCAGGATGTGTTCGTACTGCGAAGGCTCCTCAGGCTCGTGCGGCGGCATATCTGTTGATTCGTCAGGCACCATATCTCATCAAGCCGGTGCTTGCGCGACTGAGCGCGTCCGTTGTGGCATGCTCTAATTTTAACGTGTTTTAGACTTGATCAGACCTGGTAGGAAGCTGGTGCCTTGATGAAGCTCAGCTCGCTGCCTAGGAATGCGGATTGTGCTACAGTGGCGTGATGCACTCCCGCACGTCCCTGTATAGAACGAACCGTCGTTGGAGAGGTCGAGAGGTCCTCCATTTAGCGAATGTGGATGATTGCTGTTCTAGACTCCCATGTCAACTATTACAAATGTGCAGCCATGTCCATGAAGGCTGCAATTCCGTTCGATCTCGACTCTCGTAACAACCTCAATACAAGAATGCATATGATACTTTGTGCCGCGACAGCCCTGTCATTGCTGCCGACGCCCCTTGATTCAAGGGCTGCACTGCAATGTTCAATTTGCGTCACGTCGCTCAAATCTAGGCAGTACTGTCCGGGCGAGCAATCGATGGGACCTTCCCGGCAGTTTTGGCGTTAAGACATATTGAAGTAGCCGGTAGATCTGTACTCTCGTAGCTGTCCTGATCGCTTAGACCAGCGGTTTATGTATGCGGCTCGTCGCTCTTTTCGCGAAGTCGGAAGCGGATCACTTTGCTAGAGCCTTGAACTGCTTCGGTCGGTTGCCCAGCATCGACAATTTCCATAGGCGATAGCGGAGAGGCCATTTTCTCATGGGGCGCCTATAGATGAATGCTCTTGCCCTTCTAATAGCTTGAGGTAGACGGCTAAACGACGGTCAGCGATATGTCCTGCCGAATGGCGGAGGATGTAGAAGCTGAACCTAAATTCATATATCCGTGGTTCACCGATGGACCAAAAAGAGGCAACTTACAAGAGACATTGAACTTTTGACGAATGTTGACAAGAGTCCTCGTAGTTTTACCAATGCAGCCATATGCGCTTCATCTCCTTTCTCCCCGAACAGCCATGCGTAAGTTCCAGCCGCAGAGTACAGGCAGAACAGCGCCACTAGCGGAACCATCGCCGTCGCATCAATCGAGCAGTAGCTCTCAAGCTCCGTTGCAAGGTTCGAGACGTCCACGATAGTCTTCTTGTATCCATTGATCGCGTGCTGTTGGAGATCGAGCCTCAAGCCACGGTTACCGCCAATGGTCTCGACATTGTCCGGCTCGATACAAGAATGAACATCCCACAGAGTGTTGAGCGCCGCATACGCCAGACCGCGGGCAGCGAAGAGTAGGTGCGGCTTCGATTCAAGTGAATCACTTTCTGCATGCAGCATCGCGACAAGGGCCAGGAGAGCATGCGATATGGTGTAGGCTTCCTAGAAATGCAAGTCGGCAGCTACTGAGGAAGCATCTTGATTGACGTGCTCGCATACCAGGCCTAGCAGATGGGCGGCCTGACAGGTGCGCGCGAAAGGAGCCACGGAGGTCGAGGCCTCGATAGTCATGACAAGCAGAGGATTGATGGTCAGATCCTGTCGTTGTTCGTCAGCTATGTTCTGTTGACTGTTGCCATAAAGATCTGGACGTAGTGTATACCCCATTGTCCCAGCTCGTGTCATCGGCGGGGAGAATCTCGTCTGGTGGAAGTCTGGATATGAAGAGAGGCCTGAAGCGGAAGCCGACATTTACATAGCGGTCAAGGATAACGACAGCCCACCAGATTCGACGCCTCTCCTCGATCTCGATCCAACGAGCTAGAAATCTGTCAACTATGGTAAAGCAACGTCAACAAGTCCGTCCTTCTGCTTACTGGGGCGAGGCAGAATCTGTGTGGCCCTCCACCGGTCATGCAAGCCAAGCATCTGAAAGATGCGAGCAGCACTCCCAACACTCAGGTAGGCAGCGGGATATAAGCCTTGCCCGACTTCATACAAGGCGAGCAGCGTATATGCAGCGAGAAAATTTGTTGAGAATAGCGCAGATTGCTCCAACTTGCGTATAGCTCCACCGACGTTTCGGTAGCATCTGTCCCGGATCTCAGATGCTGAGGTACAGATGAGCCGCATCGCTTGTAAGAGTACCTGTAGATCTGCAAGGCGGAGATTGCCTGGGTCGGACAGAAGGCGCTTCACACGGATCTTAGACACTGCCGAAGGACGTCAGGTGCTACTCTCCAGTCTATGAGGTCTTGAAGATTCGAACCGATAGACAGCCATTCATGCGTCGTGCTAAAGTACTCGTCGGCTAAGGCTTGGGCTTCTGCTAGGCCCATAGCATCCGATGCAGGAGCCACTTCATCCCATTGCAGAGGTCCAACAGGAAGAGCCCTTTGAGTCCCTCTGGCGTAGATCAAGTCAACGAAGCAAGTCGCCAAGTCCAGGTCCGGAAGCAGCTCCTGTGCTGAGTCTGGTGTGAACGGAAATGCAGAAGTTGCTAGAAAAGGTGAGGTTGTATGACTTGTAGGTTGCAGCCTTCGGCCTGGAATGTAACTATGGGGGTTCGGAGAAGTCGAGTCCAAAGTCGAGTCCGCGTCTCGACATCGTCTCGTTCGGGCCAGATCCATGGTCTGCCGCCAATGACAGGAGTCCTGCCCCTGGTACAAGGTCAATGTATGGCCAAGTCCCGGATGGTCTCTTTTTCCAGTATTACCTGCGCCACGTTAGTGGTACTTTGGCAACGACTGCCAAAGTGAGCGTTGCCGATCTGTGGCAGACTGCAGTACCCGCCATCGCATTCACACACCCCGACGCTTCCCACGGTATCACGGCGCTGAGCGCATTGTGCATGGGCTCCAACCATCATAGCGCCAATTCTACGATGATGGCAGCCTCTCCAGATTTCGAGCGTACGGCCGAGCTGCACTATACTGCCGCATTGGCAGACCTCAGAGCGTCGATTGAAGCCCCTGACCACTCCAGCGTCGATGCTGTACTTGCGTGCTGCATCACGCTGGTGCCATGCGGTCTAGCTAGAGCTAGGAGACCTACCGCCGACAATCTCATCGGGGACTGGCTGTTTCACATGAGAGGTCTCTGGACGCTGGGCGAGACCCTTAGCGCGCCCAGCCGGCCAGATGATCAGCACCAGCAAATCGTTCCGTGGCCACAACACGACAGCCCGGGACTGGACCACCCATCAACAGAACTCGCAGATCAGCTTGTGCGGCCCATTCCATCCGTCGTCCAGGCGATTCACCGAGGCAGATATGAGGTGATTGAGCGGCTGCAGCGTCTAGTCACCAGGCCGGAAGCTCAAATACCGCCTGATGGCCTTCAAGTATATCTCGAGGCCACCTCACGGCTCGTGGTGCTGTACAACTACATCACAGAAGGTCCAGTCGGAAATTATACGCGAGCGGTTTTCCACTGGGCCGTTATGAGCTCCCCGAGATTCGTGCAACTGCTCGCTGACCAGGACGGGACTGCACTGACTGTGTTGCCTCACTGGCTCGTAGCAATGATTGCCGAGGAGAACTCGTGGTGGTGGCTAGTCGGGTTTGGCTCCTCTCGCATCCGGCTCATTGCGGATATCCTTGAAAAGGCTCAGAGCCCATGTCGCGATCTTCTGATCTGGCCGATGGAGATGGTAGAGCGTTGGGGCTCTTGAGCTCTGTAGAAATGGCTCGCTGTGCCGGCCTGAGTATTCAACATCGCAACATTCACCTGAGCTACGATGCAAACCCGTGTTCTGATCCTTCGAGTCCTGCTGTAGTCCGCGCGAGGTTTGCCATACGTATGGCCACTGCATACAGAACATAAATATCGCATTGTCTGTACCGTACTTTGGAACAACCTCGTCCAATCCCTATCAGTCACGTGCAAGATATAAATGTCCGTCTCGCCGCAGAGCCTCAAAACTCAATGCCTCGGCTGACGAGAAAACGCAGGGACGACTCTTGTTCTCCAAGCCCGCCCAACAGAAAGCGATATCGCCAGTAGCGCAGCACGCCGGCGCCGATGTGTTTGTGCTTACGGCCGCCCTGGGGGAACTTACGACAATGACGCGCCCGACCATACTTGCAACTCTCCTACGCGCACCACCAAGCCTGCGATCGGAGATCCTTCGGCAGGCCCAGTGGAGTCAGTCCGGAGGCCGACTAAATGTTTTTGGATATGGTCTGAGGACAGCGCGTGGATATCATAGACCGCGGGCAACGCTTTCAAAGAGACTACGAGCCCCGTTGGAGAAGCGATTGCAATCTACCACTACGCAACGGAGCATCGAGTCCACCTCCGAACACTCCATCCCACCACCTCCGCGACGATCACGAACGTTCCGCTACCTGACCACCACCGCTCTCTCCCTCCTCCTCTTCGGCGCCGGCTTCGCTATGTCTGCCGCTCCGGCCACAGAAACGATCAACGGCTACGTGAATCCTCCCACCGACGCCGAGACGCTCCACCTCTTCCTCCCATCCACCCCTAGAGAGGAGGAGATCGACGACCACATCCTCAACCACCCCTTCTCCGTGGCCATGAGGAATCGACCCGATATGTCAGAGAGTCGACCGCACATGCGAATCCCACCCGCCATGCGCCCTCACAACCTCACCGGCGGCGTGCTAGTAGGTGAGGGCAAGATCGAAGTCCCACCCTTGAGCTTCAACGACAAGCACGCGGAGCTGCCCTCAATGGTGCAGATAATGTTCCTCGGCGAATCTCTGTGCGGACATCCAGGGATCGTGCACGGAGGGCTGTTAGCAACGATGTTGGACGAAGGGTTAGCGCGGGCGTGTTTCCCGGCGCTGCCTAATAAGATTGGTGTTACGGCGAGTTTGAAGATCGATTATCGGGTGCCGTGTCCGGCAGGAAGTTATGTGGTGCTGAAGGCGTACACGGAGAAAGTCGAGGGGCGGAAGGCGTGGGTGAAGGGGTGGATTGAGCTGTTAGGGGAGGAAGATGGGACCGGGGTGAAGGTTGTGGAGGCGGAGGCGCTGTTCGTTGAGCCGAGAAATGCGGCAGGGCTGGCGGCGAAGATGGTTGCGAGTGATTAGACGCAATTGAATCGCATGGAGGGGTGTAATGTTGTTGGATTGTACAAGTGCTGGCTGTATATAAATGAGACGCTTGCGCTTGGCGCTGTGCATACGGGACGCCGATAGATCATAGACATCATATAATAAGACAGCCATATTTGTATCGCTTCTGATAGAACTGCAGACATGCTTTCAATGCTCGCTAAAGTACTAATCAGTCCCACGCCTGCTCCACGCTACGCTATGATATCTTAAGTGATCCGATCCCGTGTGTCTCATCATCGCCCTTCTGCTAGAAATTCGTCCCCTCCGCCGGCTGCGGGAGCTTCTTGTTCGCCGGCGCGGCCATGAACCGTCGCAGCTCGATCAGGATCGTCTCCATCGTGAAGTCGCGCTTCCACACAGCGATGCTTGGTAGTTTGCCCAGGTCAACCTGTACCCATATCAGCATCTCCTCACCACATCCATAAGCAGAGTCAAATGTCCCTACCTTCCCAGTCCTCTGATCCACACAAGGCAAATTGACCTTGCTGATGAACGTCACCTCCGGCGGCTTGTCTGGGTACTCCGACCCGCAGTGGATTTTGAGCGAGTAGATGCGGTTCTCGTGTACGCTCTACGTTCACCAACAGCGTCAGCCTCTTATCTGACGCACATGTGCTCATATCAACTAACGTGTGGTGGTCCGAGGATAGTGCCGTTCCAGTTCGTCATGAGAAGATCATCTCCTTCGTCTAGGCCGTACGAGCATGCCTCTGCCTATCGTCAGCATGTTGCCGGTACTAAGTGGTTGTTGCAGGGTGTACCAGCGCCCAAGCCCTTCTCGCCCTTCTCCAGCTCCTCGAGCAAGCGAAAGTTGCGTGGGACTTTCGCGCCCATTGTGAGATGTGGTGGTTGTTGGAGGCAAAATCGTAGTTCGGCGATCGATGTGGTGATATGCTGGGATCGTTCGTGCTCGTGTGATGTGAGTTTCCAAGATATTGTTTGAATGCTGGCAAGTGGGATGAGCTGCCCCGCGGTGAATGAAAGTGAGGCACTCGAAGTGGATGCCTGGATTCATGCCTTATACCGCTGACTTCACTTCAAACTTCACTTCGATACACAGTTCTCTATGTCTGGTCATCATCTCATACTAACTACGCCATCTGAGCCTAGGATCGGCCTTGATGATCTATAAAGGCGAAGTGGCGACCCCCGTATCGTTCTTCCCAAAGGCCACTCTGTAATTGCCGATATGGATCGACTCAATGCTCTACCGCCAGAGATACTCGATGAAATCGCCAAATACCTAGACCATACGACGCTCAAGAACCTGCGCTTGGTCTCTCCGGCCCTCCGCAAGGCCGCTGACACGAATGTTTTCCAGCACTTCTACATGGCGATGTTCGCTAAATGCCTGAGCAACCTTCGTGTCCTCTCGAGGTCACCTCTCGCCCACCACGTCAAGTCTTTCACGGTTTTTAGCGATGTACTTCCTGAGTGGAACCGTTCTGACAAGTTTTGCGAGAAGTGGCAAATAGCCATCGAACAGCGCACCCAGAGGGCAATGCATCGGTCTCCTCCAGGCCACAAGTTCACTGAGCAGCAATTGGGCCAAGCATGGCATGATTTCCATTGCCTTCGTGAAGAACAGCTCCGGTGGGGTTGGGGAGACATAACAGTCCGGTTTAGAGAGTACTTTTTCATGCTCCCAAACGTGACGGAGGCCAGAGTCATGTTTTCCGGCTTCCAGGGAAAACCCGGCCACCGATCAAGTAGTCTGGAAGAGGGTTCGTCAACAGATCTTGGTTGAGCCTCCTGATCCAGCGCTTCACACTGACTACAGCAATGGCCGCCTCAACCTGTCGGGCATAGCGTGCCTTTGTCTCTTGGAAGCTATAGGTTATCGTGCCTCGCTCGGCCGCAACACGCAGGTGGCTAAGTTGGAAATCCAAGGGCTGCACACAACTGCGCTTTGCTCTCTCGGATCTGGCTGGGTCCCACATGTTCAGCAACGCTGGGCAGCAAGATACCCAGTCCTCGTAGAGGCTTTCAGTCATCTCACGGATCTCACCCTCAGCGTCACCGATGGCAGCATCCAGTTCACATCAGACGGCGAGCTCGTATCCCACGGTGACGGGGAGGCGGCGGAAGAAACGCTGCAACTGCTACGCAGTGCGAAATCGTTGAAGAAGCTCGTGCTTGCATACAACAACGGATCAATAGCAGGCTCGCAGTCATATCTACGCGCTCTCTTCGAAGATCCTCCTCACTGGCCTTTGCTGGAGCGCCTGGACTTGAACTTATCGGGAGAGAGGGTGCCGCACGACCTGCTCCTGGAGTTTCTCAGCTCGATGGCGTCTACGCTTTCTGCTCTCGCGCTGCGGAAAATCCTGGTCGGAGATGCTGGAGAGCTCATCAAGCAAATACCGAAGGTTTTGAAGTTGCGAGATGTCTGTCTAGGGCGCATCTGGCACTATTGCGCCGAGCACGACGACTTCCATGATCTTTTCGTGCGCGGTACCGATTACCGGGCACCATACGAACAGTCTGTGAGGGCGTATCTACTTGCTGAGACTCTTGATCTCCCCGAATTGCGACTCTGCCCGACGATGGGACGTGGGGACGCACCTCCGCCGCAGGGGTCCTGAGGGTGGTGTATTCGACCCGCCAGGCTGGCGAGAGCGAACAGCCCGGAGACGCTCGGAGAGCGGAATAGCAGTTGGAGCGCCCAGATTGTGACCGGTCTGCAGGCTCGTACCGAGATGATCCCCGTACGTACGGAGTGACCACGAGGCCTCATCTCCCCTCTCAGAACTTGAAGACGATCTCAGTCGCGCCTGGGAATTGCGCATAGCAAAGCCAGTCCCTCATTATTGCATCGACGGCACACCCAGACATTCTGCTGCATCAGCCACGTTATCTCGCATAGAGCCTGTCTTTGCGACCCATCGATATAGTCGCACAGAAAGGCAGCCCGAATCATCGTCTCCTGTCCACCATCGTCTCGAGACACCGTCATGTTCCTAACAGTACAGGAAAGGTCAGGACTTGTTGATACTATGAACCTGAAGTGGATCGCTTGGATCGTTCTGGTCTGGCTCGATCATATACGCTCCGGCATCTAGCTTCGTGTCTGTAGTCATCGCAGGCGAGATAAGTCGCAGCACCGGCGACTTTTCGAAGTCCCGCGTGTTGAGCCACTTGAGAATCGTGCGGGTGAGAGCCTTGAGGGCCTGCACAACCAAATCTGCTCGAACATAAAGGCGAAGGAGATGGAATGGAGGAGGTAGACGTGTATGTAAAGAACCTCAGGCACTAGATCGCGCCAAGCCACGCTAAGGCGCATGGACTCGAGAAATTTGAAAGACATCTTGAATTTGCGTCCTCCAATCTCTTCACCACAACATCCCAAATACTTGCATCTCCTCACCATGTCGCAGAACGCGTGCCTTAGCAGCCGTCGTGGTCGCACTGGTGGGCGCGCTGATGGGCACACCGACAAGATCACTGATGCGGGATGAAGGAAGACGCGCCATCCAGCTACATGTCTTCACATGAGTGTACGTACGCAACCCCAACCATGCACAATTGTCGCAAAGATGCCTTTACAAGAACAATCCAAATCCTATACACCGTGCAGGACCTCACATATTTAGAATTACTCTGAGCACAGCAAACCGCCGCGATTCACAGGCTTGCTCCGAAAGGTCTTCAAAACTGACACACCAAGCAGGACCTTCTATTCGCACCGCATCTGCTATCTCAGGAGCCCCTCGCTCCGGCTATGAGGATGGCGGTCTAGCTCTCGGGCCTGCCACGGCTTTCTCACACAAAGGTACGCTTCGCTCTCCTCTTCCTCTCACCCTCCCCCTACACATGTGATGACACAACGACACATGGCATTCCTCAATCGGAAATTACTATGTCGACACCGTCAAGATTAGTTTCAGCCTTGTCTGATGTGATTTGGACACCTACTTCTGTCTGCGTCTTGTCCTTCGATCTAAGCTAATAGACCGACCAGGTAAATCACCTCCCTCCACCGCACGAGCATCTTATGATGAGCTCTGAAACGCCACGGGCGGGCAGACTGTGCACTCCGAGCCCCGCATCCATCAACACAGGGCCGTACAAACCCTGCGGGTGTCGGTGGCGAAGAGCTGCTTGTTGAGAAAGCGTCGACTGACTGTTTGCTCTTGCACCACTGACTTCGGATTTGAATTACTTCGTACTGTTGGCTGACTCGTTGCACAGGTAAGACAAATGATGGCATGCTGCCTGAAACCTGGACTCTTTGCAATGATGAACAACATTCACACTGTTTGAACTGCCTTCGGGTGGTTGTGAACGCATAAACACTGAAAATTCTGATTTAATGAGGTATGTGACGGCCTACTGCTAGGACTATTCATATGCTGACTTACTTGCAGTCTGATTGCAGAACACTCATCACCATATCATACAGATGAAGCTTTATCAGACCAGAGACTGACCTACCTTTGTCTTTGCAGTGCGAAGCCGAGCTTTTCGTGGTCACACCTTGGGATTACGGTATGTTCATCGCACTCACCTGTCCTTCCCTACCTGCCCAACATGATGCATAAATTAAGCAGACAGCTGCGATTTCATTGAAGACACAAATACACCAAGATCTCTGATCCCCGAACCTGCCCGCCATCACTTCCGCATGTCTGACCAGAAGAAGATGTACTGACTGCGCATCAGATCGTCTGCCACACGACTATACACGAAGACCAGTAAGTCTCGTCAACCCTCCTCTCCACGTCACCTGATGAACAAACAATATTTCGCTGTGTTCTTGCTGAGCGCGACTTTGACGAAACAACCCAATCACCTTGGAGAGCTGAACAACATTCCATACACATTCATACAACTATTACGCTGCTACGTACAGGTCGCTGACGCTTCACCGAACAGCCGACCCATTGCACTGGCCACACCAACGCCGAGATCACGCTCCAGGCCTGCGACAGCCATTCCATGGTGAAGAAACAGACCAGGCAGATGTTGCTTGGCTGATGCGGGGTGGGCTCACACTTCTGTGCTTCATGCATAGACATCATTGAGGATCGGAGCAATGGATCGCAACACCTACGTTGTACTTCTACTGTCCGTAGATGAATGAAAGCCGTTTGAACACAACGTCTTGTTGCTCTGCATCTCACATCGGACGTGAAGTCGCGCAAAGGGTGGCACGCGAGCATGCTTTAGCGTTATGCGGGGCCCCGGCACTAAAAGGGCATCGCGCCAAAGTTATCATGACAACGATTGGACGCGGATCGTGTGATCACCGCCGGCGAGGCCAGGACGAGGAGGGACAACGTGACCACCTCGAACCACCCCGCGCGACAGCTCAGGTGTCTTCTTCGACTCGCAAGCTCTCTCTTTTCCCTCTCTCCCACACCCACCACCAACCTCGTGCCTGACTACTGCACCTCACTTGTCTCCAGCACTCTCACGCTTGATAAGCTTGCTTCACTGCTCCGTCACTCACGACATCATGGCCGCTGAAGTCCAAGACAGCAACCTCCAGAAGGTCGACTCCGCCATCTCCGACGAGCCCGGCTCTCCTTCGGACGTGAAGAAGACGACCCATCGTAGAACGAGCAGTACTGTCAGCAGTGCCGCCAACATCGCTGACCTCGGTGACTGGGCCAACATCCCACTTAGTATGAAGCTCGTGCTGACGCGTCGACCACAGAGAAGGAAGGCGTGGAGCTCCGGATCGCTCCCGAGACACAGAAGCTCAACTGGTAAGTCGTGCCTTCCTCACTTCATCGTAGCATACATCCCATCGTCTAGACTGAGAAGCTCACTCGTGGAACAGGAAGCTAAACCAGTCACCGGCTACCATCGATGACAAGGAAGCTCTGAAGAAGCCTCTCTGCACCCCCATGGTCAGGAAGGTCGACTTGGCCTTCCCACTCGGCCTCGAGGTCACTGCCCGAAACCTCAAGGGCGTTACGGTCAAGGATGCGCTAGATGCCATCTACAAGCAGTACAAGAAGAAGGTACGCACACATCCCACGTCATATTCCGTTTCACCACATGCACATATGACTGACATGACTCCTCTACAGCAAGATGACGAGCTAGAAGAACCCTACCTCGCCGGCTTCGAGTGGGACAAGGAGGCCAACTACCAGAAGTTCATCGTGCACCAGAAGAAGACGGGCGAAGCGCCATCGGGCGGCAGCAAGAAGAAGAAGAACAAGGGCGGCAATGACGAGGAATAGTCGCGCCCCACTCAGCTCTGAGACATTGCCACGACGCTGTCGGCGCTCTCTTCCCTTCTTCCTACGACATCGGACGTTATGGCTGCAGTCATCACCGCTTTATGCTTCGGCGAGTCGCATCCGAGTAGGTGTTGATAGACCATAGCTTTGTCGAATGAGACTACTTCTATCTTGATCCTGCGCCTTTTGTTATACTCGTGTGACAATCCGGCATCTACCTTTACATTGAACACCACCTCAGTGAATAGACGAAGCCGAAGCTGAGCAGCAGTCTGGTCACGATCGTGTTTGTTTGCTAATGGTATCAAAGTACAAGGCTGCAGTGAGCTAATGCCGCTTCGCTGGAACGCTGCAGTCGCCTTTCTATAAATGCTGATCCGCACCGAACAGCCATCATGCTGGAATCGAAGAACGCTCCAACGCTGAATCGAAACATATGCACAAAGGCACGACCTTCTGGTAATTGTCAAACTGCTGCGCTGTAGGAGTGAGGATGATGAGGGTCAAGGCACCGTGGCACCGCCAGACATAACCATATCTAAACATCGGCTCGTTTTAGACAATGGCCTGCTCGACCTTAGTAGGCTCGTCCGGCGTCGGAGGCGCAACGCTGATGCCAGTGTGGTCGGTGTTAGCAGGCGAGGGAGACTTGACTTCCAGCACAGAGCTCCTCATCGAGGACGGCGCAGACTTCGCCGAGCTGCCACTAGATGTCGCGTCCATGTAATGAGCCTCCCGGTGACCAGTCGACACGCCTCTTGTAAAGTTGGGCGCTTCTCTTGGCTTCTCCGCAAGCCAGTGATAGCTCGTGGTGATCAGCCGCGCTTTGTCCGCCTCGACGAAGGCTTTGCCGTCAAGTGCGAATCGATTCAGCAACGTCTTGAAGTGAGCTGGCAGAATACCGGCCCGGACTAGGCCGAGCACACCATGTCTCGCCACTCGAAAGTAGCCATCAGCGCGCTCGATGAGTGGAGATTGCAGGCCATCAATGCTGGCGTTGCTGTGCGACAGGACTTTGAAGCCAGCCGATTCAATGTCTGCTGCCATGCTTTCTGGTGTTGGTGTACCGACCGCGCCGATCAATGGCTTGATCCTGCGCATCAGATCCTGGTGATGTGCGTCATCGTCGTCAAAAGCATCGAGTTTCACCCAATCCAGCAGCGACAATCGAGCACCCGGCTTCAGCAGGCGGTAGAGCTCCCTGCACATCTCAGGGATATTTTTGCAGAGGCTGAATGCCTGGATGTTGTAGAAGCCGTCGAATTCACCATCGGGAAGTGGCAATGGCAGATCATTGAAGTCCATGCGAATGAAGTCGTTCTGAAAGTTCATATGCTTGTTGTACGCTTTTGCGCTCGCGATCTGGTCGTGGTCAATGTTGATGCCAGTCACGCGCGCTCCAGTCAACCTTGTCATATGTGCCGCCACCCGCCCACGTCCGCAACCAAGATCGAGCAAACGCGGATTTGGCGGAAGGTGGAGCTCTCGCGCTACGCTCTCCTCGTATAGGTTCTGGTTCGCGATGATGTTGGCGTGGAGATGCATAACAGGTGGGATGTACCTAAAGTGATGGGTAGAAAGGTTAGCAAGTGTCTCGGATCTATAGGTGAGCGGTCGGAGGTCTCGGAGCGACGCATAATGCTTGATGCTGTCTCGGAGAATCCTTCTACTTTGACCTACATCTTCTCGAGCTCACCGATGGCGCACATGTGGTTGAGAACTGAATAGTAATCACGCAAGCAGTCGCCGACCTTCTTCTGATAGTCCAAACCTAGAGTCTCCGTCATTGCTTTCTCGTCTTTCCAATCGAGGCTGTAGATGACATATGAGTTCATGAAGTTATCGACCTGTTCGGGAGTGAGATCGCGCAGAATCCGAAACGATTTCATGGCTGTCTTCCATCGCCGGAGTGATCCTGGTGTGTGTGCTTTATCGCTTTTGCTCGGTTCGTGTGAGGTTGCAAGGTGGCCATATTCCGGTGGAGAAGATGTTCGGAGTCCGTTGCTGGTCGCCATATCTTGAACGATGCTGGAGTGACTGTCTGGAGCCAGACTTTCGGAAGGAAATAGCGGGTTGCCCTTTCACTACGAAGAAGGCAATGGACCTGGTGAATGAAATGAGGAAGGGGAATAAATCTTTTACCGTAGTGAAGAGTAGTCAGCTCGTAAGATATGTCAATGCGTCAGGCGACGCACTCCGACCTCGTTCGATGTATGCCGTCACCGCCGCATTGTCCAGGCACCTGTGTGACGATCAGGTCCGTCGGCAGCAAACCCGAGAACCCATGACAAACCAGAGTATCACGTGTGCCACGAAAAGGTCCACTGACAGCGGATAGAGACGATCGGGGAAGGCAGTTGCACCCTTCGGGTTCCTGGCGGAGATTAGCTCACACGTTGCACAAGCCGGCACAGTCGGTATGGTGCAGACAGGCCCTGTATGATTAAATAAGCATTGATTGTAAATGCTTGGCAGAATATAAGGTTTCGGAAGCCGCCTTTTGAACGGTATGCTCACAGGGCGTGAAAATGCCAGCAATCTCACAGATTTGGTTCGTGCAAGTCTTCTCTCTCGAGGTCACACGCACTCTTCGAACAAGAGGCCACCAGAGCGGATGTTGGGCGGAGCTTTGTCCGGGGTCATATGAGTGGGGCTGCAGGGCTGAACAGGAGGGGCCACCAATACCGGAGTTCCGATGACTGCCGGGGCTGCAATAACTGCGAGCAGTAAGTATCGAACCACTCTTCGGGACTTTCCGCCGCACGCCTTGTTCGTGCATGCGCGACGTGGTGTTGCCTCGTTTGTTCACGCTTGATGTGCGCTCCTTCGTCGTTGTAAATCGGAGACGTGGGCAAGTCTGGCCTTCTTACAGCCAATGACAATAGCTACCTGCTGGTCAAACAGGCCTCCACCGTAGATGGTCGTTTCCGTGTAAGGAATGGATACGAGACACGGCACGCCTGCGTCAAAGATATCGTCTCAGAAGATCGTCCCACGCTCGCAAAGCCGTTTCGCCTCGTTCATGAAAAGATCAAGCATTGCGATCCAGGTGCGATCAGAGAGGGAGATGCTCTCAGCACGGTTCCAGCATCGAGCACTTTTGGGTGGTCTTCAGCGTTGGCCCAATATTGTAGCCGTGAACATGAGATCACACGTGTGAAATTGCCATTTGTGAGTTGGTCATGTGATCTGCGGAAACGGCTAGTGAAATCTTGGCGGCCTTTCCCACTCGACACATCGAATTTGCTCGGTATCGTGAACTTTTCGCAGCGACGACACTCCTTCCAACACAACCCTCGACAATCTACCAAAATGGTACGAATATTACCACGAACGCATGGCGGATGTATGGCGAGCTAACACGCCCACACAGGCGTCGACCGGCAAAGTCAAGGCCGCACAGCTCTGGGGCAAGAACAAGGACGACCTCAAGAAGCAACTCGATGACCTGAAGACCGAGCTCGTGCAACTGCGCACTCAGAAGATTGCTGGTGGTGCCTCGTCAAAGTTGACAAGAATGTACGCAACATGAAAAGAAAGAGGGTGGAAAGGCCCATTCGACGTGGAGAAGTATGGCAGAACACATGCTCACATATATGATAGCCACGATGTCCGCAAGTCGATCGCCCGCGTCCTCACCGTCATCAACACCACACAGCGCCAACAGCTCCGCATCTTCTACAAGGGCAAGAAGTACATCCCGCTCGACCTCCGCCCCAAGCAGACGCGCGCGATGAGGAGGCGGTTGACGAAGGAGGAGTCGAGCCGGGTGTCAGAGAAGCAGAAGAAGAGGTCAAGACATTTCCCACAGAGGAACTATGCCGTGAAGGTGAGTTGATGATTTGGACATGATATCTCAAACAAGCACTAACATACAGCAGGCGGAGTAAAAGCTGCATTTCTGGTGCTCGGTTGTGCTTGAGCGTTTCATCACCGGCGAAAGCAGCGGATGGGATCGCATTCGGTGGGCACTAGTAGCTTAGACAGTGCTGAATGCATACTGGCAACCATCAGTCTCACACCAATCCATTAGAGCCGTCCCGCACCTGCTTCGGCTTCCATGCAAATCGATCTTTGTGCTTCGCGGACCTGGCGGCGACGAAGCTGTTTCGACAAAACGGACAAACATCCACCATCGCTTTAATGCCGTCCCACGTTCCTTCCCGCCGAAGGTAGTTCTCCAGGAAGTCCAGCAACGAGCCCTTCCACTTGCTTGCCACATACTTCAGCCAGCAGCCACAGAAGCTCCTCCCGCTGCCGGGTGGATTATTGACCACACTCGCCGAAAAATCGCTGGTTGTGATGGCTTTGCCTCCGGTGACGGTGAATTGCACCTTGGCGCCAAAGTAGGCCAGTCCGTACGCCCGCGTGACAGTGATCGATGTCAACTTCTTCACTGATCGCCCTGCCCTTTCTCGAAACGCCTTCAGGTGCTGTGGTCTCAATGCATACTCCATGAAGTGAAATGTGTTCTCCTCGTAGTAGATCTCCCTCAGTTCGTCGTAAGTCGTGCGACATGCCAACATGAGACCCGGCGGGCGTGGGTATGAACGCAGTAAGCTTTCGTCCGCCTTTGGCTGGCTGGTGAGTTGGATGGGTGTTTCGCGCACCGCGACGAGGCGATAGATCCGATTTTTGATTTCGCCTGGGAGCTTGAGGAAGGGCGAAACCTCCTCTTCGTTGGGTTCGGCCATTGTTCGTGGTGTTGTACAATTAGTGTTTTGTTTGTGAGGTGAGAGCATGGATAAAGATTGGATGTTGACGCGTGATGTTCTTGCACTTTTATTTAAGGTTGTTTGCTCCTGCCTAGATTGGTTGCCTGAACTTTGCGTGGGGGCAGGAACCACTCTGTATCATTCTCCACTGCTGGGATCACTCGCTCAGTATCCCTTCTTCCTCGCCCTTAAAGCGTTCAGAGTGTTGGCCTTCAGAGTCGCGACTCGCCTCGAAAACGCATCGTCTCCAACTGCTTGCAGGCTTGTGCCTGGTCAGCACTCCCACGGACGACTCGCTTGTTGTTATTGATGGATAGGAGGACTTTCCGGTACTGTATCATGTTAGCGGAGATATTGATAGAGGCTGGAGAAAGCGGTACCGTGTAGTGATCCTGCTCTTTCTCGCCAAACGAAAGGCTTGCCATGCTGTGGGTCTATCTCGGGCGACAACGTGGCAGTCAGTTGCTCGACCCTAGTATTACTCTGACTAACATGGTAGTGGGGATCTGGAAACTGCGACGGGGATCTATCACCCAGTACTGCTCTCCTCTTGGCCATGCTGAGGTCTTTCGAGAACGGATCTGCCACCGAAGAGCTCAACGAGACACTACTTCTTTCAGGATGATGCTTCCCAGGCAAAATTGATCCTGCCGCGCAGTGTACGATCTTTGCTCGGCTCTTCTCCTGCTCTTGACAGTGTTCGATCATCGTGCAGCTTTCTTCGGTACAATGATGCTCGGAGCGTACTGCCGCCCGAGGCTCGAACGCAATAATAGAGATCAGTGGAAAAAGCACAGCGTGAATACTGTTGCCGGAGGCTCGAGCGCGGTGATAGGTATCGGTGGAAAAACAGCGTGGAGTTTCTGTTCTCTCGCGTGATTAGATGGTGTAAGAGTGCGGTATCATACCATCGATTAGTGGGTATATACTGTAAACGAGAAGACGCTACTAGAGAATGATATCCTAACTTTTGAACAAACTGCTCGTACCCTACGGTACAGAAAAGCAGCTCCTCTGTACATAAGACCTAGCTCATTGCCACCGTTGCTCTGGTCTCCCGGTGTGATCGTGGTGAAGCTTTGCGTTACATCTCGCGACATTGGTGGCTAGCGACATGTCCTGAGGGTCCAACGAATGGCGATACTCAGGTACGGACAGCTGCGGTCCCGAAAGTCCAATCCGGCTTGCAAACATAGCCAAGCCAACGCATGCATGCCCAAGGGATCAGCGACCATGGCTCGCCTGTGTGGCTTCTTGTTTCCGAAGAGCAAGCATCTCCCGACCTTCAGCTCCTTGGAATAGTGTATTGCACCGTGTTCGTTAGTGGCTTGATGATGAGGCCTCAAACTGTGTGTCTCGTTAGTGCTACGCGAATGGATGGGTCATCCAGTGTTAAAAGCCATTCCACGACCTTCGCGAATGTGACACCATCTGTGCAGCGACTGATGAGCGGCACGATGTCCCGCAACAGCGTGTTGATTCAGCTAAGAGTTTCAATCATGTATGCCACGTCTTCAACATCAACGAATCGGTGAGTGTGTCCAGTGGCTGGCAACAAGGAGTCCTCGCATCAGAAGTCGAGGCCACGCTGGTCCTGTTGGCAAAGATACCTGGCTCATCTGGCAGAGTTAGCGCAAGGGAAGCAGGCTGTCACACCTGGTCGACAACACTCTAACGAGTATGTGCGTCGCAGATCCATGGAGTCCGTGGAAGAACGTTCACGGGAAATTGGCCCGGCAGATGGATGGCTCGTATCGTCACACGCTGGACCAAGATCAACAGCGCCCGAACGGCGATCGGAACATAGCCTGAGTATGTTCAATCAGAGCTGAAACTACCTTCTCGGATGTGTCATGTGCAGTCTGTAACAGGGTAGCAATACCAAGGATGCCTCTGTTGTACTGTACTCCAAACGAGTTCGAGGACTCCATCATGGGTTCGAGGCAAGTACGTGGCAGTATTGTGGTACCCGTTAGCCGATTAACAACCGTATCTCCATATCAAAGCTTCCAGTGATCGTGCACATCATCACACCGACAGTCGTGACTGCTTCGCCCGATGACCGGGAGACAACTTACCCCAGTAGTAGTGGTTGATAGCGAGCTGCTCCAGATTAGAGTCTCCAGCTGAGCGGGACAGCCAGATGATTGAGTTGATGTTGGAATGGTTCGTTCATTTGGTGTAGTGGAGGCCCGTGGGCCGGTCACCCGAACAAGGCAACCAGGTCCATACGGTAAGGCGGTCTAAGATTAGTATTTTGAGTGCTGACGGAGCTGTGGTAAATTTGGGGGGCCAGCCACGCGTGTGTCATGCTTGGTGGATCTCCTGCAGCTTATGGATCTGCCACGCCGATGACTTGGCTTCGGAAACAAGCTCAGCAAAAGAAGCTTGTTCGGCCTTGTAAAGCTCGTGAATATGTCCACATGTCCTGCAGATCCAACATGCCATGCGGATAGTGCGGGTTCTACGGACGAAGAATCGTGCACACTTTAAGTCTTTGGGTGCGTGCGCACTTGAGCCGTGTCTGCTGGCGCGTTCGCAGCACTACTGCCGTTCGGCGAATGAGCGACTGGGTGCTTCTGTGTAATCTCTGGAGTAAGATGGATGGGACATCGAACGTTTGCTGGTGGCTGCCGTACTGAAGGTCGCAGACCATACGTAGCTCCACAGTGACCAGTTAGTAGATCTTCGTACATTGGAAAGTCCTGTGTACCTAGAGCAGTAGCGGTGAACCGTAGTGCCTGTCCATTTTCCCAAGCTTGCGTGCCGATGAAAGCTCAGAATTCGGGAATAAGGCTAAGATGGCATTGTATGGGACTTCTGGTTGACTGACTCCTAAGTTCGGCTCCGAACTGTCCATTGACCTGTTGAAGATGGGTTGCTCACCTACGTCGTACCGATCCTTGGACTTGCCATCGATAGACAGGACCGTCATCGATCAGCGTAGAGTGGTGTCTCCTTCGCTGAACGTCCACGTGAAAGAGCGATCCCCCAGGTTCGGGTCTGAATAGTGAATTGTCCCCAATCCATCTTTACTCTGATAGGCAAGCAGTCTGTGGTCCTGTCGCCGCTTGCGATGAAGCCTCCAGTTCATGGAGCTGGTTCAATATGTGCAGTTACTCTACAACATTTCTCCAAGACTCCAACGGGCAGCGGGCTGTTGTCGGGTCCGGCGTGTCGGCATCTACTCGGTTGCGCCGCCGATTGGTTGAAGCCTAAAAGAGTAGCTGGAAGTAGGACCCAAGCGAAAATGGCTCCACTCGTGGTATTTCGAGTATCTCGAGGCCGATTACCTGTTCTGGACAGACCGGTGGTCCCTGCGCCGCTCGTAGCAACGATCTGCAAAGCGTAGCAATGTGTTATAGCGGAAATGTGGTCCTTTAACTGCGGAAGAATGAAGGTGCCTACAGCCTGCGGCGTGACCTGCAGGTTGCTTGACGGGTACGCCGATCACATCGCGTCGAGATCATGCAACCAGCTGCAGAGCTAGTCTTTACAGCTCGAGGTTGAGTACTGCTTTGTACGCTTGGCGTAGCACGAGCAGTGTTTTCGACGGTTGGAAGCGCAAGAACAGCAAGCCGGGCCCGCTCGACCAACTGAGCATTGTTGGTGGAGTGGAAAAGATGTGACGCCGGTATCCTGTCGTGCCAGAGCACATCGGCACCCGAACAATTCTGATGATGGCATGAGCCATTGTGGAGGCAGGGATGAGATCTGTACTGGCTTGTCTCTCTCTCCAGAGAATCTCCAACCTTTGTCCAAATTGATTCAGCAAGGCTGATATACTCTTCTCGGAGACTTTCTCCAGCGGGTTCACGAGAAGCACGACCCATATCTTCGAAACGGCGGCTTTGGCATGGGTATAAGTCGTAATTTGAATAAGTTGCTGACAGGCATAATTTAACCAGCCTGCCACGTTGTTGCTTGGTCGAACAAGGTTCTGACGGCGGTTAAGGCTGGCTCCCACCACCTCGATGGTCCCACGATCGCGTGGCGTAGCTGGGTCCATGCCGGTTCCTGCTCTCCTGACAGTTGCCCAAGCGAGGCAATCCGTGGCCAAGTGTAAAGACTCCTCTGGCACCGTAGATGAGCTGATACAGGTCGGAAGAGCAGTAATCGGACTGTGATTCCAGGATGCAGCAGTAAGTCAATGGCTCAAGGCGCCACATTCCCTGCAGTGTACGCGTCCTGCTGGCTCTCCAGTGTCTCCACCGCATCGAAGGCCCGAAGGTAGCGATAAGCATTGTACTCCCAATGTACGGACAGAGTCGTCTGATTACAGTGCTGTAGTCTTGCCAACGAGTTGCCATATCAAATTGTGCCACGACTAAAATTGTCGTTGACCAGTCGACGATCTGGGGAAGGCACTCGGCTTGGTATTTTTGGGTGCTGACCAAGGTCTCCCGAATTAATTCCATTCCACACACGGGCATCTCGAAGGTCTTGGTAGCGTGGTAGGGCTGAGGCCCGCCGGGGGCGTGCTTCCATCTCTGGCGAAGGTGGTGTTTGCACGTTCATGACTCTCGACCTCGGCTTTTGCTACGTGAGTACTTTCCAGACGCGGCACTGGGAAGTCAACCGCGTGCTAGGTGCTAGAGCGGAAAATCCCAGGTGGGACCACCACCAAGACCCTCTCTTGGTCCGGGAAACGGATGCGATACGTGCTCGCCATCGTTTCGAGGCCACCAGCACTAACTGCTTCGAGGCAATCTGGAAACGAGTTTTGCTGAGTGGTCGTCTCTGTTGGTTTCTAATTGTGCTGGAGGCGTCGCGATTCAATCGTGATTGAACATGATGAATCAACCGTGGCCTATTTGGAAGGTGCCTGGGAGTGTGCCGCATGCCGCAAAACATCCAACGCGAAACATACTGGACTCGACAGGGTGCCTGTCCTGCCCTCGCGGATGTTGCGGACCCGCGGTCTCCTTCGCGGAGAGCCTTCGTGCGGCTTGCCATACCGTGCATGCAAACTCCGGCCCGTCCGCTGGACATTGCGCTGCTGCGCCATGACGTTGGTTGGCTGGCCGCCGGGTCGAGCACACCGACAGATAGACTTGGTGTCTAAAAGTGTCGTGTTTTGTCATCTAAGCCGGTTGACCAGGGTTGCATTGCCAAACGCTCAATCTGGTATCTAAGTAACGATTGCGCGGGGCGTGGTCTTTAGCGAACGCAAACACCGTAACGGACCCTGGACAAGGCTGTTCGGCCGTTAGCTACCCTAATGCGAGCTTGCTCTTCAGGACTCGCTCTTCAAGGGGCCGGTTCGTGCAGGGATTGCTTGCTGGAAGCCTATTTGAAGCAGGTAAACTAATGGGACATCTCGTGAGCCATATATCACAACGCAGCCTGCCCTTCCTTCAACATTGCCGATCTATCACTACTCTCCTCAAGCTTTCTTTCATACCTCTGTCGATCTTCCGGTTGTTTGTTGACGACATGTACGACCGACCAGATTTGCAACGGGCAGCGTCCTATAGCTACCCACAATATTCAACTCAGACATCGCCGAAGCACTATCCAGCCGCGCATAGCACAAGCAGTGCTTTCAGTGCCAGCGCAAACCCCAATGAGGATTGGACTAAGATCTCGGACCTCGCAGAGCGAAGGAGGATACAGAACCGGATCGCACAGAGGAACTATCGTGCGTGAACAACGCTCCGCAGCATCCGAGCTCATCTTGCTAACACTGTGCTCAGGCAAGAAGCTGAAGAAGCGGTTGGAGGATCTGGAGAGACGAGCTGGATCTAGCTCTGCATCTCCTGAACAGAGACACGAGGAGCTGGCTCAAACAGAGACTTCGGATCCGTCAGAGCAGTCCCCGCAGGCAGGAGGCCGGCGGCAGCGATCAAGTAGCAGTCAAATCCGCCGAGACCGCACCCCAGAAGTACTTCATCAACAGTACGTTCTGCCCTCCGACGACCGGGGCATGTTCTCTCAACAATATACCCGTCAGATGTCGACCTCGCCTCCACCATTCTCGTACAGCACTCTCGCCGCCACCGACAGCACCAGCTACTCAACGTATCCTCCGGCCGGCTCGTATTGCATGCCTGGCAATAGCATGGACATGCCAGTCTTCACGCACTACCTACCTCCGATACAAAACTACCAGCACATTGTTCCCAGCATGACAAGTCCACCGGTCAAGCAGGAGTATTACAACGACGACGAGATCAACCCCTTCAGTATGAGCTACGCTTCGATGGCTGGTGAGGCCAACTCATATCAGGACGCGGTAGCTGCATATGTGAGTACGATGCCTAGACCGCAACCTCCAACATATCATCGGAGTCAAAGTTACCCGCAATGGCCAACGAACGCCGGCTGATGGGACGCGAACAGACACCACCTTTGTCCGATTCATTCGATCATTCGCAAGCTGGCTCGCCGCCAGACTCGTACTTCCCATACACACCGCCATCCTCACGGACACCACCCATGCAGCTTTACGACAGCATATGAATCAGATGATTGGACAGTCCACCGAGATGAATGGGGCTGCAAACCCGGAACAGCTGGGGCGGTTACGCTACTTCGCGGCCACTTCGTCGACAAATTTGACCGACTTTTACGAGCGATGGCGTTATGGTCTTGGGTAGCACGGAATTCCGGCTCCGACTTTCGCCCCAATTTACGAGGTTACAGCATGTTGGGTGTGTGCGTGGCAGTCTCTCACAACTTCGAGCGATGAAACGGCTTCTGGAAAGGATCTGGGGCCGAGTTCGCAAGGCCGGTTGTTCGCCCGCGCAGCAAGACTGCCCAACCAAGGCTAGGCTGGCCGACTAGCTTCAAGGCCTCCAAGCTTCCTCGTGGTCGCATCCGATACGACGGATCGTACAACAGCACTACCTTATGTCCGCACAACGGTGACGGATTGATTAGTTGCAGAGCGATTTGCAAATGTCGCATAGTCTCACAGATATGAACGACAATCAAAGACAATCACTGATCGCTTGATGATCATCTTTCCACCATGCGGGTAAAGCGGCCGCGCCCTCCTTACCTTATCGGGCAGACCGTGCGGCAGAAGTTCAATGCGGAGGGCTCGTTCAGCCCTACTTGAGTCGCGAGCGGATCCTTGCGGCTGCACAAGCTGTGGAATCCTCTCAGGTTGGGCGTGGTCAGCAAAACAAATGCGAAGGCCCTCACGAGCTCTTTTGACAGCTTCGGTCAATGGAAGCTTTCGCGATCTAGCGAGCGTTCGCAAGACTAGCTAGTAGGAGGTGGTTCGATGCGCCGGAACTGCACAGCCTGTTGGTGCTCCGTACATATTGGCGAACCTCGCGACTATCGCATGATTGTACGAATACACAATATATCTCCGCTTTCGCAACTGTCGCTGCCGGCCCACAACGGTGTTCCGCAAGTCCCTCGTGCGGCCTGGGATCTACAATGTGAAGTAGAGGAGACGAAACTCTAATTGCTAGCGGCTGCCAATTGTCGTTGTGGCTGCCGAGCTGCGAGCTGCGTCCTGTTCGTTCTGGCATCCACTCTGGACATTCCTCGATTGGCAGGTGATGTTGGGCCTGATAGACGAGCGCGAAATACAGCCCCAATAATTCATCCGGCTATGGATCGGTACTCCGCTAATAAGAAGGAGAAGAAGTGTTGCAAATTGGCCCTCTTTGGAGGAAGCGAGTGAGTAGTAATTAGGCTCCGCCATTTGAGAGGATTTGTGCCGCCAACAGCGTTGACCCTTTCATCTAGGAACTGGTCTTCTGAAGACTGGACCGATAGCGACGACCGAGTGAGAGGAGGAAAGTCGCAAGTACGTCTGTCTGCACAGCTCGCAAGGCTACCGTCTGCGTTTCAGGAGCCTGATAGTTGCGCCTAGTCATATCTCGAGATCGAGGACGATACCGCTCGCTTCCACGGCACTCTTGACATCAAGACTCTAGGCGGTGCTGGTTTCGCCAGCCAACGCACCACCGGAGATGACCGCGAATGGGATTTGTCAGACTATGCCGGCATCCAGCTCGATATAGCCAAAGGCGACAGTAAGTGTCCAAGCTGCTGTACACTCGAGGTGTAAAGCAAGTCTGACCTCATTGCCAGAGAAGCGATATACGTTCATCCTCAAAGACGAACTGCTACCACCAGACGAGAAAACCGGCCGGGAGCAATCGACCATTTCGTGGGAGTGCGACTTCGAGCTATCACCGCAGGATAAGCCTGGCGATGTTTGTGACAAGTCTGTCTTCATCCCGTGGGATAGCTTGAACCCAACATACAGGTAGCTCTTACTGCAAAAGCACACATCCACTGATCCCGATCACTGATCTATGACGGGTGTTGTGCAGGGGCAAGCTGAAGAAGGATGCAGACCCTCTGGATCTCAAGAAGATCAAGCGGATGAGCATTATGATGAGGAGGTACGCATGAATCCATCTCAGGCCGAGACGTTCTTGGATTCTGCTAACAGCGCCCGCAGCTTCTTCGGCACCCAAGAAGGCAAGTTCTCGCTCAAGATCAAGAATATCACCGTAATCGAAAAGGCACCGAAGTCATCCGAGTCGAAGCTTCCACTGGTGTACGATCCTCATCGCCTCGAAGCTGGAACTGTGTCGTCTGCAAACACTGCAGAGCGGTACTACTCGCTGTCAGTCAATTCGCGATTAGTCTCGGTACGTATGATTACAAAATACTCCGATCGCGAAACTCGACAGAGCGTTACTGATCACAGCACACAGGGCAGAGTCTTGATCCACAAGAAGGGAGCGGCCATCATGGCTCTAGCTTTCGTCGCGCTTCTGCTGCTGGCTGTGTTTCAATGATCTTGGATACTGTACGACGTATTAGCGCCGTTTTGATCAGCGCCACTTTTGATGTGATGCTTGAAAGAAAGATGGGCTTCAGATGTGATCGTATGGGTCTGAGATTGTATTCAGACACAGTATTGATGACATGCACAACTATGCTTAACACTGTCAAAACCCCGATCCACCATACGCCTCGCTAAAATCAGATAGCTGTCCAACAAGCTTAGTTCCTACTTTCGGCTCGTCTTACTCGCCTGCGAGCTCCGCCTCGAAGCATTCCTACGAGCCTCCCACGCGAAGCTGTCCGAGGTATTAATTCGGTCCAGATCGAACGGATTAGATTCGTAGCTCCACGTCGCATTAAGCGAAGGCCTGCCCTGCCGACTCTGCGTAGTCTTGATTTCTTCGAATCGGGGCTGCTGGTTCTCCTGCGCATACGAGTAGTCGAAGGCTTCTTGCTCAGCCTCCTCGCGCTCCTCCTCGTTCTCTTTCTCCTTGTCCGCAGGATCCGCGGAGGTACGTGCCGGCTCCTCTTCGGAAGACTCGTCGGTTTGCTGCGCTTGAGCTTGCATCTTCTTGAGAAAGGCAGCTGCTTGAGCGGCGTACTTGCAACGTTCTCGGATAGCTGCGCCGTATTTATAGAACAGAAAGGGCATTGGTACGCAGAGTAGAGACAGGAATGCTGGGATTGAGCTGCCCCAGTGGATACCGAGGCGGTTGTACATTTGAGTGGTGAAGAGTGGGAAGGCGAAACCGAACAGAGACCGCAGGACTGCATTGGCTGCCAGGACGGAAGCGGCGAATATCGTATACGCGTCGATTAGGTAGTTTATGATACCAAGGAAGATCAGAACCATTCCAAACCCGAATGGCACACCCGCAATGATACTGACAATCCAGTGTATGCTTGGGTAATTTGTCCAGGCAAACCTAAGAATCGAACGGTAGATGGGTCAGCAGTGTCTTAGACAAGTGTCGACCGCAGACATATGTATGTCAACGGTTACCCTTTTACTCACCAGAAAAGTCCAATTGGCACACAGATGCCTCCAATAATAGATGGCGGAAGTCTTGCTTCTGGTGGTGCGAAACCACCATGCTGATCGGCGAGCTTGGCGTAGCGCTTATTGTCGAAAATGCTGTAGCAGACAGCTCCGATCATCCCTACGGCGACTCCGAGGAAGGCGAGACCTCCAATACCAGGAGACCATCCGCGAGTCTCTTGGTAGACTATAGGGAATGCGGAGAAGAGCATGTAGAGCGTGCCGTAGATGATGGCCATGTAGATGCTCAATAGCAGAACGATGGGCTCTTTGAACAGCAGTACCCATGGCCGCAGGAGGGATGTCTTAAAGACGTGTGCGAAGCTCTGTGGTCCTTGGTCAACGTCGCCTTGGCTTCTGTAGACCTTTCCGGTCATCTTGCTAAGCTGCTTCGCGCGCTTGCGTTGCAAGACAGGTGGGTATGTCTCTGGAATGAGAAAGGAGCCAATAATCCAGAGTGTGCCGGTAAAGATGGCCATGACGCCCTCGATCCATCGCCAGCCGATTGTCTCGCCAACGAATCCGCCAACGATCGGACCGAGTACAGGGCCCATAAATGGGGCGGCGGCGAAGATGGACAATGCCAACCCGCGCTCCTTAGCCGGGAACATGTCTGCGATGACACCTCCAGCATTCGTCAATGGAGAGCTACCAAATGATCCAGCGAGGAAACGCAGGACCGTGACCGTAGCTATGTTCTGGCTGCCCGCTGCGCCCGCGTTGAAGGCCGTGAGGGCACCGTATGTGATGATGTAGAGAATCTGCCGGCCAAAGAGTTCGGACAAGGGTGCCCAAAGCAGCGGTCCTGCATGATAGGATAAGCTTCAATCCACAAACATCGACAGCAGCAAAGACTCACCAATAGCAAACCCCAAAACGAATAGCGATGTTCCCAGCACAAACACCTCCTGGCTGATCTGGAATTCCATGATGACCTCGTTCGCTCCGCCCGAGTACGCGCTCGACACGAACGCTACAGCGAGCGTCGCAACGGCTACCATCATGGTGATGGACCATTTCTTCGTCTTGCTGTATAGCATAGGATTGCGCGGGTCGTTGTCGATCCATGTCACCACATATGGGTCCTCCTCCGTCCCTGAACCTGCGTAGTCATGTTTCTGCACTTCTGGTGTAATGCCCGCTTGGTCGTAGACTTGACGGAAATGTGATAGTTTTGTTGGCGCGCCGGACTCGACATCCTTTTCTGCCATCGAGGGGTGATGGCGCTGCTGGCGCGAAGATGGGGAGATGATCCGAGTAGTATGAGATATGGGAAGATGATTGCAAGTCGTCAGGAATCCCAAGCCCAGGCCGCTCGTTAGATAGTCGTGAAGGAGGGGGAGATGTCGTAATGCAGTGAATGCGGTGGTAAAGAACACCGGGCCAAACTTACGCTCTTCCGGAAGAAGGACACTCGTAGGGTATATATCACTGCACTTGGACCGAGGAACGCAACATCACCTACGTATTGCTCGGTCGTTATAATAAGCTTTGCCGCCTTCAACGTACGGTCGTTGGGATCGGCTCAAGTTTGTCGTGATGTTCCGATCGGTATGCAAAACGTTGTGCACTAAGCAACGGAAGGCGCTCGGCCGGCGGCTACCGGCATGGTTGTGCAAAGCTTAGCCAGAGCCTCAGCTGTCATTGTGCATGTGGGCAACGGCTTTTGCTTCGGATGAAGTTGTAGCGATTGGTTTGATGGTGAGATTCCGAGGTGAGATTCCGAGGGGAGAAGCCCGGGACTCGGTTTTACACCTGCTGTGCATAAAGGCCTTGAGGTCGGACTTTGGAGGTGACTTGCATATGGGCCATCACCACGTGGCTTCGGCGTGATCTTCGTTGACGGATATGTGGGTTCTATGCGTTCGCGGCACGAAGCGATAGGATACTCGCCAGGCAGTTTCCTGCTCATGCAATAGGTGGCATAGCCTCGTGCGCATGTCCAGACAAAAGTGGTAGACATAAGGATGACCACAGATCGGTATGTACTCTGGGTTCCTGGACTAAGAGACGTACTTGCCACATGTCGAGTGGTTCCTCTCCAACCGCAAGCTTGCCTTCAGGCTCGTTCTCGTTACGACGCTTCCGTTCTCAGCTGATTACCTTAATCGCCTCCTGGACTTCTCGTTCAGCAACCTTGCCTTTGCAATGCACCACCCAAGCTCGCTCTTGCAGACTCTGGTCTCTTCGATGAACTTTCTGCACGCCTCCAGCATCTTGCGTAGCTCGGCCAAGACCTTCGCGTGGGCTCCATCGCTGCCCCCCTGGACAGCCTCTCGCACCACACGGCAGCTCTCCATCCATTCATTCCAATCAACCATACATCCCGTTTCTCCCATTTTGCTATCCGGCGTGATCTAGTACGAGGCTTCAACCTCCGCGGCAGGATGCGGTTCTCCCTCTCGAGGACCTGGCCTGTATGCGCTGCGACCCGCCCAGGCGCTCAGGTGCTGGCGCATGTTTGCACCGATGAACGACCGGATTTGCAGTCCAACCCGCACGTGGCGAATTAGACCGGACCTTGCGGTGGCGGAATTACCACGCTGTCTTGCAACACTCGATGTGATTGGTGACATTGTTGAAACTCTGGTAATTAGGCAGGACTATGGTCGTGATGGATGTATACTGCGTCTTCAGTATCGGAAGGTACTCGCTGCCGATCTGGCTGCTGGCGCGGGCGAGAGATGAGGTGAAGACCAGGGTGCCTTCTTGGCGGAGGTGGACTACGTCCTCTTGTACGGCGTATTCGTAAATGTTGTTGCGCAGCTCACCCGCTAGAGCGAGTAGAGGGCTGGCGTCGTTTGGCATGTTGGTATCGTCGAGGTCGTTGGTCGCGTTGTCGAGGCCGGACCCCGGGGCGTCGACCTTGTGCTCCATACTGATGTGCCGTAGTATGTGTGTCGATGATTGTGGGATGTGGTCGTTCGGTTGTCCAATTTTTGAAAGTTTCAACCTGGATCACATGCGGTAGCACGGACCAACCGAACCTTCTCGCCGGATCACATGAAGGGCAACAAAAACTTGTCGACGAGACAATTCATGGGTGTGCGTCAGCCGAATCATCAAAGAGAGGATGAGTACTCTAACACATACCATGAGGAACTGCCATTCGAAATACTTACGTTCGTACCTACTGGAGTATCTGTGCAGTGTGAACTACGCCATCAAGAAGCATTTTGTGGAACTCTCATCTAACAGAGTCGCCGGTAAAAGAGCCTCAACGGCAAATGAAGCTCAGATGGTGACTCGAGAGGCCGAGAAAGTGCACTGCAGATGAACCCTCGGAAGTCATGTCCACATGCTTACCGCCGTCGCCGGCAACTTTCCCGCGTTCTCAGTCCTTCGCTAGTGATCCGGCAAGAGCACTCGATGGAGCCTAGGTTTCCTCCTCCACATCCTCCCATTCCTCCTCCCCTTTCTCTTCCTCCGCCTCCGCTACCGATGGCATAGTCTTCAGGTGCTTGCGCAGCCCATCAGCCAGCTGTTCCCAGCGCGTGCCGTCCTCGCAGTGGCTGAATAAACTACTAAACATTTCCGCGGCTTCTCGCAGGTCCTCGAAGACTTTGCGAGCTGCCTGGCTATCCTGCGTGATGTAGTAAGAGGGATCGATCCTGTCTGTCAGACGCATTTTCGTGCCTCTCGTGCGACCGTAAACGATACGGCTAACCCACTTGACGAAGGATGACCCAACGTCTTCAGCAGACTCGCTGTTGATGCGCAGGCCGATGTGCAGATGTCGTCGAGGCGACACCGTCGCAGATTCGGCGGCCGGTGTTGCTTGAACTTTAAGGAAGGCGTAGACGTGCTCGAATTCGAACCCCTCGACAGTGGTGCGGAACGGCGGTGGGAGGGACTCGAGGACGTGCAGGAGTTCTCCGCGGATCTGACGATTGACGTAGGCGAGCGGACACACCAGTGCTGTGCGGCCGTCCTTTTTGACATATAGCTCGGCGTCCTTGGCCACATGCTCATAGATATTGATACGTAGCTCACCAGCAAGGGCCAGCAACGGGCACGGCTTGCTGACCACGTCGGTATCGTTGTGCGCAGGAGCAGTTGCTGACATCTTCCGCATCTTCGCTGCAGGTTCGTGCGATGTCGTGTCGAGGAAGCTGGGCTTCCGCTTCATGATGCGAAAATTGATCTTTGATGGTGTTCTGGTGAAAGTGGTTGTCTTTGCAGTGCGGCTTGAGAAGTGGTGACATATGAACTCAGCGAGCTAACTCGTTTGGTGTCTTCACGTGGGAGATTTTCACATGCCAAATTTCCACTCACCGTGGAATTGAACGTTGCTTAGGTCTCAAAACTTGGCTGAGAGAGGAAATTGAAACGCCCAGAGATGCAAAAGAGCAGAATTCCGCAGACTACTCGGCGTGCTTCGATGCAATCTTCACGCGGGAGAATCTTGCCGCATCATGCTTCAGTTGGAACGAATTTGGTATGACAAACCTTGGTTTACCAACCTTGGACAACTCAAACACTCGCTCGTTTTCTCGCTATGTAATCATGGTTCGCCACCTTTCTTGACACCCTAGCTGTATTCTCGTGCAGACCGCTCATCCGAACTTCGTAGCTAACTCTAAGGCAAGTTCAGCAACGGTGGTCCCATAGTCCTTGTTTGAGATGTTTCAGCCAAAACAGAGCTGGTGGGACGACCATGGTCGATGGAGACGAAGAGGACTGAAGTCAAGAAGTACAAGGGGAAAGTCCGAGCGTTTCTGCTCAGGCAGAATCCTTCCCGGAACAACATAACACACCGGCGCCATCGGCGGCATCTGACAAGAGCGCCCAGCGATAAGGACGAACATCGTGGTGCTTGCCAATTTACTTCGTTCCGATTTGCAGTAACCTTTCGTAAGCTCATATCGACACGAAAATCACACGAAAGAAACAAGCCATGGGAAGTCCACTGCTCTGAGCAGAATTTGCAAATATGGCGATGTCGTCCTTGGTGAGGCAATGATCCGCGCTCGGGTCCGTGGCTGCGATGGGCAGAATGGCATTGGATGACGAGAAGTCGCCTTCCCAACATCACTTCGCTTCGGCTATAATGTTTAATGCCTTGGCGGTGTGGTATATATCTTTCTTATATCTGGTCTTGCAGGTCTGTCCCGTTGAAGTTTTCATTTGCTTGTTGTGTGCGGCGGTACCCTCTGGCCATCACGTCCTTGAATTGTACTAGGGGCAGCGAACATCTTGAGGGCCACGACTGAGGACTGATCTCATCTCGAGTCGGATTGCATCAAAGGACGGCAACTCCTTCCCATCAGGCTCTCATTGAACATCAATTACTCTGGATGCGTCACGACGTCACGGCATAACAATCTCCTTCCCATCGTCTAGATTCATACACCATACAGCATAGAAACATAAACCATCCAACCCCCTCGACAAATCCAAAATGGCCCCCTTCGCCTCCCTCTACAAAACACCCTCCACAGACTACGCCCACGACCCCTACACCTGGTCCAACCTCTCCGGCTGGCGCTCCTACCGCACCGCCCGCCCCTTCCGCGGAATCTACTACGATATCGCCCGTCGCCTCCCCTGGTACTGGTCCGACATTGTGGACGGCTTCAACTACCGCACCATCGCGGGCGCCATCCGCATCTTCTTCGTCAACTTACTCCCAGCCCTGGCCTTCCAGCTCGACATGACCCGCCACACGGGCGGCTACTTCGGGATCAACGAAGCGCTCTTCTCGTCCGCGCTGGCGGCAGTGGTGTTTAGCACGTTCTCGTGCCAGCCGTTGACTGTGGTCGGGATAACGGGGTTGATAAGTTTGTTCAATTATACCATTTATGATATTGCTGTTGCCCAAGGGATCGAGGCGTTATACCCGCAATTCATCGCCTGGGTGAGTATCTGGACCGCGATAACGCATTGGGCGGCTGCAGTGTTCAATTGGTGCGACTACATGCGCTACATCACCGACTTCTCCAGCCAGTCGTTCGGGATGTACGTGGGTATCATCTACATGAGTAACCACCCCCCCTCTTCCGCCCAACCACCCCCAGCTAACCCATGCCTCAGTCAAAGGCGTAGAAGAACTAATCTCCCAATTCGACGAAGGCCTCCACGGCGAAGCCGGCTCCCGCCAAGGCGGCTACCTCTCCTGCCTCATCGCGCTCGCGTACTGGTTCACCGTCCACCTCCTCGAGCGCTTCGGCAGCAGCACGTACTCGCGCAGCTGGCTCCGCAAAGCCATATCCGACTACGCCTACCCCCTCGCCACAATCTGGTGGACAGGCTTCTCCCACCTGCCTGGTCGTCTCGCTGACACACCCTTATTACGAATCCCGCACACCACCGCCTTCTACCCAACAGTAAACCGAGGCTGGTTAGTAGACTTCTGGACCCTACCAGCAAAATGGGTCTTCGTGGCGCTGCCGATAGGAATCCTATTGACGTTACTCTTCTACTACGATCACAACGTCAGCTCGCTCACGGCGCAGGCGAAGCAGTTCCCACTCACGAAACCTGCCGGCTTCCACTGGGATTTCTTTCTGCTGGGATGCACGTGTTTTGTGGCGGGGATTGTGGGGTTGCCGTTGCCGAATGGGTTGGTGCCGCAGGCGCCGGTGCATACGGATAGTTGTACCGTTTACGAGGATCGGTTGAAGGTTACCAAGGAGAAGGCCGCGGATGATGAGGATAGCGAGTGGGAGCAACATAATCGGAGGGTTGTTGAGGCGGTGGAGGTAAAGGAGCAGCGGGTTAGTCATTGGCTTATGGCGCTGGCGCTGATTGGGACGATGACGGGGCCGTTGCTGGATGTGCTGCATACGATGCCAAGGGCGCTGTTTTCGGGCGTGTTCTTTGTGGTGGGGTCGGGATCGGTGTTCAGTGGTGGGATATCGCAGAATATCTACTTCCTGTTCACTGAGAGGCAGTTTGTGGATCCTGGGGATTTGAGGCTGAAGGTTAAGAAGAGCAGGATTGCGCTGTACTTGATGTTCCAGTGGCTGGGGGTGGCTTCGAGTGTGGCGATTTCGCAGACGATTGCTGCGATTGGGTTTCCGATTATCATTGTCAGTTTGATACCGTTGCGGTGGATCATTCTGCCAAGGATCTTCACTGAAGAGGAACTGTTGATTCTGGATGCGCCGACGGCGGAAGCGGCAGTGGTGCTGGCGTCGATGGGTGGGCAGCCGACGAGACCCGAGGTTGCGATGGCGGAGAAGAAGCGGAGGGAGCAGAACGGTGATGGCGAGACTGGTCAGGCGAGTAGCAGTACTGGGTACAGCGGGGATGAGGGGATGAGGTCGAGGGATGGTTTAAAAGACGAAGAGGAGAAGGAGATCGAGAGTGAGGAGATGAGGAGGCAGAGGGAGAAGGGTGTGCAGTCGTCGCTTAACACGGGGCATGCTTAGACGAGAAGTTCCGACTGGAGTTTAACCAGAGCAACGTCTCCTCTGATGAGTCCATCAGACAATTTCATGTTGACGCCTTCTGGGTGGTCCCTGGGCTTCACAGATGGAGTAGTACTCACTGTTGCCCTCTTCACCTTGTCGTGATCACAGTTCCTGCTGCTCAGCCCGAGACACTGTCTAGCGACTCTTGTCGTCTGTGTGGTTGCTCGAAGCCGACCGATCGTCATCGCGGCCGTCGTGGTCGTGTCATCATCATCCATCTTGCACTCCCGTCTTCACTGCTGCGTCAAACTATTCTTCATCGCGCGCTCCTTATCCGCCATCTCGAACGGATCTCCCCAGTGCCCTAGATACCCATCCGTCAGCGTACAACTTCACCCACATTTGCATCACACGCGTACTCACCCTTAACCATATGATCCTTCTGCACCATGCCATCCCACGCCCGATGATACTCATCCACCGCCTTCTTATTCGCCCACGCATACCCCGGCTCGTCCTCCTTCCGATTCCACGTGTACCCGCTCGCCGCGTGCGTCTGGGTCGGGAATTCGGGCGCCAGCTGCAGGTTCGCCTGCGATTGCCCTTGCGATTGCGCCTGCGATGGAGCTTGCGCTGGTCCGGAGCTCATAACGACCAGGTCGTCGTCGTCCTCGGGGCCGTTGCTGATGGTGTTGAGGGGGCGTTTGCCGTTGGCGTTGGCGAGGGCGTTGCTGTTGCTGCGGTGTTGCGAGTCGGGTGGGGAGAGGGTGGAGGAGGTGGGGTCGGCGGTGGGTTGTTGGGTGATGGGTGGGGTGGAGGGGGATGAGGCGGAGGAGGCGGAGGAGAGCATTTGGCTGTCGCCGTCGTGGTCGGCCATGGTGGGAAGTTTCGTAGGTGAAATGGGTGAGGAAGTCGCGAGTGTTTGAGGTGATGCTGTTCGGGAAGTGACGAGCGTGGAGAGCCTGAGGCAGACGGTCCAATTACTTTGATGCTCACATTCACCATCTTGTTTCTTTTAACATAACAAAATAAAGTCGGAGATGGTATTAGCAGTAAGTCGAGCACGATGAGCCTGTCGAAAGGCTTCCATAATGTAGTAGTACAATCACATATTAACTCCGAATTAGGCAGTAGGGCAAATATGCTCAACGGCATCGATGGCCCATAATCTGGCCCAATGCCGAACCGTCATTCAGAAAGCCGTCTCCGGCGGAGCAAAGGTACGACTCAGTACTCAATATGTGCCGGCAGGATGAATCTCAACGCATTCCAGCTAGGCTTTATTCCTTCCCGAAGCAAGCGACTACATCGCCTCCTCCCCCTCTGAGTCCATCAGCCTTTGCCAACCGGCGGATAAGTCTCCGTTCCTACTCGGTCTCCGCGAGGATGCAAAACACCACTCCCTCCCCATCTCCGTAGGCGTCCACGAACCCTCCCTCAACCCTGCAAGCAAACGCATCCGCAACACCCTCCTCTGGATCAACGCCAAAGGCGAAATAACCCACCGCTACGCCAAACTCCACCTCTTCGACATCTCACTCCCGGGTCGTCCGCCGATGAAAGAATCCGCCACCATCGAAGCCGGAAACGAGATATTACCCCCATTCGAAACTGCCGTTGGAAAGGTGGGGGCGATGATCTGCTTCGACCTCCGCTTCCCGGAGATCTCCCTAGCGCTCAAGCGGCAGGGAGCGGATGTGCTGCTTTATCCGTCTGCGTTTACTGTTCCGACGGGGAAAGTGCACTGGTTGCCGCTGCTGAGGGCAAGGGCGATCGAGTGTCAGGCTTATGTGATTGCTGCGGCGCAGGTGGGGAAGCATAACGAGAAGAGGGCGAGTTATGGGCATAGTGTTGTTATTGATCCTTGGGGGGAGGTTGTGGCTGAGCTTGGGGGAGA
>JAABUL010000937.1_pt1 | contig 59170 bp, 76 predicted proteins | sample 5559151 | NCBI WGS metagenome assembly JAABUL01 (sample SAMN10711876, study PRJNA513368) | rock metagenome | isolation source: Antarctica rocks | place: Antarctica: Victoria Land, Pudding Butte sud
TGCGCATGGAAGACCACCTCGCCAAAACGCTCCCCGGCCTCGCGCAACGCATCGCCCAACGCCTCCTCGCGCTCACCCTCGCCATGCTCATCAACACCCTCCTGCACCGCCCACCCCGCGCCCTCGCCGCCTACGACGGACGATGAACCCACATCACGCCTCTAGGTCAGCTTCTCCTCCAGCCGATCGAGCCGCTCGTCCCAGGCGCCGCCCACCTCCGCCATCCAGCGGGCGGCGTCGGAGAGCGGCTCGGGCGTGAGCACGTAGCGCCGCTCGCGGCCCTCGCGTGAGCCGTCGGCCAGGCCGGCCGCCTCGAGGATCGCGAGGTGCTTGGCGATCGCCTGACGGGAGACGGGCAGCTCGGCCGCGAGGCCGCTCGCGGTGAGACCGGGGCGCGCCGCGAGCGCGCGGACGACCTCCCGGCGGGTCGGGTCGGCCAGCGCGGTGAAGACGTCCGCCGCGCTCACGCGAGGGCGAGCGCGCGCATCCCCGCGGGGACGACCGCCGGCACCTCGGGCAGGTCGGCGGTACGGATCTCGAGGACGGTGAGTCGCGTGCCCTCGGGATCGTCGTCGAGGGTGAGCTCGACGAGGGACTCGTCGTCCCCGTCCCCCCAGCGCCATGTCAGGCGGCGCTCCTCGATGCGTTCCTCGATGGTCCGCTCGCGGTCGTCGGCGAGCCAGCCCGGTTCGGTGATCGAACGCCAGGCGCGGTCGCGGGGGACCGGCAGGGTGACCGTACGGCGAACGCAACCCATCAGTTGCGCTACTCTAGCGCGCAACCTGTTGGTTGCGTTTCTATCGAGGAGAGTCCTCCCATGAGCTTCGTCCCCATGGTCGTCGAGCAGTCCGCACGCGGTGAGCGCTCCTTCGACATCTACTCCCGCCTGCTCAACGAGCGGGTCGTCTTCCTCGGCACCCCGGTGGACGACGCCATCGCGAACCTCGTCGTCGCGCAGCTGCTCCACCTCGAGTCCGAGGACCCCGACAAGGACATCTCGCTCTACATCAACTCACCGGGCGGCTCGGTCTACGCGGGCCTGGCGATCTACGACACGATGCAGTTCATCCGTCCCGACGTGGGAACGATCTGCTTCGGGGTGGCCATGAGCATGGGCTCGCTCCTGCTCGCGGGCGGCGCGGCCGGGAAGCGCATGGCGCTGCCGAACGCCCGCATCCTCATCCACCAGCCGAGCGGTGGCTATGAGGGGCAGGCGAGCGACATCGCGATCCATGCCCGCGAGGCCCTGGAGCTGCGCGGGCACGTCGACGCGATCTACGCGCGGCACACGGGGCAGCCCGTCGAGCGCGTCCACGACGACATGGACCGCGACCGGTACTTCACCGCCGAGCAGTCCGTGGAGTACGGCCTCGTGGACCGCGTGATCGCGAGCCACGAGGTCAGCCGTGCCGCGCTTGGATTCCGGGGGGAGGGCTAGCCGCCGAGGCCGCCGAACACCGCGAAGGGGTGCAGCGTGGACCACCAGGACTGGCCGTTGCCCTGCACTTCGAGCTTCGCGCCCTCGGGGGCCTCGGTGCGCAGGAGGTCGGCGAGGTCGCGCGCGTCGTCCTCGCTGGGGGCGCCGGCCATGACGTGGCGGCCGCGGCGGACGAGGTGCTCCATCCCGCCCGCCTCGAGCTGCCCGACCCAGCGCTGGGCGATCCCCTCGTCGGGGAGGGTGACGAGGACCTCCCACTCGGGCACCCCGGAGCGCTCGGAGTGGTGGCGCTCGTGGCGGACGTGGCGGGCGTGCTCGATCTCGTGCTCGGCCTTGGTCTCCGGCAGCGGCACCGACGCGTCCTCCCAGCGCTCCTCCTCGGGGTGCCAGCGCTCGACGGTCGTGCGCTCGACGATCCGCAACCCGTGGTGCTCGGCCAGCGGCACGATCGCCTCACCCGCCGCGCGGGCGTCCTCGGCGCTCGCCGCGTAGATCCAGAGGCGCTCCTCGTCGCGGCTCACCGCGACCCGGTCGCCGAGGGCGTCGGACGCCTCGCGCCGGACGCCGCCCGTGCGGACGGTCTCGAGCAGCTCGCCGAGCACGCCCTCGCCGTCGAGGGTGAGCTGGAGCCGGAAGTCGTCGTTCACGCAGGGGTCCTCTCGAGGGTGATCTGCAGGTCGCGGCCGCCGATCTTGACCGACCGGGTCGCCCCGCCGATCGCGGGCCGTCCATCACCGTCGAGCGCGAGCTCGCGGGCGAGCACCTCCCCGGCGACATACGCCCGGTACGCATCGACGGCCGCGAGCACCTCCGGATCGCCGTCGAGGGCCAGGAGGATCCGGTCGGAGACCTCGAGGCCGGCCTCCTTGCGCACGGCCTGCACGGCGTGGACGACCTCGCGCGCGAGCCCCTCGCGGTCGAGCTCGGCGTCCAGCGCGAGGTCGAGCGCGACCGCGTGCGCGCCCTCGCGCTCGAGCTGGTGGCCCGCGAGCGGCCGCATGGCGGTGAGCAGGTCGTCGGGTGAGAGCTCGTGATCCTCGCCGCCCACGAACACGCCGACGCCGCGGCCCTCGCGCACCGCGGCGGCCACGTGCCCCGGGTCCAGTCCGGCCACCGCCCGGGCCACATCGGGCATTTGCCTCCCGAACCGGGGGCCGAGCGTGCGGTAGTTCGGCTTGACCTCGAGCGAGCCGAGCTCGTCGGCCGCCTCGACGAAGCGCAGCTCCTTCACGTTGAGCTCGGCGCGGACGATGTCGCCCAGGCGCTCCACCGCGGCGCGCTCACGGCCGCGCGCGACCACGGCCGCGGTCCGCAGCGGCTGGCGCACCTTCACCTTCGCCTGGGCCCGGGCCGCCAACCCCAGCCTCACGACCTCGCGCGCGATCATCATGTCCTCCTCCAGCCCGACGTCCCGGGCGTCCGCCGCGGGCCAGTCGGTCAGGTGCACACTCGGGTGCGAGGCGTCCAGGCCCTCGTAGATCTCGTCGGCCACGAACGGGCAGAACGGCGCCAGGAGCTGCGCGACGGTCACCAGACAGTGGCGCAGCATGGCGAACGCCGCGTCCTCGCCCCCCCAGAAGCGCCGGCGCGAGCGCCGCACGTACCAGTTGGAGAGGTCGTCGACGAAGGCGGCCAACGCGCGGCCGGCGCTCGTGGCGTCGTAGGCCTCGAGCCCCGCGGTGACCTCCTCCACCGTCGCCGCCAGTCGCGACAGGGCCCAGCGGTCGAGCTCGGTCGGCTCGGAGGGCTTCGGCTCCTCCAGCCCCGCGTAGAGCGCGTGGAACGCGTAGGTCGACCAGAGCCGGCGCAGGAAGAGCCGGTCGGACTCCCCGATGGCCTCGAAGGAGAAGCGGTAGCCGTCCCACGGCTGCTTGGCCGTGAAGAAGTACCAGCGCACGGCGTCGGCCCCGAAGGTGTCCAGCACCTTCCACGGATCGACGACGTTGCCCTTGGACTTCGACATCTTCTGGCCCTCGGCGTCGAGGATGAGCCCGAGGCAGACCACGTCCTCGTAGCTCGAACGGTCGAACAGCAGGGTCGAGACCGCCAGCAGCGAGTAGAACCAGCCCCGCGTCTGGTCGAGCGCCTCGCAGATGAAGTCGGCGGGGAAGGCTTGCCTGAAGCGCTCGGGATTGATGAACGGCGCACCGAACTGCGCGAAGGGCATCGCGCCCGAGTCGAACCACACGTCGATGACCTCGGGGACGCGCTCCATGCGCTGGCCGCACTCCCCGCACGGGAAGCCGACCTCGTCCACGTAGGGCCGGTGCGGGTCCTCCAGGCGGACGCCCGAGAGCTCCTCGAGCTCGGCGAAGGAGCCGACGCAGTGCACGTGCCCGCGCTCACAGCGCCAGACGGGGAGCGGGGTGCCCCAGTAGCGCTCGCGTGACAGCGCCCAGTCCACGTTGCTCTCCAGCCAGTTGCCGAAGCGCCCATGCTTGACGTGGGCGGGGTGCCAGGTGACGCCCTCGTTGGCCGCGAGCAGTCGGTCGCGGATCTCGGAGGTGCGGATGTACCAGGAGGGCTTGGCGTAGTAGAGGAGCGCGGTGCCGCAGCGCCAGCAGTGCGGGTAGGAGTGCAGGTGGGTCTCGGCGCGCAGCAGGCGGCCGCGGCCGCGCAGGTCGTCGAGGATCTGCGGGCCGGCGGCGGTGACGTTCTGCCCGGCGAAGGGGCCCATGGTCTCGTCGAAGCTCCCGTCCGGACGGACGGGGTTGATCACCTCGAGGCCATGGTCGACCCCGAGGCGGAAGTCGTCCTCCCCGAAGGCGACCGACGCGTGGACGAGCCCGGTCCCGTCCTCGGCGGAGACCCAGTCGGCGGACAGGACGGTGTGCGCCGCGGGGCCGTAGTCGGCGCGCGTGAGGAAGGGGAAGGGCGGGTCGTAGGAGGTGCCGAGGATCTCCCCGCCCGCGAACGTGGCGAGGATGTCGCCGCCGTCGGGCAGGACGCGCCCGAGCAGCGCCTCCGCGAGGACGTACGTGCGGTCGTCGGCGCGGACGCGGACGTAGGTGATGTCGAGGTGCACGGCGACCATCGCGTTCGAGAGGAGCGTCCACGGCGTGGTCGTCCACACCAGGAGCTCGTCTCCCGCTTCCAGCGCGCCGCGGGGGTCGGTGACTGCGAAGCCGACGTAGACCGACGGGTCCTCCACCTCGCGGTAGGCGCCGGGCTGGCCGAGCTCGTGGGACGAGAGGGAGGTCTGGTCGCGCGGGCAGTAGGGGACGACCTTGAAGTCCTCCTGCAGCAGGCCGTTGGTCCAGATCGCCTTGAGCGCCCACCACACGGACTCCACATAGGTGGTGTCCATCGTCCGGTACGCGTCGTCGAGGTCGAGCCAGAATCCGATGCGCTCGGTGAGCCGGTCCCACGCGGCGACGTGCCGGGTCACGGCCTTCCGGCAGGCTGAGTTGAACTCCGCGATCCCGTAGCGCTCGATGTCGGGCTTGCCCTCGAGCCCGAGCTCCTTCTCCACCGCGATCTCCACGGGCAGGCCGTGGCAGTCCCACCCACCCTTGCGCTCGACGAGGTGCCCCCGCATCGTCTTGTAGCGGGGGAAGATGTCCTTGAAGACCCGCGCGAGGACGTGGTGCAGCCCGGGCAGGCCGTTCGCGGTCGGCGGGCCCTCGTAGAACACCCACGGCTCCGCGCCCTCCCGCCGCCGCACGGACTCCCGGAACACGTCGCGCTCGCGCCACCGCGCGAGCACCCGCTCCTCTAGCTCGGGGAAGGACTGCTGGGGATCGACGGCCACGCTTCGATCCTAGGGGCCGATCCCGGCAGCATGGCTAACGGCTCTGCATCTCGTTTATCGTTATGTTTCTCTTGCTTATCGATACACGAGAGAAGGAGTCCTCATGTCCGTGATAGTCCGCAAAGCTGCCGTCGTGATCGTCGCGCTGATCGTGTTCGCGACGCTCGTCGAGCTGCTGGCCGGCGGGGAGCTGCTCGTCGCGCTGGTCCTGATCGCGCTGGTGGTGGGCTGTGCGCTGCTGCTCGTGGTGGGCCGGCGCCCGTCGCGCGCTGCGCTGCTGCTCGCCGTCGCCGTCGCCGGCGGCGGGGTCGCGGCCGGCGTGCGCGTCGTCGACGGCGTCGCCCACTCGCGGATCCAGTACCACGGCAAGCTCGACGTCCACGCGCTCCGGCGCTCCTTCAACCCCACCGTGCGCGGTGAGCGGCTGCCGGACCTGGGCTACGGCTACATCAGCAGCGGACAGGGGGTCATGACCGTGCCGCGCGTCGGCGGGGGTGTGCTCGCGCTGTGGTCGTTCCAGGAACTGGCGCCGTGGCTGCTCGCGGCGATCGCCCTCGGGCTCCTGGCGCCGATCCTGCGCGCCGCCGGGCGTGGCGATCCCTTCTGGGAGGGGGCCGCGCGGCGCCTGACGGGGATCGGATCGCTCCTGCTGGTCGCCATCCCTATGCTCGCGCTCCTCCAGTATGTCCTCGCGCAGGCCGGGACCACGGTCCGGCCGTCCTCGGCGCCGAACGCCGAGCCGGTGCTCACGCTCTCGGTCGGCCAACTCCTCCCGGGCGCACTGGTGCTGACCCTCGCGGCGATCTTCCGCGCGGGCGTCGAGCTCCGCGAGTTCGAGCGCCCCGCCGTATGAGCGCCGACCCGCACTCCATCGCGGTCCGGCTCGACCGGATGCTGCTCGAGCGCAGGATGACGCTGACGGACCTCGCCGAGAGCGTCGGTGTCACCTACGCCAACCTCTCCATCCTCAAGAACAACCACGCGCGGGCGATCCGCTTCTCGACGCTGACCCGCCTGTGCGAGGTCCTCGGGTGCCAACCCGGTGACCTGCTCGAGTTCACCGGCGTGCCGCCGACCTCAGAGAGCGCGGGGGATGGAGGCCGCGGCGGGCCAGGTCGATCCTAGATGGGGCGGGAGCCTCCTTCCCCCCTCCTATCCAAGGAGTGGGCCGGCGCCAGCGAGACAGCGCGTTCATCGGCGTCAGCGACGAGGAGGTTCGTGGGCTCGCCCGCGACGCGACGGCACCGAAGGATCTGAGACGCCGGGCTCAGGCCGAAGAGAAGAACCGCAAGCTGCGGAACATCCAGAAGAGAAAGCGATGACCCGTCGCACCTACGATGAGGAGACGATGCGACCGCACAAGGCGCGCTATCGCTGGCGGACCACCCTGCGGGGCAACCTTCCTCCGCCGCTCTGGCGCCTCGTGCCCAAGGGGCGCAAGGACTGCGACGAGCACGAGTGGTACAAGTCGACCGAGGACTGGGACGCCTGTTACCACTGCGAGGCCGGTGGCCGGCCGCACGCGCTCATCGAAGGCGGTGTGTCCCAGGGCACCGAGGAGCTCATGCGCGAGGCGGGCCTGGGTCACCTGCTCGACGGCGATCGCGACCGCCCGCGCGCGCCGACCTGAGTGGACAGGCGGCCATTCGGTCCTACTCGTATGACCGAGCCGCGTAAAGCAAGCCAGCGAGCTCCTGCCAGCTGGCGACCGGCACCCGGAGGTGCAGCCCGACCTTCCGGCCCGTGTCGTGCTCGACGCTCCGACGGCCCGACAGCTGGACCTTCATCTCGTGGTGTTCGACGAGGAGGGGAACGGCTGGCAACCACTCGGTGCCGGAGCCTTCGGCGCGTATCCCAGAGAGGGGCTGACGAGGCGTGGGCCGATCGCCTCCGCTACGTGCCCGACGACGACGATCGGCATGACCTACGATTGCTCCGCGAGCGGTTCGGGCTCGCGGTTCCTCCGAACGTCTAGGTAGCGGGCCCGATCACCGCCCAGCGCTCCGTGCGGAAGCGGGCGCCGAGGGTGAGCAGGCGCACGGCCATCAGGGCCAGCAGGCCCCACCAGACGCCGACGATCCCCCAGTCCTGGTCCAGGGCGAGGAGCGAGAGGGGGACGAACACCGCGGCGGCGGCGAGCATCGACCACTTCAGGTAGCGGGTGTCGCCGGCGCCGATGAGGATCCCGTCGAGGGCGAAGACGACCGCGGCGGCGGGCTGCATGAGGGCGAAGAGCGGCCAGACCGCGCGGGTGCGTTCGATGACCCGGGCGTCGTTCGTGAAGAGCGCCGGGAGCGGGGTCTCGAGGAGCAGGAGCACGCCGGCGAAGACCAGCCCGGAGACGAGCGCCCACTCGAGCATCCGCCGCGCGGCGGCGCGCGCCCGGGCGGCGTCGCCGGCGCCGAGGGCCCGGCCCACGAGCACCTGGCCGGCGACGGCGAGCGCGTCGAGGACGAGCGCGAGGAACACGAAGAGCTGGAAGGCGACCTGGTGGGCGCCCAGGGACGCCGGGCCGATCCGGGCGAGGACCGCCGAGGCGACCGCGAAGGAGCCGAGCAGCGCGGCCGTCCGCACCGCGATGTCCGAGCCGACGCGCAGGAGGGGGGCGAGCCGCGCGGGGGAGGGCCGACGCGTGGTGGCCGGGGCGCGGAGCAGGATCACGGCGAAGGCGGCGCCCATCCCGAGCTGGGCGAGCACGGTCCCCCACGCGGAGCCCTGCAGGCCGAGGTCGAGCCCGTAGACGAAGAGGAGCTCGAGGACGACGTTCGCGGCCTGCCCGGCGGCGACCACGAGCAGCGGCGTGCGCAGGTCGCCGATCCCCCGCAGGTAGCCCGGGCCGGCGAGGGCGACGAGCGCCGCGGGGATGCCGACCGCGGACGCCCGGAGGTAGGGCGCCGCGCGCGTGGCGACGTCACCGCGGCCGCCCATGAGGGTCACGAGGGCGGGCGCGGCGAGGACCGCAATCAGCGCCAGCGCCGTGCCGATCGCCACCGCGAGCCACAGGGCCTGCGCGGCGAGCGCGCCGGCCTCGGCCTCACGCCCGGCGCCGTGGAGCCGGGCGACCTGCGCGGTGGTCCCGTAAGTGAGGAAGTTGCAGAGCGTGATCGCGAGGGTGAGCAGCGCGCCGGCGAGGGCGAGCGCGGCCAGCGGAGGCGTGCCGAGATGGCCGACGATCGCGGTGTCGACGAGGAGATACAGCGGCTCGGCGGCCAGCGCCCCCAGGGCGGGAAGGGCCAGGCGGGCGATCTCCGAGTCGTGGGGGGAGCGCAGCAGGCGCACGCGCCCACGACGCTAGGGGTGCCGGAGGTGGCCACATGGCCGCCGGAGGTGGGTCCCCAGTCGCGATCAGCGACACATTCTCCTAACGCCTACGATCGCGCCTCATGGGGGGCATGACCGCAGCGCTCGCCCCGCGGCGACGCCGCCTGCGGCCCGGCGCCGCGCTGCTGGCCCTCGTCGCCCTCGCCGGGTGTGGCGCGCGGGAGCACGTCGTGGCGGCGGCGTGCCGGATGCCGGGCGGGAAGCCCGTCGAGCGTGCCCTGGCCCGCGCGCCCGGGCCCGTCGCCCTTCAGGACGGGACGAAGCTGTCGGAGTGCGTGGCGGAGGCGGTGAACGACGCGCAGCTCCAGGCCGTGGGGGCGGCCTTCACGACCGCCGCCGCGCACATGTCGCCCGCGGCGCGGCGGGACCCCGCGGTCGCCGAGCGGGTCGGCTACCTCGTGGGGGCGGTGGAGCGAGGGTCGGCCCGGACCGCGGGGTTCCAGGCCGAGCTCCTGTTCCGGATGCGCGCGTTCGTCGATCCGGGGCGGCTGGGCCGCGAGCAGCGCGCCGCGGCGGAACGTGGGCGCGTGGCGGGGCGCGCGCGCGGGTGAAGCTCCGCTCCTTCCACTTCGGAGACCGTGGTTGAGACTTCGTCTCTATCACCACTCTGACGGGGCGCGCGTCGCCTACCGTGAGGTGGGCACGGGGCCGCCGCTCGTGCTCCTCCACGCCGGCGGGCTCTCCTGGCGGGAGTGGGAGCCGGTGGTCGAGCCGCTGTGCGAGCGCTTCCGGGTCGTCCTGCCCGACCTGCCGCTCCACGGCGACTCCGAGGACCGTCCGCGCCACCCCTACTCGCCCGACTGGCTCGTTGACGTGCTGTCGGGCTTCTGCGCGGAGACGGCGGGGCCGCGACCGCTCGTGGGCGGGCACGGGGCGGGCGCGGAGCTCGTCCTGCGCGCCGTGGGGTCGGGCCGGCTCGCCCCCGCGCGGCTCGTGCTCATGCCCAACCGGCTGCACCGCCCCTCGGCCTCCCCCGGGCGGATGGCGCTCTGGCGCGCCGCGTGCCGCGCCGCCGCGCTCCCGGGACTCGACCGACCCCTCGCGCGCGCGGCGACCTGGACCTTCCGCCCGGCCTACGCCGACCGCCTCACGCTCGCGCGCGACCCCGCCGCGCGCGACCTCCTGCGCCACGCCTTCTCCGAGGTGGGCGGCAACCCCACCCGCGCCCGCGGCTGGGCCCGCGCCGCCGCACGCTGGCCCCGCGAGCCCCAGCGCCACCTGCTCGACCTCTTCCCCGAGCTGACGATGCCCGTTTTGCTGCTGTGGGCCGACTCAGACCCCTTCCACGCGCTCGACACCGCCCGCGAGGCGCTCGACCTGCTGCCCGACGCCCAGCTCCGCGTCCTCACCGACACGGGCCACCTGCTGACCTACGACGATCCGGTGGGCGTCGCGCGGGAGCTCATCGCGTTCTGCGGGTGAGCCGTCAGGAGCACCCGCCTCCGCCGCACGCGGCCACGAGGAGGAGGAACACCACGAAGTACCCGCCCGCGACGCCGGCCAGCGCGTAGGCCGCGCCGCGCGCCGCGGTCCTGCGGTCGCCCACGAAGCGCTGGAGGCCGAGCCCGAGGAGGACGGCTCCGAGCACCGGGGCGGCCACAGCACCCAGCGCGGGCGAGCCCGGACGGCCATCACGACGAGGACGACGAGCGCGACGGTGAGCGCGATCCCGATCATCCGGGCCGCTCCACGCTACGCGCCCGCGTCCGCTCCCAGGCCAGCCCCGCGCCGAGGAGCAGCAGGCCGAGGACGACGAAGGACGCGACGCGGTAGATCGAGTTGAGCGTCGCGAGGTCGACGAGGAACACCTTCCCGGCCGCGACCCCCAGGCCAGCCAGGCCGGCGAGGCGCAGCTCACGGCGGTCGCGGCGCAGTCCGGTGAGCAGCGCGCCCACTCCGCACAGCGCCCAGAAGACGCTCAGCGCGACCTGTCCCTGCTGGTGGGCGCCGAGGACGAGGCCGCCGGCGTCGAGGGCGGGGCCGCCCGCGAACGCGCCGACGATCGCGACGGAGGCGAGGTACACGGGGGCGAGCGCGGCCACGGCCAGGAGCACACGGCGCACGCGGGGGTCGTCCTCCCCGCGTGCGGTCCGGAGCGCAGCGAGGGTGACGGCGGCGAGGGCGACGCCGGCGGCGAGGAGGTCGGGGGCGCCGTCTCGCAGCGCGCTTGCCGGCGCCTCGACTCCCACCGCGTGGAGCACAGCGAGCGCGAGGAAGCCGAGCGCGCCGCGCCGGGCGCGACCGTCCCCGGTCCCCCGCGCGAGCACGGCCAGCGCGGAGGCCTCGGCCGCCCACGCGGCGGCGAGCACGGCGCCGTCGAGCGCCTGGGCCGTGAGGTAGGCGAGGGTGAGAAGGCCGATGCCGTCGAGGAGCGCGGCGAGCCGCGGACGCCCCTCGTCGGCCAGCCGCGCGGAGGCGAAGGAGGAGGCGACAACCGCCGCGAGGGCGAGCAGCCCGACGGTCCCCGCTCCGGAGCCGACCGTGGAGGGCGGGGCCTCGGCGATGGCCCGCAGCAGTGCCAGGCCGGTGTGGACGCCGGTGCCGAGGGTGACGAGCTCGCGTTCCCCGAGCCGCAGGCCGCGGGCCCGGATGAGCGCGGCGAAGCCGACCGCGACGAGCGACCAGACCGCGACCCCCGCGAGCCCGGGGGCCAGGAGGCCCAGAGCGGTGTCGGCCAGGGCCGCACCCAGGGCGAGGGCGAGGAGCCGGAGCTCGGCGGAGGGTCGGTGACCGCGCCGGGCGGCCAGGCCGCCGGCGACGTGGGCGAGCCCGAGTCCGGCCAGCCAGAGCGCCGCGGCGGTCCGGCCCACGCCGTTGTCGATGGCGCTCCACCCGACGAACGCGAGCACGAGCGCGTTGAAGCCGAGCAAGAAGGCGGAGAGTCCGCGCAGGCGACGCCCGGCCCGGAGGTCGTGCCCGACCGCGGCCAGCGCGCCGAGCGATCCGAAGGCGAGGAGGACGGCGAGTGTCGACAGGGGCGCGTGTCCGCCCGCGAGGGTCCATCCGACCCACTGGGGGACCGCGAGCCCGGCGATCGCCAGCGCGAGGCCGTTCCAGCGCTCGGCCACGACGACCGCGGTGCACGCGGCGACGGCGACCCAGAGGAAGATCAGGGTTCCGGGTCCGTGCGGAGCGCCCACGAGGAGCGGCGCGAGCAGCAGCCCGCCCATCCCGAGGGCGGCGACGGGCACGGCACGCCAGCGCAGGGCGGCGGTGACCGCGATCGCTGCGACCAGCGCGGCGGCCAGCAGGCCGGGGACCACCCCGATCAGGCCGTATCCCGCCGCGCCCACGGTGAGCGCGGCGAACAGCCCGGCGATCCCGGTGCCGGCCGCGACCCGTCCGGCCAGCGGCGCGCCGCGCCGCTCCTGCAGCCAGACGCCCGCGCCGAGGAGCCCCGCGCTGAGGACTGCGCCGAGGCCGACGCGCGCACCCTCGCCCAGCCACCCCCGCGAGACGGCGACCGCGAGGAGGAAGGCGAGCCCGACACAGACGGCCACGCCGCCGACCCAGGCCAGCAGGCGACCGCCCACCAGCTCCTCCCAGCCCCGCTTCGGGCGCGGCGGCACGGGTGGCGGGGCCACGCGGAGCGGGAGCGAGGGAGGCGGAATGCTCGGCCCGGCGAGCGGCGCCGGCGACCGGGCCGGGGCCGGTGGCCGCAGCCCGATCCGCCTCTCCACGACGGCGAGCCGGGCGCGCACCTCTTCGAGGTCGGCCACGAGGGCATCGGGGGTGAGTGGGCTCATGCGGTCCTCCTCGGGAATAGCGGGCGGCTTCTTGACCATCGGTCAGGAGACCGTGGCACGAGTACTGACCGTCGGTCAACACCCGCCGCTGACCGGAGGTCAAATAGCCTGTCGTTCGTGAGCGCCGCCCACGAGCCCGCCTACCAGCGCCTCGGAGTCGACGAGCGGCGGCGGCGTCTGCTCGCGCTCGGCACGGAGCTCTTCACCGAGCACGGCTACGAGGAGCTCTCCATGGCCCGGATCGCCCGCGCCGCGGGTGTCTCCAAGGCACTGCTCTACCACTACTTCCCCAGCAAGGAGGCGTACTTCCGCGAGACGTTGGCGCAGGTCGCCGCGGAGCTCCAGGAGCTGACCGCGGACGATGCCGATCGTCCCGCCGCCGAGCAGCTCGACGCCGCGCTGGGCCGCTATCTGGCCTGGATCGAGGAGCACGAGACCGCCTACCGCAAGCTCCTGCGCTCCGTCGGCGCCGTGCCCGAGGTGCGCGAGCTCGTCGAGGAGGTCCGCTCGATCACCGCGGACCGGATCGTCGCCGGGCTCCCGCTGGCCGACCCGCGGCCCACGACGCTCCGGGTCGCCGTCCTCGGCTGGGTGTGGTTCGTCGACGGCGCCGTGCTCGAGTGGCTCGACACGCGGACAGCATCCCGCGACGAGCTCAAGGGCCTGCTCCTCGGCGCCCTGCTCGGCGCGGTCACCGCCGCGGGCGGACGCCTCGGGCGGGCGGGGGGTAGTTTGCCGGCATGAGCGTGCACGAGGCGGGCCGGGAGCTGTGGGGCGGCGAGACGAGCAAGGCGGTCGAGAACTTCCCCATCTCGGGCGAGCGGGTGCCCGTGCCCGTGATCCGGTGGCTCGGGCGCATCAAGGGCGCCGCCGCGCGCGTGAACGCGGAGCTCGGGCTGCTCGACGCCGAGCTCGCGGAGCGGATCGCCCGCGCCGCCGACGAGGTCGCCGACGGCTCCCACGACGAGCAGTTCCCGATCGACGTCTTCCAGACCGGCTCGGGCACCTCCTCGAACATGAACGCCAACGAGGTAATCGCGAACCTCGCCGGCGAGGGCGCGCACCCCAACGACCACGTGAACATGGGCCAGTCCTCCAACGACGTCTTCCCGAGCGCGGTGCATCTCGCCTCCCTCGCCGAGGTCACGGACGACCTGGCGCCCGCGCTCGAGGGCCTCGAGGGCTCCTTCGCCGCCAAGGCCGAGGAGTTCGCCGACATCGTCAAGTCCGGGCGCACCCACCTCATGGACGCCGTGCCCGTCACCCTCGGCCAGGAGTTCGCCGGCTACGCCGCCCAGATCCGCCTCGCCCGCCGGCGGGTGGACAACGCGCTGTCCCAGGTCGCGCAGATCCCGCTCGGCGGCACCGCCACGGGCACCGGGCTGAACACGCACCCGGAGTTCGCCGCGCGCGTGCGCGACGTGCTCGGGCAGGCCACGGGGCTCGACATCCGCGCGCCCGAGGACCCCTTCGAGGCCCAGGCCAACCGCGACGCCCTCGTGGAGCTCTCGGGGGCCCTGAAGGTGGTCGCGGTCTCGCTCACGAAGATCGCCAACGATCTCGCGCTCATGGGCTCCGGCCCGCGGTCGGGGATCGGGGAGCTCTACCTCCCGGAGCTCCAGAAGGGCTCCTCGATCATGCCCGGGAAGGTCAACCCGGTCATGCCCGAGGTCGTCCTCCAGGTCGCCGCGCAGGTGATCGGCAACGACACCGCGGTGACCATCGGCGGTATGCAGGGGCAGTTCGAGCTCAACGTGCGCATCCCGCTCATGGCGCGCAACCTGCTCGAATCGATCCGCCTGCTCGCCTCCGCGTCGCGCGCGCTGAAGGAGAAGTGCGTGGACGGCATCGAGGCGAACCTGCCCGGCTGCCAGGCGTCGGCCGAGGGCACGCTCGCCGTGGCCACCGCGCTCAACCCGTACATCGGCTACGACAGGGCGGCGGAGATCGTCAAGGACGCGTCGTCGAGCGGCCGGACGCTGCGCGAGGTCGCCCTCGAGCACGGCGTGGACCAGGAGACGCTCGACAAGGCGCTCGATCTGCGGAAGATGGCCGCAGGCTCAACAGGGGGCTGAAACGTGGCAACGACGCGCGGGATCGACACGGGCATTCCCATGACGGCGGAGGAACTGCTCCGACTTCCCCGCGGGCGGGCCCGCTTCGAGCTGATCCGGGGAGAGTTACGGGTCATGGAACCGGGATTCTTCGAGCATGGGAGGGTCGCGGTCGAGGCCGCCGCGGCGCTTCACCGACACGTTCGCGATCAGGACCTCGGCGGAGCGATGGTCGGTGCTGAAACCGGTTTCGTCATCGCCAGCCGTCCGGATACGGTGCGCGCGCCGGACGCAGCATGGATGTCCCCCGAGCACGTCGCACGAGTCGGAGAAGTACAGGGCTACTGGCCCGGTGCGCCCGACTTCGCGGTCGAGGTCGTCTCGTCTGGCGACCGGTACTCGGGAGTACACGCCAAGGCGCTCGCCTGGATCGAGGCCGGATGCCGGCTGCTGCTCGTGATCGATCCCGACTCGCGCAGCGCAACGGCGTACCGCCCGGGGCGGACCGACGCCTTCCGGGGCGACGACGTGGTCGACTGCTCCGACGTCGTCCCCGGCTTCGCCCCGCGCGTCGCCGAGCTGCTCGGTCTCTAGACCCTCCCGGCGCGGCGCACGCCGGCCGCCAGGACGCGGCCGATCGCGAAGTAGACCACGAGGGCCAGCCCCCAGTTCACGGTCACTCGGAGCTTGTGGCCGTTCGGGGTGAAGAGGGCGTGGAACGGGTTGGTCAGCGTGTCCGCCCACGTGTGGAGGCGGCCTGCGATGGCGTTGTCCAGGTTCGCCCCGAGGACGACGAGCAGGATCCCCACCACGATGAGGACGCAGACCACGACCGTCACGAGGTCGATGACGCGCGCGACGGCGGACGCGACGCCGGCCCGGGCGGGCACGGTGCGGTTCCCGCGAGGAAGCGTGGGGGCCATGCCCGACAGGACCCTAGCGTCAGAGCAGCGAGTTGTTGGGCAGCCAGGGGGTGAGTGGCCCGAGCTCGCCGCGGGTGAAGTAGGCGTAGCCCCGGTCGAGCTTCAGCCCGGCGTCGAGGACCGTCCGCACCGCCCAGCCCTGTCGCGCGGTGATCCAGTGAACCTCGCTCTCGTCCTCGCCGCCGTCCAGGAGAACGCGCCAGAGCAGGAGCGAGGCCTCCTCCTCGTCGGTTGCCGCCACGGTCATCGGCCGTCCCTGCCGGCCGACCGCGTAGCCCGATGGCGTGCGCCACAGCCGGTCGCCCGAGTCCAGCCACGCCGTCACGTCGATCCCGCGTCCACCACCGCGCACGGCCCGGTCGATCCGGACGCAGTGCTCGACGTCCTCGGCGCCGCCCTCGCGCACTCTTGACAGGTCCGGCGCCCGCTCCGGGCTCGCGCGGCCCCTGGCCAGGACGGACGGGTGGACATCGAACCCGGCCTGCGCGTACAGCCGCATGGCCCGCGCATCGTCGGACGAGGCGATGAGAAAGCCCCGGCAGCCGGCCCCATAGGCGAGCGCCGCCGCGAGCAGGCGCCCGCCGACCCCGGCCGAGCGGGCTCCGGGATGCACGCCGAGCCAGGCGAGGACCCAGATCTCCTCCCGCCGGACGGCGAGTGCGATGCCCGTGAGCCCGTCCTCGTCCTCGGCGACCAGGAACCCTTCCGGGTCATGGGCGAGGCCCTGGGCGAGCTTCGCTCGCATGCGGGCATCACCGTCCTCGCCGTGAGGAGGAAGCGCGGCCCAGAGGAGCCGCGCCGCCCGGCCGACGTCCTCTTCCGCCAGCGGCCGGATCCTCACGTCGTGACGGTCTCGACTCCGAGCTCCTCGGAGATCGCCACATCGAGCGAATAGTCGATCGGCAGGACGATCACCGAGGGGACGTCGAGGCCGAGGGCGTGCTCGAGGCGGGGCCCGAGCTCGTCGACCGCCCCGATCCGCCACGCGGGCAGCCCGAAGGAGTCCGCCAGCTTCACGAAGTCCGGGTTCGTGAAGTCCGTCCCGAAGTGCCGGCCGAACTTCTTGTCCTGCTTCCAGACGATCGAGCCGAACTGGGAGTTCTCCCAGATGACGTTCACGAACGCGGTCTTCAGGCGGCTCGCGGTCTCGAGCTCCTGGCAGTTCATGAGAAAGCCGCCGTCGCCCGAGACGGCGATCACCTTCCGATCGGGGTGCACGAGCTTGGCCCCGATGGCGGACGGCACCGCGAAGCCCATCCCCGCCAGCCCGTTGGCGATCATCACCGTGTTCGGCTCGTGGGCGGGGAACATCCGCGCGATCCACAGCTTGTGCAGGCCGACGTCGGAGATGAGGATGTCCTCGCGGCCCAGCACCTTGCGGATCTCCCACAGCGCGCGCGGGGGCTGGACGGGGAAGGCGTCGTCCTCGCGGGCCCGCTCGAAGCGCCCGAGCACGACGTCGCGCAGCCGGTGCGAGCCGCCGGTGTGGGGCACGTCGCGGCACTCCTCGCCCAGCCGGGCCAGCACGTGGTAGATGTCCCCGATCAGCTCGACCTCGGGCACGAAGTCCTCGTCGATCTCCGCGGCGACCGTGTCGATGACGATGATCTTCTTGTCGCCCTCGGGGTTCCAGTGCTTCGGCGCGTGCTCGACGAGGTCGAACCCGGCGGCGATGACCACGTCGGCGTCCTCGAAGCCCGCCATCGCGTAGTCGCGCGCCTGGAGCCCGACGGTCCCCAGCGCGCGCGGGTCCTCGTAGTCGAGCAGGCCCTTGGCCATGAACGTCTCGGCCACGGGGATGCCGGTGGCGCGGGCGAACTCACGCAGCGCCGGCGCCGCGCCGCTGCGCACCACGCCGTTGCCGGCGAGGCAGACGGGGTTGAGCGCGCCGCGGATGATGTCGGCGGCGCGCAGGAGCTCGCGGGCGCCGGGCTCGGACTGGACGGGCCGGCGGCGCGGGAGGGGTCGCGCGTCGAGCGACATGCCCAGGACGTCCTCGGGCAGCTCGAGGTGGGTGGCGCCCGGCTTCTCGGACTCGGCGACCTTGAAGGCCTTGCGGACGACCTCCGGGATGATCTCCGGGACCCCGACCCGCGCGTTCCACTTCGTGATCGGAGCCATGATCCGCACGAGGTCGATGTACTGGTGGGACTCCTTGTGCATCCGCTCGGTGTCGGCCTGGCCGGTGAGGGCGACGAGCGGCGCGCGGTCGAGGAAGGCGTCGGCCACGGGGGTGATGAGGTTCGTCGCGCCCGGCCCGAGGGTGCCCAGGCACACGCCGGCGCGGCCGGTGAGGCGGCCGTACATGTCGGCCATGTAGGCGCCGCCCTGCTCGTGGCGGACGGGGACGAACCGTACGGAGGACGAGGCCAGCGACTCGTTGAGGTCGAGGGTCTCCTCTCCGGGGATGCCGAACACGTAGCGGACGCCCTCGGACTCGAGGCACTCCACGAAGACGTCCGAGGCCCTGCGTTTGCTCATACCGGTTTCGCTCCTCTTCCCGGCCTAGGGTGTGCGAGCGTACTTCTGATGCGTCGCCTTGCCGTCTCCGTCCTCTTCCTCTGCCTCCTCGCGCCCGCCGCCGCCTCGGCCGCGGGTCGCCTGACCATCCGCGGATCCGGTTTCGGCCATGGGGTGGGCATGAGCCAGTACGGCGCCGAGGGCTACGCGAGGCACGGCTGGCGCTACGACCGGATCCTGGGCCACTACTACTCTCACACGGCGCTGGGGAGGACGAGCCCGCGCCGCGCCGTTCGCGTCGGGCTCGGGACGTACGGCTCGCTCGTGGTCTCCCACGTGACGCGGGCGGGCGAGCGGAAGCTGGACGCCCGGAAGGGCCTCGCGGTGGACGCGGCGGGAGGGCACGTCTACGTCGGGGGGCGCCGGTTCGGATCGACGGTGTGGGTCAGCGGTCCGCGCTACACGGCCCTCGGCGCCAGGCTCTACCGGGGCGGCTTCCGGCTCTCCGCGGTCGGCGGCTCGGTACAAGTCGTGAACGTCGTCGGCCTGGACGACTACGTGCAGGGCGTCGTTCCCGCCGAGGTCTTCGTCGGCTGGCACGACGAGGCGTTCAAGGCCCAGGCCGTGGCGGCGCGGACCTACGCGATCACCGCGGGCGCGGGCCGCGTGCTCGACGACGGCACCGCCTCCCAGGTCTACCGCGGGATCGGCGTGGAGACCCCGCGTACGAACGCTGCGGTGCGGGCCACCCGCGGGCGGATCGTCACCTACGGCGGCCTTCCCGCCATCACGTACTTCTTCTCCACCTCCGGGGGCCGGACGGAGAACGTCGAGAACTCGTTCCTCGGCGCCGCTCCCGCGCCCTGGCTCCGCTCCGTCCGCGATCCCTACGACTCGATCTCACCCGTCCACCGCTGGCGGGTGAGCACATCGCTGGTCGCCGCGGGAGGGAAGCTCCGCGGGTTGTACGCGGGACGCTTCCGCGGGATCGAGGTGCTCACCCGCGGGGTCTCTCCCCGGATCGTGCGGGCCCGGGTGCTGGGCACGCGAGGCTCGACGATCACCACCGGCGGCGTCCTGCGCGCGCGCCTCGGGTTGCGCGACACGTGGGCGACCTTCAACGGCGTGACGGGTGGCCGGCGGGCGCGGCCGACCCCGGCGCCCAAGCCATCGCCCTCCGCTTCGCTCCCGCCCCCGTCGTCGGGCGGCGGCGGGGTCGGCCCGGGGAGCGTGGGCATGCGCCGGGTGGTGCGGGTGGTCCTGCTCAGCATGGCCGCGCAGGCCGCTCCGCCGGGCACGCTCGTGGGGGAGGCCGTTCCCGCGTCGCCCGGCGCGTACCTGATCGTGCAACGCCGTGAGGGCCGCCGCTGGGTCCTCGCCGGCGTCACCCAGGTCCACCGTGACTTCCGCTACGCCTGGCGCGCCCGCCGGCACGGAACCTACCGAGCGGTGTGGCTCGGCGCGGCCGGTCCCCCGGTGGAGCTCTAACCCGAGAAGACCCGCGCGAGCGTCTCGGCGTGAACGTGGGCAGGACGGCGAAGTAGCTTGGCGCGAGATGCCCGCCCCCCTTCTCGCCGTCGACGGGCCGTCGCTGCTCTACCGCTCGTTCTTCGCGCTCCCCGACTCCATCAAGGACGGCGCCGGGCAGCCGGCCAACGCGCTGCTCGGCTTCACGAACGCGACGCTGCGGATCTGCCTCGACGAGGGCCCGCGGGCCGTGGTGGTGTGCTGGGGGCAGGAGGCCGCGCGCTACCGCAAGCGCGCCTACCCGCCCTACCACGCCGACCGCCCGCCCGTGCCCGACGCGCTCGCCGCGCAGTGGGCGGGCATCGAGGAGTGGCTGGCCGCGTTCGGCTGGCCGAGCGTGACGAGCGCGGACCTCGAGGCCGACGACCTCCTCCATGCCTTCTCCCGCGCCGAGGAGGCGGCGGGCGGCACCTGCCTGCTGCTCACGGGCGACCGGGACATGTTCCAGTCGGCGACGGAGCGCACCGCGGTGCTCTACCTCAAGACGGGCGTGAAGGGCTTCGAGCGCTACGGCCCGTCCGAGGTTGAGTCCCGATACGGGATTCCCCCGAAGCTCGTGCCCGACTTCATCGCCCTGCGCGGCGACCCGTCGGACGGGCTGCCGGGGGCGAAGGGGATCGGCGAGAAGGGCGCGGCGGACCTGCTGCGCCGCCACGGGTCGCTCGAGGCCGCGATCGCGGGCTGCCTGCGGGAGTCACCCCGTGTCCGCGCCGCGCTCCATGACCACGCGGAGGAGGTCCTCATGTTCAAGGACGTGGCCACGCTCCGCACACCGGAGGTCGAGCTCCCGCCCGACGCCCCGACCGACGTCGCGCGTGGCGCGGCGGCCGCGCGGGAGCGGGGACTCGACACCCTGGCCAAGCGCCTCGAGGGCGGGCCGAGCTAGTCCAGACTGACATCCGCGTCGCTCGAACGGGGACGACCACCGGCTCAGGGCGTGAAGCGCACGGTGAGCACGTCGCCGTCGCGCATGGCGTAGTCGCGGCCCTCGACGCGCAGCTCGCCCCGATCGCGGGCCGGCGCGTAGCCGCCCGCGGCCACGAGCTCCTCCCAGCCGATCACCTCGGCGCGGACGAACCCGCGCTGGATGTCGGAGTGGATCGCGCCCGCCGCGTCCCACGCCGTGGAGCCCGCCCGGATGTGCCACGACTGCGCAGGCTTGTCCTCCCCCGCGGTGAAGAAGGCGAGGAGCCGGAGCAGCCCGAACGCGCCGCGGATCACACGCTGGAGCGAGGAGACCGGGGCGACGCCGAGATCCTCGCGCATGGCGGCCGCGTCGTCGGGCTCGAGCTCGGACAGCTCGGCCTCGAGCCGGGCCGACACCGCCACGATCGCCGCGCCCTGTGCCGCGGCGTGGGCGGCCAGCGGGGTGGGTGGGGACGAATTCTCGTCCTCGCCCTCCTCGACGTTGGCCACGAAGAGCACGGGCTTCGCCGTGAGCAGATCCGCGAGGGCGACGCGGCCGAGCTCGGCCGGCGGGGGCACGGAGCGGGCCGGCTTCCCGGCCCCGAGGGCGTCGATGAGCTCCCGCAGCCATGCCTCCTCGAGCTTCGCGGCACGCTCGCCGCCGCGGGCGGTGCGGACCACGCGCTCGTGACGGCGCTCGGCGGCCTCGAGGTCGGCCCACACGAGCTCGGTCTCCACGATCTCCGCGTCGCGGACGGGGTCGACCTCGCCCTCGGGGTGCACGACGTCCGTGGCGCGATGGGCGCGGACGACATGGACGAGCGCGTCGGTCTCGCGGATGTTGGCCAGGAAGCGGTTGCCGAGTCCCTCACCCTCGTGGGCGCCGCGGACGAGCCCGGCGATGTCGTGGAAGGCGATCGTGTCCGGGACGACCTTCGAGGCGCGGACGAGCGTGGCCACGGCGTCGAGCCGCTCGTCCTCCACGGGCACGACGGCGACGTTCGGCTCGATCGTCGTGAACGGGTAGTTCGCCGCCTCGGCCCCGGCGCGCGTGAGCGCGTTGAACAGCGAGGACTTCCCCGCGTTGGGAAGGCCGACGATGCCGACCTTCATCGCGCTACCACCGCTCCGAGCACGGCCCCTGCGGCGACGTCGCTCGGCCAGTGCACGCCGAGGTAGACCCGGGAGACGGCCATCACCGCGGCGGGAAGGGCGAGCGCGCGGATCCCGTAGGCCCGGACGGCGGCGACGGACGTCGCGGCGTGGGCGCTCGGGAACGAGAGCTGGGTGCGCGTGTGGATCAGGGCCGGAAGCTCCGGCACCCGGGGACGGGGGCGGCGGACGATGACCTTCAGAAGCTGGTTGAGCGCGTAGGTGACGGCCACGGCCCGCACTCCGCCCAGCCACTCGCGCCGGCGCCCGGGTTGCACCGCCGCGCCACCGAGCCCGAGCGCCACCCAGACGGCACCGTGCTCCCCCAGCCGGGAGTAGGCCCGGACCGCCCGCTCCAGCGCGGGGGCGTGCCCGCGGGTGCGCAGCGCGCGGAAGAGGGCGAGGTCGAGCGAGCTCAGGCCGCGCCGAAGCCCACGCGGTGCTCGGAGGAGTCCGTCGTGATGTAGATGACCTTGGGCACGTAGATGAGCGCCGAGCCCTCCTCCGTCGTGAGGTCGTGCCAGCCGCCGGAGCCGAGCGCCCCGCGCAGCCCGCTCAGCGCCTCCTCCGAGAGACGGGTGGAGAGGGGCATGGTCCCCTCGAAGCCGATGGTGACACGGCGGACTCCAGCCATCAGTGGTCAGCTCCTTGGACGATCTCGGTGAGCACGCCGCCGGTGGCCGCCGGGTGCAAAAAGGCGACGCGCGAGCCCCGGATCCCCGGGCGCGGCGTCTGATCGATGAGGCGGACCCCCTGGTCGCGCAGCTGCACGAGCGTCTGCTCGATGTCGGCGACCCCGTAGGCGACGTGATGCAGCCCCGGCCCCTTCTTCGCGAGGAACCTCCCCACGGGGGTGTCGGGACCGAGTGGGCGCAGGAGCTCGACGTGGGAGTCGCCGACATCGAGCAGCACGGCCTCCACGCCCTGCTCCTCCACGGTCTCGCGGTGGGCGGTCGGCATCGCGAGACGATCGCCGTAGAGCGCCAGGGCACCATCGAGATCCTCGACGGCGACGCCCACGTGATCGATCCGGCCGAGCATCGCGGCGGGAGGATAGGGACGGCCCGAGCCCTCGGACGTCAGGGGACTCGTTCGAGGCGCGGGTTCGGGCGGACGTGGCGGCCGACCTTGGCGCACGGGCGCCCGTCGACGTCGACGATGTCCGCCGTGTAGTCGTTCGCCCCGCGGATGAGCGAGGACCCGACCCCGTAGGCGTCCACGGGCACCCCGGCCGCCTCGAACTCGCCGATCCGCTGGGCGTCGAAGCCGCCCGAGGCGACGATCCGGACGTCCGGATGGCCGGCTCCGTCAAGCCCCGTGCGCACCTTCTCGACCAGCCGGGCGTTGACGCCCGTGGGCGCGAACTCGCCCATCTCGTGCCACAGGGCGCGGTCCACGAGCTTGTCCGAGGTGTCCAGCCGCACGCCCCAGAGCTCGGGCCCGAGCGCCTCGGCGACCTCGAGCGCGGTGCGCACCGAGTCGTTCTCGAAGTCGACGAGGACCGTGACGTTCATGTCGGCGGCGTAGCGGTCGGCGAACTTCCGCGCCGCGAGCGCGGTGTCCCCGCCGTAGGCCGCGATGAGCGCGTGAGGGACGGTCCCAATCCCCCGGCCGCCCCACCAGGAGGCCTGCGCGTCGGTCGAGACGCCCTCCGTCCCGGCGATGTAGGCGCCCCACCCGTCCCCGGTCTGCACGAGCCAGTGGTCGTGGCGGGCGGGGAAGTAGAAGATCGGCTTGCCCTGCGCGGCGGCCACCACCGTGGCGACGTTGGCCATGATCAGCGAGCGCCGGGCCAGGCAGCCGAGGTAGACCGTCTCGAGGTGCGCGAAGAGGTGGTAGGGGCCGGCGATCGTCATGACGGTCTCGAACGGCGCGATGCGCTCGCCCTCGTGCAGCGCGGCGACCTCGAGCCGGTCCCACCCGGGCTCCCACGACCCGTCGCCGCCCCGTTCGCCCGCCGCGAGCTTGAGGACGGCGATGGCCTCGTCGATCCCGCCGCAGAACGACTCCTCCTTCTGGAAGACCTGCATGAGCACCCGCGGGCGATGGCCCTCGTGCTCGAGCAGCGCCTTCGTCTGCACGAAGTACGCGTCGGAGTACCACCCGTCGCGCATCCGTTCGACGGGTAGGCGGAAGACGGCGGGATCCAGCCGGGTCCGGGTGGCGCTCAGACCCTCCATGGCGCGATGGTACGGGCTACCGGGTGACGCACACGCCGCGACGGGCCACGGTGGCGTGGCCGACGCCATCGACCACGCGTACGCGGACCATGTGGCGCCCGGGGCGCGCGAACGCGTGACGTACCGTCGCGCCACGCGCTCCGAAGGACCACTCGATCCGCTTCACGCCCGACCCGCCGTCCGCGGCGACGACGGCAAAGCGTCCTGCGCGCCCCGCACGTAGCCGCGAGGGAGCGACCAGCGCATCGATCTTCGGCGGGTTCACGTCGTAGATCGCCGACCTGATCTCCCGGTTCGCGTCGTGAGCCCCGCGGAGCCAGACCGCGATCCCGTCGCCCGCGGCATCGAGCGCGAAGGCGGTTCCGCGCACGCGTCCCTCGCGTGCCACCCCCACCTGCGACGGACCCGCGCCGCGCAGGTAGTGCAGCGCCCCGTCCGTCCCCGGCCAGAACGCCATGAGCACGCCGTGCTCGTCGTAGACCGTGCGCGGCGCCTCGAGAGCGGGGCCCACGGCGCGGTCCACGAGCATCTCGCCGGTCGCCCTCCGGACCGTCGCGGCGCCGGCGCCGATCCCGTCGCGGAGACCCACGGCGACGTCGCCGTTCGGGCCCACCGACACCGTCCGCTCGTCGAGGTCGCCGGGCTTCCGCACCGAGGAAGCCGCTGGGCGCGGTGAACGTCCCGCCGGGGCGGCGGACGGAGAGGAAGCCACCCGTCGCGTTGCCCAGTGCCTGCCCGAGGAGGACGACGTGTCCGCGCGCCCCCACTCGGAGCTGGTCGATCCCGTAGTGGGTGCCGGCGATGGGCTCGGGTGCTCCGAACGCGCGGCCGGCGGCGTCGCCGCGCCGATTGCCGGCGACGCGCAAGACGTACGAATGCACGTCCCGCCCCACGTCGTGCGCTGCGCCGAGGCGTCCCCGGCGGTCGCGGCGCTGGATCACGAGCCCCCGCACGTCGACGGTGTATTCCTTCCGGGGATCGCCCCCGCCGGAGGGGGTCTCGTCCTCGCCTAGTGGATGAAGACGCCGGCGGGCGTGATCCGACGCGGCGGCCCGAACCGACCTCCCACGCGTGCCGCGCGCAGCGTGACCCCTCCGCCCGATCCCCTCGCCAGGATCGCGAGCCTCCCCTCGTCGTCGAGCGCGATCGCGCCGGAGTCGACGGCGACCGGTGACGACCACCGGCCCCCCGCGGCCCGGCTCGCGACCAGGAGCCCGCCCCGCGTGCTCCAGCGCACGAGCGCGTCCCCTCGCGCGTTCACCGACAGCGTGGGCGCGTCGGGGCCACGTCCCGGGCGACGAGCGAGACGGGCTTCGTCCAGGGCTGGGCGGCGGGGGCGGCCGGCGCGCCGGCGGAGGCCAGCCAGGACGGTGATCGCGAGGGCGAAGGACCGTCTCACCTCAGCATGGTTCCCGGGAGCTCGTGGAAGAACCTCGCGGCGAAGCCGAGGTCGCGCACGTCGATCCGCTCGTCGGCGCCGTGCACGAGCGGGGCGGTCTCGAAGAGCGTCATGTGCTTCTGGGGGAAGAAGCCGTAGGCGACGCAGTCGGGGAACGTGTCGCGGAAGGTGCGCGAGTCGGTGAAGGCCGGGAGCATCGTCGCGACCGCCTCGGCGCCGGGGTCGTTCTCGGCCACCCAGGCCGAGATCGCGTCCATCAGCGGGGTGTCGGCCGGAGAGCGGTTGCCGACCACGGTCTCGATGAAGTCGATCTCGTACCTCCGACCACCGGCTTCGCCGGCGGTGCCCGCACCGAGCAGCTCGGCGATCCGGGTCCGGACGAGGTCCTCCCCCAGCCCGGGCGGCACGCGGCAGTCCACCCGCAGCTCCGCACGTGCGGGGATCACGTTGATCTTGTCGGAGGCGTGGATCATCGTCGGGGCGAAGGTGACGCCGAGCATGGGCTCGACGAGCACGGCGAAGCGCGGGTCGGCGTCGGCGAAGTAGGCCACCGCGCCCGCCGGGTCCTCGGGATCGGCACCGAGGGCGCGCGCGAACGCGGCGGCCTCGGGCGGCACGTCGTAGGCCGGGCCCGCGTCCCGGAAGCGCGCGAGCAGCGGCACGAGCTTGAGCAGCGCGTTGTCCCCCATCCGCGGCATGGAGGCGTGACCCGCCGTGCCCGCGGTGATCACCCGGAAGCGGAACGTGCCCTTCTCCGCGCAGCACACCCCGTAGAGCCGCCGGTCGCCGAAGGGCACCACGTCGCCCGCGCCCTCGTTGACGAGGAAGTCGCAGCGGACCTTCTCGGGGTGGTGCGCGCAGAGCCACATGGCGCCCAGGCGCCCGCCGACCTCCTCGTCGACCACGCAGAGCACCATCAGCTCGCCGCGCTCCGGGCGCCACCCCCCGCGCGCCAGCGCCGCCGCGGCCACGACCTCCGCCGCGGTCTGCGACTTCATGTCGACCGCGCCGCGGCCCCACACGAAGCCGTCGGCGACGTCGCCGCTCCACGGGTCGTGGTCACCCCAGTCCGCGGGATCGGCGAGGACCGTGTCCACGTGGGAGAGGTAGGCCAGCTTCGGCCCTGGCGCCTTGCCGGGCAGCCGCGCGATGAGGTTCGGCCGCTCGGGCTCGGCGCCGAGGAGCTCGACGTCGAACCCCGCCTCGCGGAGGTACCCGGCGAGGAACTCCTGGGCAGCGCGCTCGTTCCCGGGCGGGTTGACCGTGTTGAAGCGGATCAGCTCCGAGAGGACGCGGGTGGTCTCGTCCTGGAGGTCCACGGGCACGGGCGGCAGGCTAACGGCGCGCGGCCTCTCAGTCGTGCACGCGGGCGAACGCACGGCGTATCCGCAGGGGCGCCGTGCCGTGCGCGAGCAGGAGGGTCCGCCCGTCGGCCGCCGGGCGGAGGCGGACGGTGATGCGCTCCTCCTCGCGGCCGCGCCGGGCGGCGAACACCAGGAGGTCCTCGCGCTCGTGCGCGAGGAGGTAGCCGTGGGACTCGAGCGGCGGGACGAGGTGGGCGAGGGCGGCCTCGCGCACCGCCTCGATCGATTCGCCCAGGACCTTGCGCTCCGCGAAGGGGCGGCGTCCGGGCCGACGGGCAGCCGCCCGGTCGTCTCGGGGACCTCGTGGGGCAGCGCGGGGAGGTCGCCCTGGAGGGCGTCGAGCTCCCCCCGCGTCACCGCGACCTGGACGCGGGCGATGCGCTCCTCGAGGTCCTCGACCTCGAGCCGACCCTCCAGGTGCGACGCGCGCAGGCGCAGCACGGCCGCCTCGCGCTCACGATCCGACGCCCGGACGTCGCCTTCCATGCCGCGGATGTTCGCGGCTCAGGTCACGGCCTGCATCCCGGCGCCGGCCGCGGCGACGAGCAGCACGGCTCCGATGGCGCGCACGAGCGCGCGATCCGACAGGCGGCCGGTCAGCCGGGAGCCGAGCAGCGCACCGGGGACGGAGGCGGCGGCGCCCACGAGGAGGAGGTCGACGTCGGGCGGGTCGTTGGGGAGATGCCCGACGAGGCCGGCGATCCCGACGCAGAAGCCCACCGCGACGTTCGTCCCCACCGCCCGCCGGGGCGTCTCGCCCACGAGGCGCAGCAGGGCGGGCATCCGCAGTGAGCCGAGGATCAGCCCGACGACGCCGCCGAGGACGCCGATGCCCAGGCCGGAGAGGACCGCGGCGCGCTCGTCGAACGCCGCCGTCCCCGTGTCGGGCGGGGGGGGCGCGTCGGGCCGGCGCAGGAGCTGGATCCCCGAGACACACAGCACCACCGCGATCACCCCGAGCAGCGCGCGGCTGGGCAGCGCACCTGACACGTAGCCCCCGACCAGCGCGCCGAGGATCGACGGGGGCGCCATGACCCTGAACAGCCGCCAGTTGATCCGGCCCGCGCGGACGTGGGCTACGGACGCGGTCGCCGCCGCCACCGCCGAGATCGCGATGTTCGTCCCCGCACCCGCGGCCGCGCCCGAGGCGGCCAGGAGGATCACGGGCAGACGGATGTTCCCGAGCACGAGCCCGACCAGCCCGCCGACCAGCGCGACGAGGAAGCACCAGACGGCGACGAGGACGACCTCCACGCACGGGATACTGCCCCGCGATGGCCGAGACCCTGTTCGACACCGGTGAAGGACCGGAGAGCGCGGGCGTAGGGCCGGGGCCCGACGCGCCGCTCGCCACGCGGCTGCGCCCGACCTCGCTCGCCGGGTTCGTCGGCCAGGAGCACCTCCTGCACCCCGGCTCCCCGCTGCGGATCGCGATCGAGGAGGCCCGGCCGCACTCCATGGTCCTCTTCGGCCCGCCCGGGACGGGAAAGACGACCCTCGCCCGGCTCGTGGCCCACGCGGCGGACGCCGCCTTCGAGGAGCTCTCCGCCGTGCAGGTCGGCCGCGCCGAGGTCCGCGCGGTGCTCGCCCGCGCCGAGGAGCGCCGCCGCGCCGGCCGCGGGACGATCTTCTTCCTCGACGAGATCCACCGCTTCAACAAGGCCCAGCAGGACGCGCTGCTGCCGGCGGTGGAGGACGGCCTGGTCACGCTCATCGGGGCGACCACGGAGAACCCGTACTTCGAGGTCAACGCCGCGCTGCTCTCCCGCGCACAGGTCTACGAGCTCCACGAGCTCACGCCCGAGCAGATCCGGGAGATCCTCACGCGAACGGAGATCGAGGCCGAGGACGCCGCGCTCGACTTCCTCGCCGACCGGTCCGGGGGCGATGCCCGGGCCGCGCTGTCGGCGCTGGCCATCGCCGAGGAGCCCGTGTCGCTCGCGCGCGCGGAGGAGGCGTTGCAGCGCCGCGCCATCCGTTACGACAAGGACGCCGACCAGCACTACGACACGATCTCGGCATGGATCAAGGCGACCCGCGGGTCCGATCCCGACGCGTCCCTGTACTACCTGGCGATCATGCTCGAGGGCGGGGAGGACCCGCGCTTCGTCGCGCGGCGGATGGTCGTGCTCGCCTCCGAGGACGTCGGCAACGCCGATCCCGGAGCCCTCGGGCTCGCGGTCGCCGCCGCGCACGCGGTCGAGCACGTGGGGATGCCCGAGTGCCAGTTCGCCCTCGCCCAGGCCGCGATCTACCTCTCGCTCGCCCCGAAGTCCGATGCGACGAAGCGTGCCCTCGGCGCGTCGCGGAACCACGTCCGCGAGCACGGGGCGAAGCTCCCGCCCGGTCCGCTGCGCTCCGCGGCCTACCCGGCGGCGCGCAAGCTCGGGCGTGGGCAGGGCTACGACCACCCGTTCAGCCATGCCGAGCGCGTCAGCGGGCAGGAGCTGCTGCCCGACGAGGTCGCGGGCGCCCGCTTCTACGAGCCCGACGATGGCGAGGCGGAGCTGCGCGTGCGCCGCGACGCGATCGAGGCGACGCGACGGAAGCTGGGGTGGCGGGCGTGAGCGCGCAGGCCTACTGGAGCGTCCTCGGCCTCGAGGCCCGGTCGGCCTACGTCCGCCGCGCCGCGCAGGTCGTGCTCGATGTCGCCGGTGAGCTCGTCGGGTTCCTCGGGCGCGAGCACGGGCGGGGGCCCGACCAGGCGTGGGCGCTCGAGCTCCTGCCCGGCGTGGACGCGCTGCACTGGGCGGCCGGCGCCGCGCCGCACGCCCTCGCCCCGCGCCGGGTGCGCGCGCACACGCCCCTGGCCCGCGGACGGCGAGCCCGCCTCGTGCGCGCGCCGGTGGGGACCGTGGGCGTCGTGCCCTCCCCGCGGGCGCCCTGGGCATGGCCGCTCGAGCACGCCGGGGTCGCGCTGATGGCGGGCAACGGCGTCGTCCTGCGTGCGAGCCCGGCGGCCGAGCGGATCGTGCGCGTCTGGGAGCGCGCCGGGGTCCCGGAGGGGCTCGTGGTCCTGGGCAGCGAGGAGGACCTCGCCCGGGCCGACGTCGTCCGTGACGATGGCGCCGCCCATCGCGATGCCCCCGGCCCCATGCTCGTCCTCCGCGACGCCGGGCTCGAGCGCGCCGCCCGCGCCGCCGCGTGGGCCGCCGACCCCGGGGTGCCGGCCGGGGTCGCCCAGGTCCTCGTGGCCCGCGACGTCGCCGACGCGTTCGCGCGCGCGCTGGCCCGGGTGGGAGGCGAGGGCGTACCGATCGAGCCCGTCGTCGACACCGAGGAGGCTCTGACCCGCGCCGCGGCGGGGCCGCCGGCGGGGGGCGCGTCGGTATGGAGCGACGACCGCGCCCAGGCCCTCCGGGTCGCCGGCGCCCTCACCGCCCACGTCGTGTGGATCAACGACCACGCCAACCCCGCCGGCCCCCGGTCGCCGGAGGCCTTCACCGCGGTCACCCGCCCCGCGCTGCACGTGGGCGCCGGCCCGGCCCCCTGGTGGCCGCCCCGCGACGCCGCCCTCGCGCGCGCGCTGGCCACCACCGCCGCCCTGCTCTACGGGCGCGAGTCCGACCGCGCCGGCGCCCTGCGCGACGGGATCCGTCCGCTGCTGCGCGTCGCCGGCCGGTCGCTCCGGCGCTGACTATGTGTCGCTATTCGGCGACTGGGGACCCGCCTCCGGCACCCCTAACCTCCGCCGCCCGCGTAGTTCAGACTCTGAAGCTCCCGCGGATCGGGCACGGGGACCTCGAAGACGTTCGCGGCCCCGTCGGGGTCGATGATCGAGCTGCCGTTCGACGCGAGGAACTCGAGCTCCTGGCGCTGGCCGAGGCCGCGCCCCGCGAGGCGCGGGTCGAGCAGGAAGCCGTGGGGGTCGGAGGACGCGGTCAGGGTGCGGTCGTTGCGGTAGACCGTGGCGCGGTCGAAGAGGTCGCCGGCGTGCAGGAGGGTGAACGCCGTCGGGTTCGGCACCGTCCGGTCGCCGTAGGCCACCTGGTAGAGGACGTTCTTCGCGTCAGCCTACGTCGGCACGCCGGCCAGGGCGCCGGTCACGCCGCGCGGGCGCTGGGCGTGTAGCGCAGCCTGTCCGGCAGGAGCGGGACGAGCACGCGCTTCAGGTACTCCGCGCCGCCGACGACGGCGAGGCCGCGCATGGGATCCCACGAGAACCCGTACTGGCGGCGGATGTCCCCGGGCAGCAACCCGACCGTGATGAAGTTCGCGAGCTCGAGCAGCGGGCGCACCCTGAGGGGCACGGGCGGGTGCATGACGATCCTGATTCCGAGCTCCCGCGCCTGCGGGATGAGCACGAGGTCACCCGAGGTGAGCATCCGCCGCATGTAGTCCTGGAAGTCCGCCCAGGTGCCGGGCATCTCGGCGTCTGCCAGCCCGAACAGGCGGCCGAAGGTCTTGTACTCCTGCCAGTAGGCCTCGCGGTCCACGCGGCCCACGTAGCGCTCGTGCACGACCACCGCGGAGTCCACCAGCGTGGCGAGGATCCACAGCAGGAGCTCGGGATCGTCGGCCGAGTAGGGCGTCCCGGCCGGAAAGCGACCCGCCGACTCCGGGATCTCCCCCCGCACCCGGCGGTGCATGGCGCGCACGCGGCGGGTCAGGCGGTCGGCCGTGGCCTTCTCGCCGAAGGCGATCTCGTTCATCACCGCGGCGGTGCGGTTCAGCCGCTCGTAGGGCTCATCGAGGGCGCCCGTGTGCGCGAAGAAGCCCGCGAAGGCGACGGGGTGCGCGGCCTGCATGAGCAGCGCCCGCGGCCCGGAGAGACCGACGACGTTCTCCCGGTGGACCCGGCGCACCCAGCTCTCGTCGGTGAAGTACGAATCGCTCATCTACGCTGGGTACGAGCCTATGCCCGCCCAGGCCTACACCGGCAAGCCGTGCGTGTGCCAGCTTCGCAAGGGCACCTGCGACCAGTCCTGCGTCCAGGGGATGCTCGACACCCCGTTCTACATCGCGTGCCTGAAGCTCACGGGGCGGCGCTGCCTCGTGATCGGGGGTGGTGAGGTCGGTGTGGAGAAGGTGGAGGGACTGCTCGCGTGCGACGCGAGCGTGACGGTCATCGCCCCCGACGTGGAGCCCGTCCTCGAGGAGTACGGGCGCGAGGGCTCCCTGGGCTGGGAGCGACGGGAGTACGCGGGCCCGGCCGACCTGGAGGGCGCCTTTCTGGTCATCGCCGCGACGAACGACTCCGAGGTGAACATCGCCGTCTTCCACGACGCCGAGCGCCGGGCGATGCTCGCGAACGTCGTCGACGTGCCGCCGCTGTGCAACTTCATCCTCCCCGCGATCGTGCGCACGGGTCCGCTGGCGATCGCGATCTCCACCGCCGGCGCGTCCCCCGCCCTGGCCAAGCGGATGAAGCGCGAGGTCTCCGAGCTCTTCGGCGAGGAGTACGCCCGGCTGGCGATCATGCTCAACGATGTGCGCGGCTGGGCGAAGGGGACGCTGCCCACCTACCAGGACCGCAAGGCGTTCTTCGAGGAGATAGTCAACGGCGAGCCCGACCCGGTCGAGCTCCTGCGCACCGGGGACGAGGCCGCGGTGCGCGACCTCATCAGCGCCGCCCAGCACGCCCACGCCTGAACGGCGGTCACGTGTACGATTGGTGTATGGCCCGCGTGCGCACCAACATCGAGATCGAGGACGAGTACGTCCAGAGGATCATGAGCCGCTACGAACTGCGGACGAAGACCGAGGCGGTCGACCTCGCGCTGCGGCGCCTCGCCATCCCCCCCATGACGCGCGAGGAGGCCCTGGCGATGGAGGGCGCGCACGCCATCGACCACGTCCCCGCCGATCCACCGCCGCGCGGCGTCGAGTGATCCTCGCCGACTCGTCGGCGTGGATCGAGTACGACCGGGCGACGGGCAGCGCCGTCCACCACCGCGTCAGGGCGCTCATCGCGACCGACGCCGAGCTGGCCGTCACCGAGCCGGTCATCATGGAGGTGCTCAGCGGGGCGCGCACGGATCGCCGCGAGGCCGAGCTGCGCGAGCTACTCGAGCGTCATCAGCTGCTGCCTCTGGACGCGGGGGGCGACTTCGACCTCGCCGTCGGCATCTACCGTCGCTGCCGCGGCGCCGGGATCACGCCGCGCGGGACCCTCGACTGCCTGATCGCCGCCGTGGCGTGGCGACGAGGCGCCACCCTGCTCTCCTATGACGCCGACATGGCCCGGATCGCTGCGGTGATCGGCCTCGACCTCGACGATGCCTCTCTGAGCTCATGACCGACGAGCTCACCCACCTCGACGCCGACGGACGGGCGCGGATGGTCGACGTGGGTCAGAAGCAGGAGACGGCCCGGCGCGCGGTGGCGCGGGCCGAGGTGGTGTGCGGGTCGGCGGTGGCCGAGGCGGTGCTACGCGGCGATGCCCCCAAGGGCGACGTGCTCGGTACCGCGCGCCTGGCGGGGATCATGGCCGCCAAGCGCACGAGCGAGCTCATCCCGCTCTGCCATCCCCTGCCTCTCGACGCGGTCGAGGTCGAGGCCGAGGTCGCCCACGACCGGATCGTGCTCACCGCGACGGCCCGGACGACCGCCCGGACGGGGGTCGAGATGGAGGCGATGACCGCGGCGTCCGTGGCCGCGCTCACGGTCTACGACATGGTCAAGGGTCTCGAGAAGGGTGTGGAGATCGCCTCGATCGTCCTGCTCGAGAAGACCGGGGGGAAGTCGGGGGACTGGCGGCGATGAGGACGGTCGTGCTGACCATCTCCACCACCGTCGCCGCGGGTGGCGCGGAGGATGCGTCGGGGCCGCTGCTGGCGTCTCTCGCCAAGGAGGCCGGGGCGGACGTGGTCGCGCTCGAGGTCATCCCTGACGACCGCGCGCTCATCGAGGACCGGCTCCGTCACCACTGCGACGACGGGTGCACGTTCGTGTTCACGACCGGCGGGACGGGATTTACCCCGGACGACGTCACGCCGGAAGCCACGCGGGCGGTTATCGAGCGCGATGCCCCCGGCTTCGCGGAGACGATGCGCGCCAGGTCCCTCGAGTTCACGCCGCTCGGGATCCTCACCCGCGGTGTCTCGGGGATCCGCGGGCGCACGCTGATCGTGAACTTCCCGGGCAACCCGAAGGCGATGGGGCAGCTCTTTCCCGTGCTCGCCCCGACGCTCGCGCACGTGGCCCAGACGCTCCACCGCCGCGGTGGCCGCGCCGCCGGCGGTTGACGTCGCGGGCCTGAGCCGCCGCCAGGGCGACCGGCTCGCGCTCCGTGACGTCTTCTTCACGGTCCCCACCGGGGCCGTGGCCGTGGTGCGGGGACCGAACGGCGCGGGGAAGACCACGCTGCTGCGGATCCTCGCGACGCTCCTGCGCCCGCACGCGGGAACGGTGCGCGTGCTCGGCGAAGCGCTCCCCGACCGCGGCTGGGCGGTCCGCGGGCGGATCGGGTTCCTCGGGCACGAACCTCTCCTGTATCGCGACCTCTCCCCGCGCGAGAACCTCCGCTTCCACGCGCGCCTGCACGACGTCTCCCCCGCGCGCGGGGAGGAGCTCCTCGAGCGCGTCGGGCTCGCCCTGCGCGCCGACGATCCCGTCCGGACGTTCTCGCGCGGGATGGTGCAGCGGGTCGCGCTCTGCCGCGCCCTGCTGCACGACCCCGAGCTCGTCCTGCTCGACGAGCCGCGCGCCCACCTCGACGCCGCCGGGTCGGCGCTGCTGGATCCGCTGCTCGCGGGCCGGACGTGCGTCATGGTCTCCCACGACCCCGGCGAGCCGGGGGACGTAGAGCTACGACTCGTTCGGGGGGCGGTGGCGTGAGGGCCGCCGCGGCGATCTTCCGCAAGGACCTCGCACTCGAGCTGCGCACGGGCGAGTCCGTGCCCGCCATGGCGCTGTTCTCGCTCACGACGTTCGTCCTCTTCCACTTCGGCCTCCAGCGCCGCGCGCTCGAGGGCGCGCTCGCCGCCGGCGTCCTGCTCGTCACCCTCCTCTTCGCCGCCGTGCTGGCTACCTCGCGGCTCTACGTCGCCGAGCAGGAGGAGGGCGGGCTCGACGGCTTCCTCCTCGCGCCCGTCGACCGCACCGCGCTCCTGGCGGCCAAGGCGGCCGCGCTCTTCGCCTTCCTCGTCGTGCTCGAGCTCGTCGCCGTCCCCGCCTTCGCGCTCCTGCTCCTGGGGCCCACGCCGGATCTCGGCGCCTGGCTCGGAGTCGCCGGGATCCTCCTCGTGCTCGACCTCGGCCTCGCGGTCACCGGCGCCCTGGTCTCCGCCCTCGCGGTCCAGACCCGTGCTCGGGAGCTCATCGTCCCCCTCGTCGGGCTCCCCCTGCTCATCCCTGCACTCATCGCCGCCGCCCGTGCCCTCGCGCCGCTCCTGATCGCCGGGAGACCGGAGCCCGTAGAGATCAGGTGGGTGGCCGTGCTCGGGCTCTATGATCTGATCTTCGGCCTCGTCGCCTACGGGGTCTTCGACTTCCTCCTCGAGGACTGATGTCCGGGTCCCGACTCCGCCCCCTCTCCCTCCTCACCGCCCTCGTAATGACGGGAGCGTTCCTGCTCGCGTTCTTCTACGCGCCGAACGACGCCGACCAGGGATTCATCCAGAAGATCTTCTACCTGCACGTGCCCATGGCGATCGTCGCCCTCGGAGGGTTCGTGTTCGGGGGGATCGCCGCGATCCAGCATCTGCGCACCGGGGACCGCCGCCACGATCTGCGCTCATACGTGGCGATCCACCTGTCACTGATCCTCGGGGTCGGCGTCCTGCTCACGGGCTCGATCTGGGCCAAGGCCTCCTGGGGCCACTGGTGGGTGTGGGACGAGCCGACCCTCGTCTCGTTCCTGCTCGTCTTCCTGCTCTACGCGACCTACCAGCCGCTGCGCTTCTCCATCGAGGACCCGGAGAAGCAGGCGCGCTACGCGAGCGTCTTCGCGATCACCGCGGGCGCCTTCGTGCCGCTGAACTTCCTCGCCGTCCGGCTCGCCTCCTCGCTCGTGCACCCCCGGGTCTTCGCGAGCACGACCGGCGGCCTGCCCGGCTCGATGATGCTCACGTTCCTCGTCTCGCTCACCGGCATGGTCCTGCTGTTCGTGACGCTGTGGAAGTACGAGATGGCCTCCAAGCAGGCCTCGGCGCAGCTCAAGGCGCTGCGCCGGCGCCTCGTGGGTGACGACGGGCTCGGGGCGGTGCCCGCGGGCCGGAGCGCGGCCCCGCAGCTCTGATGCCCGCCCTCCCCCTCGACGAGGCCGGGAAGTACGTCGCCGCGGCCTATGTCGTCTTCCTCGGGCTCATCCTCGTCTACGTGGCGATCATGGCGATGAAGCTCGGGCGGATCACCGACCAGATCGCGGAGCTCGCGGAGGCGGTCGGCGCCCGGGAGGAGGCCCGCGAGGAGGAGCAGCGCGTCGAGGTGAGGGCACCGTGAGCGAGGTGCTGCTGCTCGGGGTGTCCCACAAGACCGCGGCGGTCGCGCTGCGCGAGAAGCTCGCGCTGACCTCCGCGGGGACCGAGGCGTTCCTGCGCGACCTCCGCGGTGAGACCGAGGTGCAGGAGGCCGTGGCGATCTCCACGTGCAACCGCACGGAGATCTACCTCGTGGGCGATCCGGTCGACGTGGAGAGCGCCGCGCTGGCGGCGCTGGCCCGCCTGGCGGGGATCCGGCCCACGGAGCTCGCGCCCTCGATGTACGCGAAGCGCAACTGCGACGCCGCGCGCCACCTCTTCCGGGTGTCCTCCGGGCTCGAGTCGATGATCGTCGGCGAGGCCGAGGTGCAGGGCCAGGTGCGCCGGGCCTCCGAGACGGCACGCGCCGCGGGCACGACCGGGCCGCTGACCGACCGCCTCTTCGGAGCCGCGCTGACGACGGGCGGGCGCGTCCGCGCCGAGACGGGGCTCGGCGCCGGGGCGCTGTCGGTCCCCTCCGTGGCGGTCACGCTCGCGCGCGAGACGCTCGGAGGGCTCGAGGGCCGCGAGGTCGTCGTCCTCGGCGCGGGCGAGACGAGCGAGCTCGCCGCCGCCCGCCTGCACGAGCAGGGGGTGGGCTCGCTGTTCGTCGCCAACCGTCGCCGCCAGCGCGCGCTCGAGCTCGCGCGGCGCTACGCGGGCGAGGCCACGAGCTTCGACGAGCTGCCCGAGGCTTTGCTGCGCGCCGACATCGTCGTCTCCGCCACCGCCTCCCCCCACGCGATCCTCGGTCCCGAGGAGCTGTGGGAGGTCATGGCCGCGCGCTCGGGCCGCGCGCTGCTGCTCGTCGATCTCGCCGTACCGCGTGACGTCGACCCCGAGTGCGGCGAGATCCCCGGCGTGACGCTCTGGGACGTGGACCACCTCCAGGGCGAGGTCGCCCGCAACCGCACGGGGCGCCAGGGCGAGGCCCGGCGGGCGGAGGCCATCGTCGAAGAGGAGATCCAACGCTTCGCGGCATGGCTCGGGTCGCTCGAGGTCCTGCCCACGGTCGCCGCGCTGCACGCCCGGGGCGATGCCGTCGCGCGCCAGGTGCTCGAGGAGAACGAGGGCCGCTGGGAGGCGCTGACCGACCGCGACCGCGAGCGGCTCGAGGCCATGGCCCGGGCGATCGTGGGGCGGCTGCTCCACGAGCCGACCGTGCGCATGAAGCGCGCCGACGACGACCGGGTCCACCTCCGCACCCAGGTCATGCGCGAGCTCTTCGGCCTCGACGAGGCGCGCGAGCCGTCGTCGCGCCCTTGAGCGGGCCGCGGGTCGGCACGCGCGGGTCCGCGCTCGCACTCGCCCAGGCGCGCCCGGTGGCCGAGGGCCTCGGGGGTGAGCTCGTGGTCGTGCGCTCGGAGGGAGGCGCCGACGACAAGGGCCGGTGGGTCGTGGGGCTCGAGCACGCGCTCCTGGCCGGGGAGGTCGACGTGGCGGTGCACTCCGCGAAGGACGTGCCCGCCGAGCTGGCCCACGGTCTGTCGCTCGTGACCGCGCTGGCGCGGGAGGACCCGCGCGACGCGCTCGTGGGCGCGCTGCCTCCGGGCGGCCGGGTGGGGACGAGCTCGCTGCGGCGCGCGGCGCAGTTGCGGGCGGCCCGGGACGACCTCGAGGTGCTCGCCCTGCGCGGCAACGTCGACACGCGCCTGCGCAAGCTCGACGAGGGCGCGTGGGACGGGATCGTGCTCGCGGCCGCCGGGCTGCGACGGCTGGGGGTGGACCGCGGGGAGCCGCTGGACGCGGTGCCGGCGGCGGGGCAGGGGATCGTCGTGCTCGAGGCGCGGACGGGCGAGGAGATCGGGGTGGGCGGCGACGCCGAGGCCGAGCGGGCGCTGCGGGCGGAGCGGACCGTGGTGCGGGAGCTGGGGGCGACGTGCCGGACGCCCCTGGGCGCGCACTACGCGGACGGGATCCTCCGCACCTGGCTCGGCCTGCCCGACGGTTCGGCGTGGATCGCCGACGAGGTCCGCGGCGGGGATCCCGAGGCGCTCGGCGCGCTCGGCGCGGAGCGTCTGCTGGCCGCGGGCGGGCGCGAGCTGCTCGACGAGGCCGAACGGCAGGGCGCGGCGCTGCCCGACGCGCCGGCCTCGCTCCCCGAGGGAACGCCGCTGTGAGCCCCGATCCACCGGGGCGGCGCGGCCGCGTGTACCTCGTGGGCGCGGGGCCGGGAGACCCGGGGCTGCTCACCGCGCGCGCGCTCGAGCTCATCGCCCGCGCGGACGTGATCCTCCACGACCGGCTCATCCCCCCCGGCGCCCTCGACGGTGCCCGCGCGGATGCCCGGCTCGTCTACGTGGGCAAGGAGGGGGGAGGCGAGGTGGTGCCGCAGGAGGAGACGACCGCGCTGCTCGTGACCGAGGCGCGTGCGGGCCGCGAGGTGGTGCGCCTCAAGGGCGGCGACCCGTTCGTCTTCGGGCGCGGCGGCGAGGAGGCCGAGGCGCTCGTGGCCGCGGGTATCCCGTGGGAGGTCGTGCCCGGGATCACCTCGGGGATCGCCGCCCCGGCCTACGCGGGGATCCCGGTGACCCACCGTGACCGCGCCTCCGCGGTGGCGCTCATCACGGGTCACGAGGACCCGGCCAAGCCGGAGTCGGCGCTGGACTGGACCGCCCTCGCCGCCTTCCCGGGGACGCTCGTCTTCTACATGGGCGTGCGCCAGCTCGGGCGTATCGCCGAGGCCCTGATCGCCGCCGGACGCTCGCCCGACGACCCCGCCGCGGTGGTCGAGCGCGGCACGTTCCCCGGGCAGCGGACCGTCCTCGCGCCGCTGGCCGAGCTGCCCGAGCGCGTCCGGGAGGCGGGCATCCGGCCGCCGTCGATCACGCTCGTCGGCCCGGTCGCCGGGCTGCGGGATGATCTCGCGTGGTTCGAGTCGCGCCCGCTGCACGGGCGGACGGTCGCCGTCACGCGCGCGCGGGCGCAGGCGAGCGGGCTCGCGGCGCGGCTGCGGGCGCTGGGGGCCGAGGTGGTCGAGGCGCCGGCGATCCGCATCCACCCCCTGGAGTTCACGCTCCCCGACCTCGGCGGTTACGACCTCCTGTGCCTCACCAGCCCGAACGGGGTCGAGGCCCTCTTCGGCGCGCTGCGCGACGCGCGCGACCTCGTGGGCCTGACCGTGGCCGCGATCGGCCCGGGCACCGCGCGGGCGCTGCGCGAGCGCGGCGTCGAGGCCGACGTAGTCCCCGAGCGCTTCGTGGCCGAGGGACTGGTGGAGGCGCTGGAAGGCGGGGGTTGGGTGGGGTCCGATACCCGGGCGCTCATCGCCCGGGCGTCCGAGGCGCGCGACGTGCTCCCCGACGCCCTGCGCGAGCGTGGCGCGGAGGTGGACGTCCTCGCGCTCTACGAGACGGTCCGCGAGAGGCTCTCCGACGCGGAGCGCGAGCGGGCGCTCGGCGCCGACTACGTCACCTTCACCTCGTCCTCCACGGTGCGCTTCTTCCTCGAGTCCGCGGGCCGGCCGGGCGACGGCGCCCGTCTCGTCTCGATCGGCCCGGTGACCTCGGACACGCTGCGCGAGCACGGCCTCGAGCCCCACGTCGAGGCGGCCCGCCACGACGTGGACGGGCTCGTCGCCGCGCTCGAGGAGGATGCCGGCGGGAGATGACCACCCTCGGCGCCCCTCGGCTCCACCTCCGCCGCGTCGCCTCCACGAACGACCGTGCCCGCGCGCTGGCCCAGGCCGGTGCGCCGCACGGCACGCTCGTCACCGCCGCCGAGCAGACCGCCGGCCACGGGCGGCAGGGCCGGACGTGGAGCGCGCCGCCCGGAACCGCGCTGCTGTGCTCGCTCATCCTGCGCGAGTGGGACCCGTTCGTCACGCTCGCCGCCGCCGTGGCCGTGGGCGAGATCGTGGGACCGGCGGCGGGGATCAAGTGGCCGAACGACGTCCTGCTCGATGGTCGCAAGGTCGGCGGGATCCTCGTCGAGGGCCGGCCCCAGGAGGGCTGGGCGGTCCTCGGCATCGGGATCAACGTCGCCGTCCCGCTCGAGGACCTCCCGCCCGGCCTCCGCGCCACGGCGGGGACGCTCGGCCGCCCCCGTGCCGACCTCGAGCCCACGCTCACCACCCTGCTCCGCGGCCTGGAGGCCTGGCTCACCGCGCCGCACCCCGCGGTCCTCGCCGCCTGGCGCGCCCGCGACGCCCTGCGCGGCCGCGAGATCACGTGGGACGGGGGCACCGGCCGCGCCGCGGGCATCGACGCCGAGGGGCGTTTGCTCGTCGACACCCCGACCGGCACCGAGGCCCTCACCGCCGGCGAAGTTCACCTCGGACAGCAGCTGGCGGCCGAGGTGCCGCTGCGAGCTCTCGACTGATCCTCAGGCGGTGACGGTCCCCACGACCGAGCGGGCGGGGGGAGCGGTTCGCCCCAGCCGACCGAGCTCCCCGACGTACAGAGCGATGGCCTCGCCGATGAGCGTCTGCACCTCATCAAGCGTGTCCCCGTGCGCGACGACCCCCGGGAGGTCGGGCGAGTAGGCACCCCAGCCTTCTTCCGCTCGTGCACGCCAACGGACTTAGTCATCGAACTTGGTCTATTCCGCTGGCCTGGGCCGGAGCGAGGCGGCGGAGCGCCGCCCACGCGGGACCGAGCGCGTCGTACAGGGAGGCGAAGAGGGGCTTCAGATCCTGGAAGACGGCGGCGTCGGCCGCGTCGGGGACCTCCCGGTGGGTGATCCGCACGAGCTCGGCGGCGCGGTCCCATGACTCGACGAGGCCGAGAGCCTCGGCGCCCAGCAGCGCGGCACCGAAGCTCGAGCCCTCGTGGCTCGCGGGGAAGTCCACCTCCATCCCCAGCGCGTCGGCGAGCATCTGGCGCCACAGCCGCGAGCGCGCGAAGCCGCCCGTGGCCCGGACCTCGCGGATCTCGTTGCCCGCGTCGCGCATCGCGTCGAGCACGATCGCGAGCTGGAGGCACACACCCTCGAGCGCGGCACGGACGAGGTGCTCGCGGCCGTGCGCGCGCGTGAGCCCGACGTAGGCGCCGCGGGGCAGCGGACTCCAGTGCGGCGCCCGCTCGGAGAGCAGGTAGGGCAGCATCACGAGCCCGTCGCAGCCCGCCGGCGCGCGGGCCGCCACCGCGAGCAGCTCCTCGGGCGCGTCGCCGAGGTCCGGAGCGAGCGCGTGCCCCGCCCACTCGAGGACCGAGCCGCCGTTGTTGATCGCGCCCCCCACGACCCAGCGCCCGGGCGTCAGCGCGTAGCAGAACACCCGCCCCAGGGGATCGACCGCGGGCTCCTCCACCATCACCCGCAGCGCGCCGCTCGTGCCGATCGAGCATCCTGCCACGCCCGGGTGGACCGCGCCGAGACCGAGGTTGGCCAGCGGGCCGTCCCCGGCCCCCGCCACGACTCCCAGCCCGGCCTCGAGGCCGAGCCCGGCCGCCTCCTCGTCGCGCAACCGCCCGGCGTGCGCCGCGGGCACGAGCGCGGGGAGCCGCCCGGCGTCGATCCCCGCCAGCGCGAGCGCCCCCCGATCCCACTCGAGGGTCGACAGTGCGAGCAAGCCCGTCCCCGATGCCATGGAGTGGTCGGTCACCCACTCGCCCGTGAGATGGGCGAGCACCCAGGACTTCACGTCGACCCAGCGCCGCGCGGCCGCGAAGATCCCCGGCTCGTGCTCGGCGAACCACATGAGCTTGACCAGCGGGGACATGGGGTGCACCGGCGTGCCCGTGCGCCCATGCAGCGCGACCCCCTCCCGGCTCGCACGCAGCCGCTCGGCCTGCGCGAGCGCCCGCCCGTCGGCCCACGTCAGCGCCGGCGTCAACGGACGGTCCGAACCATCCAGCGCGATGAGCCCGTGCATCGCCGAGGAGAACGACAGCCCGGCGACGCGCGCACCCGCACCCTGCGCCTTCCGCGCCGCCTCGCCGATCGCCTCACGCACGGCGCGCAGCAGCAGGTCGGGGTCCTGGACCGCCCACCCCGGCTCGGGTTGCTCGAGCGGGTACTCCCGCGCGCCCGACCCGTGGGTCCCTCCCTCGACGTCGAAGGCGACCGCCTTCGTCCCCGTCGTCCCGATGTCGACGCCGAGGACGACGTCGGTCACGTCAGGCCGCGGCGTCCTGCTCGGAGTCCGGGGCCGGATCGGGCCCGCCGCGGCGGACCGCCCGGCGGGCCGCGAGGGCGTCCGCCGCGGCCGCGGCCACCGCGGCGGCGACGTGCTCGGGATCCTCCTTCTCAGCGGCGGGCTTGTTCGCCGTGCGGCGCCGGCGCGGGCGGCGCTTGGCCTTCGGCCGGAGCTCCTGCGCCTCGTCCCCGGCCACCTCGGGCGCGTCCTCGAGCTCGTCGAGGTCCAAGACCTCCGCCCCCCGACCGGCGCCGACGAGGACCTCGCCCTCCTCCTTCTTGCCCCGGGGGCGCCGGCGCTTCCCACGCCGGCCCTTCGGGAAGTTCTTCAGCAGCTCACGGGCCAGGGCGCTCGGCTTGCGCGACATCCGCGTCCGCGCCCCGTTCACCGCGTCCGCGGCCTCGGGGGTGTGCGGCAACGCCGCCGCCAGGAGCGCGGCCGAGAGCCGCCGGTCCTCCTTGCGCGACGCGTGCACGAGCCGTCGCGCGTTGCGCGCGTGCGCGCCGCCGCTCGAGTTCACGAGCAGCCCGAGCAGGCGCTTGGTCTCCGGCCAGCGCTGCACCGCGTACTCCTCGTGGACGTCGCGGGTGTACTCGGCCAGGCGCCAGATCCAGTTGTTGGCCTGGTCGCGGCGCCCGATGCGCTTCTCGGCCAGCGCGCCGAGCAGCACCTTCACGCCCTCGCGCTTCTCCTCGCGTGGCCAGGTCTGAATGATCTCCACCGCGTGGTCGAAGGCCTCGGCGTCCCGCGCCGCGGCGATCTCCTCCAGCGCCTGCAGCCGGAGCTGGGGAGACTTGTTCGTGCGCAGCGACTGGAGCAGGAAGGAGCGCTTGAGCTCACCCCCGCGGTCGAAGTGCAGCATCGCCTTCGCCCGCCGCCAGCCGTTCGGGGTGACCTTCTCCCCCGCCAGCCGGGCCCACGCGAGCTGCTCGCCGTAGTCGAGGTACTCCACCGCGATCCGCCACAGCTCCCGGTGGAAGACCTCCGCGCGGCGCTCGATGTCCGCGGTGACGGGCACGACGCGGCGCTCGACCCGGACCCGGCGGCCGCGCCCGCGGCGCACGGGCCCCACCACGATGGCGCCGCCGCGATAGACGTCGCGGTCGAGCAGCGAATGCAGCGTGACCACGGGGTCGTCGTGGCGCGTGGCGGGGTGCACGAAATCGATGACGAGCCCCGCCTCCTTGCCCGGGTGCCGGCGCGTCACGCGGCCGACCCGCTGCTGGTAGATGCGCTTGGACGCGGTGGGCGCGAGGTGCATGCACACCGTGGCCCGGGGGGAGTTCCAGCCCTCGGCCAGGAGCTGGGCGTTGACGAGCACGTCGATCTTGCCCGCCTCGTAGTCGGCGAGGATGCGCGCGAGCTCGCGCTTCGGCGTCTCGCCCGACACCCCCATGGCCTTCATGCCGAGATCGCGGAAGGCCTGGGCGACGTTGTAGGCGTGGCGCACACCCGCGGCGTAGACGACCCCCGGCACCCCGTTGAAGCGGGTCTTGTAGAGGTCGGCGACCGCGAGGTTGAACGGGAGCTGGTCGAGCAGCTCGGCGAGCATCTCCTGGTCGAACTCCGTGTCGATCTCGCCCCGGCGCAGCGGGACCTTGGCGATGGTTCGCACGCCGGGACCGGGTGGGATCCGGATGGAGCGCAGCGGCGAGATGACCCCGCGCCGCGCGGCCTGCGCGAGGTCGAAGCGCGAGGTCTGGGTGGGGAAGAGGTCGGTGACGTGGCGCGCGATGAGCGCGCCGGTGGCCGTCATCCCGATGAAGATCGGGCCGCTCCAGGCACGGATCGCGCCCGAGGTCTTCTCCCCGAGCGCGGTGTGCGCCTCGTCGCAGATGACGATGGAGTAGGCGTCGGAGACCTTCCCCGCGTTGCGCACGAACCACTGGTAGGTCTCGACGGTGACGGGGCCGTGGGCGTCGTCCTCGCCGGCCATGAGCGCGGGGCGGATGCGCTTGCGATAGCCGCGGTCGCGCAGCTCGCCCTCGAACTGGTCGACGAGGTTGCGCCGGTGGGTGAGGATGAGCACGCCGGCGGTGCGTGAGGCCTCGACGAAGCCCAGGGCGGCGACCGACTTGCCCGCGCCGGTCGCATGCTCGAACCAGAAGCGGCGGTTGGCGTTCGGGTCCTCGGGCTGCTCGGCGAGCTGATCGTCGTCGGCCTGGGTGTCATCCGACCAGTCCAGCGGCTCGTCCTCGGGCTCCTCGTCCCCGTCCTCGTCCTCGTCCTCGTCGAGGGTGGGCTCCTCCTCGCCCGGGGGGGCGACGGAGGCGAGCGGGCCGGAATCGGCGGGCGCCGGCGCCTGCCCGTTCTGGGCCTCGGCCATGAGCGCGGTGAGCGTGCCCGAGAGCGCATCGACCTGGTGGGCGGAGAGCACGGTGCCGTCCACGAGGGCCGGCTCGTCCTCGGAGAGCAGCCGCTCGAGGCCGAGCAGCAGGGAGAACTCGCGCCGCCAGGCGACCGAGGGGGCGTCGGCGCCGGCGTCGAGCTCGGCCAGGGCGCAGTCCAGGGCGCGCCGGCGGGCGGTCTGAGGGGCGAGAACGTCCTCGGACTGCTCGCCGGGGTGCAGGAAGCGCTCGGCGGTGAACCGCTCGGCGCGCTGGAGGGCGCTAGAAATGGGAAGGGGCACTGCCCCGGAGGGTGAATCAGCCATACGTGGCTCAGCTCTTCGTGGTGGAGCCGCCGCACGGGGCGGCAAGACGAGGCGAGGCGGGCCGGGGCTGGTGCGATGGCGACAGCACGCCGGCGCTCGCGTCCCTGTTCAGCATAGCGGTCCTCTCCGGCGGTTTCGCCACCTCGGGCACCGCGGTATCCGCCTCCGGCCGGGAACGCGGCACGCCGGTGCTCGCTGAGCTTTGGCACCCTTGCGACATGCCCCGACACCCGCTCGTCCTCCTGCTCTGCGTCGCCGTCCTCGCCGGCTGCGGGGGTTCGGCCGGAGGCGGCGCGGCTCCGAAGCTTCCCGAGGCCCGCCAGGACCTCGCCGGGGCACCCGCCGTGCTCGCCGGCCTCCATCGGCAGGCCTCGCAGATCCTGCCCGGGGGCGCGGGGGCGATCACGGCGCGCCTGCGCGCCCTGCGCGGACATCCCGTGGTGGTGAACAAGTGGGCGTCGTGGTGCGCGCCCTGCCGCTTCGAGTTCCCCGTGTTCCAGCGGGTGTCGGTCAAGCGTGGGAAGGACGTCGCCTTCCTCGGCGTCGTCTTCCGCGACGGCAACACCTCCGCGCGACGCTTCCTGACGACGCACCCGCTCTCCTATCCCTCCTACTCCGACCCCCGGGGGGCCATCGCCCGCGCCGAGCGGACGGGCGAGGGCGTTCCCATCACGAACTTCTACGACACCCGCGGCAGGCTCGTCTACCAGCACGCGGGGCCCTACCAGTCAGATGCGCAGCTCGAAGCCGACCTGAAGAAGTACGCGCGGGGGACGTGAGCATCGAGATCCGCCGCGTGCGCACCGGCGCCGAGCGCGAGCAGGCGCTCGCGCTGCGCCGGCGGGTCTTCGTCGAGGAGCAGGGCGTGCCCGAGGCCGACGAGCTCGACGGCCGCGACGACGAGGGCCTGCACCTCGTGGCCGTGGACGGCGAGCGGGTCCTGGGCACGTGCCGGCTCGTGTTCGCGGGAGCGACCGTGCAGCTCTCGCGCCTGGCCGTCGAGCCGGCGTGCCGGCGCACCGGGCTCGCCTCCCGGTTGCTCGAGGCGGCGGACGTCGAGACCCGCGCGGGGGGCGGGCGCCGGGTCGTGCTCCACGCCCAGACCTACGCCCGGACGCTCTACGACACCCACGGCTACGTCCCCCGCGGCCCGGCCTTCGTCGAGGCGAACATCGAGCACGTGGCGATGGAGAAGGCGATTGCCTGAGATCCGCGTCGATCCGCTCTCGGGGGCGCGGACGATCATCGCCCCGGAGCGCGCCCAGCCCGCTCCGGTCACCCCCGCGCCCCCGCTCGACGCGGAGGCCGACCCCTTCGCACCCGGTCACGAGGACCGGACGCCCCCCGAGCTCGCGCGCACCGGCGGCGAGGGGGCGGGGTGGAGCGTGCGGGTGGTGTCGAACCTCCGCCCGGCGCTCGCCGCCGACGCGCCCGAGTCCGAGCGCGACGCCGCGCCCGACCTGTTCCGCGCCGCCCCCGCCCGCGGCGCCCACGAGGTGATCGTCAACGGCCCGCAGGCGGTGTCCTCGCTCGGCGAGCTGCCGGTGGGGCAGGTCGGGGCCGCGCTCGAGATGTGGCGGGAGCGGATGCGCGCCCACCCCGAGGCCGCGTGCCTCCACCTCCTCGTCAACGAGCGCGCCGAGGCGGGTTCTTCCGAGCCACACACCCACGCCCAGCTCTACGCCCTGGACTTCGTGCCCGCGGCCGTGGCGCGGGAGCGCGAGGCGTTCTCCGCCCACGCCGCACGCACCGACGGGCACGACCTGCTCGAGGATCTCGTGGGCGAGGAGGTACGCCGGCGCGCGCGGATCGTGGCCATCGACGCCGAGGGCGTCTGCTTCGCGCCGTGGGCGAGCCGCGTGCCCTACCAGCTCCTCGTCGCACCCCGCGCGCCACGCCCGCGCTTCGAGGACCCGGGCCCGACCGCGGCGCGGCTGCTCCACGACGTGCTAGGGCGCCTCACGCGCCGCTTCGGCGCGTCGCCTCCGCTCAACCTGTGGGTGCGCACAGCGCCGCGGGGGGCGGAGCAGTTCTGCTGGCGGATCGACGTCCTGCCCCGCCTCACCGGCCTCGCCGGGCTCGAGCTCGGCACGGGGCTGCACCTCAACGCCGTCGCCCCCGAGCGCGCGGCGGCCGAGCTGCGCGAGGCGTAGTAGCAGAACTGCTACCTTGGGTCCATGACGTCCATCCCTCAGAAGGAGCTGCGCAACGAGGTCGGGGCGGTGCTCCGGCGGGCCGAGCAGGGGGAACGGATCACCGTCACCGTGGCGGGGCGGCCGGTCGCGGAGCTCGGCCCCATCTCGCGCCGGCGCTGGGTGAGCGGCGCCGAGCTCGCGCGGGTCTGGGCGACTCCTGCCCCGCGGACGCTGCACGAGGATCTCCCGGCCTTCCCGGGCGGCCTCACCGACCCCTTTGCGTAGCAGCGGAATGCGAGTCCTACTCGACACTTCGGTGCTGATCGCCGCCGAGAACCCGGGGGAGGTGGAGGGCGGGATCAGCGCCGCGTCCCTCGCCGAACTGCACTTCGGGCTCCTGCTGGCGACCGACGGGGACGAGCGCGCCCGCCGCGCGCAGCGGTTGGGAATCGTCGAGGCGACGTGGGAGCCCCTCCCGATCGACGCCACGGTCGCGCGTGAGTGGGGGCGCCTGGCGGCGACCGTCGCCGAGCGGGGCGGGAAACCGCGACGCCGGGCGATCGATCTCGCGATCGCCGCCACCGCGAACGTCCACGGCGTCCCGCTCCTGACCCACGACGCACGCGACTTCGCAATCGTCGACGACCTCGTCGAGGTGCGCGGCCGGGGCGCATGAAGCGCGCCGATGGCTACGAATCGATCGCCGACATGTCCGGGTAGCGCTGCCCCGCCGCCGCGCCGCGCGGCGCGACCTCCTCGATCCGCCCCAGGTCCTCCCAGGACAGCTCCACGTCCATCGCCCCGACGTTCTCCTCCAGGTAGGCCACCCGCTTCGTCCCCGGGATCGGGACCACGTCCTCGCCCTGCCCGAGCAGCCACGCGAGCGCGAGCTGACCCGCCGTGCACCCCTTCTCCTCGGCGATCTCGCGCACGCGTGCGACGAGATCGAGGTTGCGCTCGAAGTTCTCTCCCTGGAAGCGGGGGGAGTGGCGGCGGAAGTCGTCGGGCGCGAGGTCGTCGGGGGAGGTGATCTGCCCGGTCAGGAACCCACGGCCCAGCGGTGAGTAGGGGACGAAGCCGATCCCGAGCTCGCGGCAGGCGGGCAGTATCTCGTCCTCCGGGTCGCGACTCCACAGCGACCACTCGGTCTGGAGTGCCGTGATCGGGTGGACGGCGTGGGCGCGACGCAGCGTGGCCGCACTCGCCTCCGAGAGCCCGAGGTGGCGCACCTTGCCCGCCTGCACCGCCTCGGCCATCGCCCCCACCGTCTCCTCGATCGGGGTCTCCGGGTCGACGCGATGCAGGTACCAGAGATCGACGTGGTCGGTCCCGAGGCGCTCGAGCGAGGCGTCGATCGCTTCGCGCGCATGGTGCGGGGAGCCGTCGATCCCGCGCTGCGCCGGGTCCTCACCGCGGACCATCCCGAACTTCGTCGCCAGCGCCACCTCGTCACGACGCCCGGCGATCGCGCGCCCCAGGAGGCGCTCGTTGGCCCCCCGGCCGTACATGTCGGCGGTGTCGAGGAGGGAGACGCCGAGGTCCAGAGCCCGGTGGATCGTCCGGATCCCCTCGTCATCGTCGGTGTCGCCGTAGAACTCCGACATTCCCATGCAGCCGAGGCCGAGGGCGGAGACGACGAGATCGGAGCCGAGCGTGCGCGTGTGCATGGGTGCGAGCATGCCCGGCGGTGCGTGCGCTGATCCAACGGGGGCGCTCCGCGCGCTCAGGGTCGCGACGCGCGCGCTGGCTGCCGTTCTCCGATAAAAGGAGTAGTATGCAGCAATGTTGACCGTCCCAGAAGCGGCGCGGCGCGTCGGATGTGACCCCGAGACGGTCCGCCGGTGGATCCGGAGCGGGCGCCTCCCCGCCGGCAAGGTCGGGACCCAGCACGTCATCGACGAGGCCGAGCTCGATCTCGTGCTCGGGCCGGACTCGCTTCCCGTGCCCCTCCCGTGGCGCACGTGGGACGACGGGACACCGCAACCCGACTCGGTTGCCCAGCTCCGGCGCTCCCGACGTGGTCACTGACGTGCTGGTCCTCGACGCCAGCGTCGCGGTGCGCGCGACGAGGCGTACGGACGGCTTCGCCTGGTTCTCCGAGGATCTCGTCGCGCCTCCGCTGCTCTGGTCCGAGGCGCGCTCGGTCTTCCACGAGGCGCTGTGGCGGCGTGAGACGACGCGCGTCCAGGCCGACGAGGCTCGTCGTCGCCTCGACGGCGCGCCGGTCAAGCGGCTGTCCCCGCCCGACCTGGGCGACGAGGCCTGGCGTGTCGCCGACGAGCTGGGCTGGGCCAAGACCTACGACGCGGAGTACGTCGCGCTCGCGCGCCTGCTCGGTTGCCGGCTCGTCACCCTCGACGCTCGCTTGCACCGCGGCACGAGACGGCTCGGGTTCGTGGTGGCGCCGGAGGAGGTGTAGGAGACAGGGAGGCGCGGGCCGTGGGTGCGAGCATGCTCCGGCCGTGCGTGCGCTGATCCAACGGGTGTCCCGCGCCGAGGTGCGGGTGGAGGGGGAGGTCGTCTCGGCGATCGGGCCCGGGCTGCTCGTCCTGCTCGGCGTCGCGCCCGGAGACGGCGAGGCGGATGCGGACCGCCTCGCGGCGAAGATCGCGAAGCTCCGTGTCTTTCCGGGCCCGGGCGGACCGTTCGACGCGCCGGTGGGCGAGCGCGAGGTCCTCGTCGTCTCCCAGTTCACCCTGCTCGCCGACACCCACCGCGGCAACCGCCCGGGCTGGAGCGGGGCGGCGCGGCCCGAGCACGCCGAGCCGCTCTACGAGCGCGTGCAGACGGCGCTCGGCGCCCGCGGCGGCGTCTTCGGAGCGCACATGGACGTCGAGCTCGTCAACGACGGGCCTGTGACGCTGCTGCTGGAGTCCCCAGCGTGAGGAGGCCGCCGCGCGGGCTGGCGGCGCTCGTCGCCGGGGGGCTGCTCGTCCGCGGGTGGTTCATGGTCTCCGCCCGGCCCGGCTTTCTCGGCTATCCCGACGCCGTCACCTATGTGATCGCGGCGAAGGAGGAGCTGTTCTGGAGCCCATACTGCCCGGCGGGGTATCCCCTCGTCCTGCGCGGGCTCCGGGCCGTGCACCCGCGGCTCGCCGTCGCGATCGGCGCCCAGCACGCGCTCGGGGTGGCCACCGCGCTGATGCTCCACGCGGTCACCGCCCGCTTCGTGCGCCGGAAGGAGCTCGCCCTGCTTCCGGCGGGAGTGGTGCTCCTCGGCGGCACGCAGGTCGCGCTCGCGCTCGAGCGCCCAGGCGCCGCCCTCGTCGACAACCCCGTCCGCGAAGTCGCGCGTGCCCACGTCGCCGCGCGCCTGCCCCCGGGAGGCGGGCAGCAGCGAGGTACCTTCGTTGCCGAAGGACGGGTCGAGTGCACCGCTTGGGAGCAGGCGGGTGAACCGCGCGGTGGGTACCACTGAGTCGCTCGTGTCGGTCGCCCCGCCCACGAGGATCTTCCCGTCCTGGAAGGCAAGCGAGAAGAACGCGACGAAGCTGCCGTAGGCGTCGTAGAAGCCCGGGCTGCCGGTCGTGCCCTGGAAGCTCGTGTCGGTCGAGCCGTCAGGGTTGAACCGCGTCACGTAGCCCTGTTCAAGATCCGGCGCGCCCACCGAAAGGCGCGTCACCACAACTAGTCGCACGGCAGCATGAGTTCCTCCGGGCCCGCCCACGGTGGGCGGCCCGGAGCATCACCGGCCCTCGTGAGCTCCCGCTCACGGGGGCCGGTCCTCTTTTCGGCGCCGGTGGTCGCGCAACTTCCTCCGCCCCGCCGGGGTTCTCTTAGGGTGAGCACCCTGCGCCTCGCGATCCCGCTCATCCTCGGCGTGCTGACGGCGGCGCCCGCCGCCTGGGCCGCTGGCCTCACCCCGGACCAGCTCCACCGCGTACGACGCCCCGACCGTCGCCGGCGACCTGCTGGCGTTCTCGCGCCACTTCGGGATCTCTCCCTGCGCCTCCACAGGGCCGGCGCCGTGCTTCCGCAAGGTCAACCAGCGCGGCCAGACGGGCCCGCTCCCACTCCGCGACCCCACCGGCCGGGACTGGATCGTCGAGGCCGCCCTGGGCACGCAGGCCGCGCGCGGCGTCTGTCAGAACTGCCGGATCCTGCTCGTGGAGGCCGACTCCTCCTCGAAGGCGGATCTGTCGGCCGGGGTCGCGACCGCCGTCCGCCTCGGCGCCCGGGAGATCGCCACCGCCTTCTCCCCCGTGGAGACCGCCGGGGACACCGCGTACGCCGGCGCCTACTCCCATCCGGGCGTGGGGTCACCGCGGCGACCGGCGCGGCTTCGCCTCGGAGCCTCCCTTCCCCGCCTCCATGCCCGGGGTCGTGGCCGTCGGGGGAACCCACCTGTCGCTCGGCGGTGGCGGTCGTTACCGCTCGGAGCGCGCCTGGTCGCGCGGAGGGTCCGGCTGCTCATCGGTGTTCTCGGCGCCCGTGTGGCAGGCCATCGCCGCGCGACGGGTGGGCTGCGGCACACACCGCGCGCTCGCCGATGTCGCCGCGGTCGCGGACCCCGGCGTGCTCATCCGTACGCCACCCCCACCGGGATCGCGGCCGCGGACCCGGAGATTGATCCCCGCGCCTTCCGGGCCTCTCGCCGACGGGACCGTCCTGCGCGGAAGCACCGCCGCGGCGATCGACCCCGCGACGGTGCGCGTGGGTTTCCCTGCGACCGTGTTCACTCAGGAGTACCTCGTGTCGGTCAGCGCCGACGAGGGAGCCCTCGAGGACCCGGACACGCACCTCGTGAGTGCGGCCGGTGGCGCTCTCCTCGGCGGCAACGCGGAGGCCCGCGCCGGCGGTTACACGACGGCCCCCGATGCCGTCGCCGTGGTCTTCGATCGCACCGCCGGTACGGCGACCGTGGCCTTCGACCAGAGCATCTTCGCCACCGAGCCCTCGGGGTTCCGGTTGCTCGACGCGGCAGGCTCGGACATCGGCGCCGCGGCGACCTCGGCTCCCGTCCCCGTCGTCTACGGGCCGGATCCGCGGGTCGTCCGGGTGCGCTTCACCCCCAGGCAGATCGCCTCCGCCCGAGCGCTGGAGATCCGCGGCTACCGTCCCGGGTCGACCTGCGCCACCGGCGTGTGCGGCGGCCCGTCGGTGACGACCGCCATCAGCGGTCGCGACGCGGGCAACGTCCAGCAGATCCTCTCGCCCGGCCGCTGACGCCGGCCCGGCGCTCAGGTCAGGCTGCCCCGCGCGGCCACCCAGCGACTCGCGAAGGCGAGGCTGGTGTGCTCGGAGAGGACGTCGTAGTCGTGGTCGTAGTGCAGCACCGCCACACCGTGCTCGTCCGCCGCCGCGGCCACGAAGAGGTCGATCGGCTTGACCCGGTGGGAGACGCGGGCATCGCCGGCCAACTCCGCCTGGGCGACGACGGCCCGACGCACCGCGACGGGACTCAGCTTCAGCAGCGGCAGCGCATCGAGCTCCTCGGCGAGCGCGCGGAAGTCGGCGGCGTTCCGCGCGCTGTACCGCATCTCGAGCAGGAGCGGTTCGCACAATCCGATCGAGCCCGCCGCGAGCCCTCGGAAGACCGCTGTCGTGTCGAGCCGTCCATCGCGCAGCCGTGCCCACGCCGAGGTGTCGAGCAGCGCCTCGACGCTCAACCGCGCGTCCAGCCGCGGTCTCGCGCCGCGAGCGCCGCGTCCAGGTCGAGCCCCTCTCCGGATCGGAGCCGTGCGACGAGCCGCTCACGGAGCGCCGCGTCGTGGGCACGCTGGTCCTCGCGCCGGTCGAGGTCCTCGACGAGCCCCCGCGCACCGAGGATCACCAGCTCCGGGAGCGACACGGGCTCGCCCCGCCGACGCAGCTCGTCGAGCGCCTCGCGCACCGAGGGAGTCTCCGTGATCGTGTGGCGGGGAAGCTTCGTCGGCATCGAACGAGTGTAGTACCGAGGTACAGCACCGAGGGACGGTCGCTCGGCGGTCGAGATCCGTACGCCGAGCTGGTCGGAGGTGTGTCGGGTATTTGCGTGTTGAAGGAGCGCCTCCAGGTGCTGATGACCAAGGAGCAGCGACGCCGCCTCGAAGCCGAGGCGGCGTCGCGTGGCACTTCGGTCGGAAGCCTGATCCGGGAGGCGGTGAACGCGCGGTTTGCGACGTTCTCGCGAGCCGATCGGCTCGCTGCGCTCCGCCACATCCAAGCCATGGAGGGTGTGCTCCGGACGCCGGAGGAGCTGAACGCGATCGTCGCGGAGGAACGCGACGCGCAGTTTTTTCTTGCCGACCTGCCATCGGGTTGACCTTCTTCGTCGACGCGAATGTCTTCATCTACGCGGCAAGCTCGGGCACTATCGCGCTCCCTGCCTGGAGATCCTCGAGGCGACCGGGGACGGGCAGGTCGAGGGGCGCACCTCGACCGCCGTCCTCGAGGCCGTCTGGCACGTCGAGCTCTCGGGACGCACTGCGGTCTCCCGCGGCTTGGCTCGGTACGCCCATGCGCTCATGGCGCCCCTCCTCCCCGTGACCGAAGAGGCGTTCGCCCTGGCCCTCACTCTGAACGCTCCCGCCCTCGGGGCGAACGACCGACTGCACGTCGGGACGTGCCTCGCTCACGGCATCGCTCTCATCGTCTCGGCGGATCGCGGGTTCGATCGTGTGGCGGGGATCCGGCGGCTCGATCCTCTCGACGACGCCGGCCGCCGCGAGCTGTTGGGCTCAGCCGTTACGTCGCCGAGAGCGCTTCATTGACGCACATGGAACGTGTGGGAATCCGGGAGATGCGTCAGAACCTGAGCCGATACGCGCGGCGCGCCCGTGGCGGCGAGTCCTTCGTCATCACCGACCGAGGGGCGGAGGTCGCGCGGCTGGTGCCGGCCGCCCTCCATGCGACCGCGAATCGACCGCCGCGTCGCCGAGCGTGGGGCTCGACGGGGCCACGGCAACCTCCTTGCCGCCCTCGATGAGCTTCCCGAGCCCATTCCGGGCCCACCGACCGCAGTCGTGCTCGATGAGCTGACGGCGGAGCGGACCTGACGCTTCCGGCTCGCGTCGGCGGTGACGGCGCTCGGCATCGAGGTTCGCCCGCCGGCCTGAGCTGCTGGGCTCAGGTGGCTGAACCCGCAGCGCGATGGCCCACGAACGTGATGTAGCCCGGGGCGCCGACGCGCAGCTCGACCTCCGTGGCCGGCTCGGGGAGCGTGAAGGAGGCGTACGCCGCGTGGTGGGGCTCCCGCGCGCCGAGACCACGAGCGGCCCCCGAGCGCCTGCGGCGTCCACCTCCACCGCCACCCGTCCCGTCTCGGTCATCACCCCCACGACGACCTGCCCGCTCGGGGCGGGCAGCGCCACCCGCAGCGGCGTGGCGCGCCCGAACACCTGCAGGGTGTCCCGCGTCCACGCCACGCCCGGGCTTCCGGCGGTCTCCATGGTCCACGGCCGCAGGAACGCCGGGCGACGGCCGTGCGGGCGCGGGGTGAGCACGAGGTCCAGCCACGAGCGCGAGAAGCACGGCGCGAGGTCGGGGCGGACTCGCTTCAGGTACCGCGCCAGGGCGAGCTCCTCGGAGTGGATCGGTCGCTCCTCGAACAACGCTACGTCGTAGCTCGAAGCGATGACGTGCTCGCGGAGGTCCTCGAACACGAGCTCGAACTCATGGAAGGAGACGCCGCGGCCCCAGCGCACCCAGGCCTCCCGGGCCTCCTCCTCGCCGCGCGCCGCGGCGCTGGCCATGGCGTCGAGGAAGTCCTCCCGGTCGGAGCGGTCGCGGTAGCGCCAGGCGAGCTCGTCGGGGAGCATCGTCATGAACGGCACCCGGGTCGTGTGGTGGTCGAACGGGATGAGCCGGTTCGGCGTCTCGCACATCACGATCGCGCCATCCTCGCGCGTGACCTCGCGCGTGACCTCGAGCACGGCGAGCCGCTCGTCCAGCGTCAGGTGCTCGAGGACCGCGTAGAGCAGGAAGACGTCGACCTCGCCGCGGCGGGCACGGACCGCGTCGAGGATCTCCTCGACGGGATGCCGCTCGAGCTCGACGCGGTCCGCGACCCCGTCGTCGGTCACCCGCCGGCGACCCTCCTCGACGAGCGCGGTGTCGATGTCCACCCCGATCACCCGCCCCGCCCGTTCCGCGAACGCGCACGACACCGGCCCGTGCCCGCAGCCGTACTCGAGGACGGTCCGACCGGCCAGGGGCACCGTGAGCTCCACCCAGGGGACGAGGAAGTCCCGCGCCCGGGCGTAGCGATCGGGCCAGTAGTTGGGCTCGGGCGCGCTCACGTGCCCGGGGCGACGGTACGCAGACCTGAGAGGCGCGCGGCGGCCGCCTGGCGCACGTCGTAGGTGACGAACGCGTCGAGCGGCGCGAGCTCGATTGCGGCGGCCAGATGAATCGCGTCGAGAGACCGGAGGGCCGGCTCCGGAAGAGCCGCGGCGAAGGTGAGCAGCTCTGCCTCAAGTGGCAGCAGGGGCAGCTCGTCGAGAAGCTCCTCCGCATCGTTCAGCAGCGCCTCGACCGGAGTGTCGGGCTCGCCGACCAGTCGCCGCTGCACCGCGCGCGGGACTTCCGTGAGGGCCAGCTCGCACGACACGAGTCGGGCACCGCGGACGTACTCGAGGAGGGCACCGCTCTCGGGCTCGTCGACGATGAGCTTCAGGAGCGCCGACGAGTCGGCGTAATAGGCGGGCACGTCCTCCTAACGCTCGCCGCGCGTCTCTTCGAGAGCGCGGCTCAGGGCGTAAGGGTCGCCAGGAAGCTTCCGGGGCTCGGGGAGCCGCCCTCGCGGGCGTCGAGGAGGCTTGAGCCGCCCCTCGGCGATGAGCTGGTCGAGCCGGGAGCCCGTGGTCGGCGGCGGCCCGAGCTCGGCCACCGGGCGGTTGCGGTCGGTGACGACGAGCCGCTCACCCTGGGCGACGCGGCGGAGGTAGACGCTCAGGTTCTGGCGGAGCTCGGCGATTCCGACCGTATCGGACATGTACACGAAGCTAGCAGTTCAGGCTCAAGCGCCCGGCAGCCGCCAGCGCACCCCCTCGAAGCGCCCGAAGTCGCGGTCGAAGGAGATGACGGTCGCGTCGTACTCGAGCGCGAGGGCGGCCAGGTGGGCGTCGGGCACGAGATTGCCGGCAGTCCCGACTCCGGCGAGAAGCCCGCGCAAGAGGGAGAGGTGCCGAGCCGAGGGCTCGACGAGGACGGTGTGCGAGGGGGTTAGCCAGACCGCGATCGCAGCATGCGCCTCCTCCACGGAGAACGGGTTCGGAAGCACACGCCGGTGTGGCCACACGGAGGAAGCCGAGGATGGTGAGCCAGGCGAAGCCGACTGTCTCCTGCCCCTCGAGCGCCTCCGCAAGGCATCTCAACGCAAATGGATGCTCCGGCGCATCCTCATTGGCCGCATAGACCAGCACGTTGGTGTCGAGGAGCAGCAGACCGGCTCACACCCCTCGCTACATCTGTCGGATGATCTCCTGGTTCTCAAGCTCGGCGGCGAGTTGGTTGACCTTCGTAACGTCGACGTTCGGCACTCCCATATGCTTGGTGGGCCAAGTGACTCGACGGCCCCGCCCCGCGGAGGAGGACGTCCCGGCGCGTACGGCGTCGTTGAGTGCCTGCTTGAAGGAGACGCCGCGCTCCTTCATGGTGCGCTTGATGAGGAGGTCAACATCGGAATCGAGGGTGACGGTGGTGCGCATCACGGCATCATAGAACCCGTGGCGGTTGATGCTCAGAGCCGCCGAGCGACCTTCCGCGCGACCCGCTTCGCCCGCCGCGCCATCCGGACCCCCGGCTCGAGCTTGGACCCGATCCGCTGCGCGGTCTGGTAGCGCCGGCGCCACATCGCGGCCTCAGCCCGGGCCTCGTCGATGCGCGCCTCGAGCTTGGCCAGATGCGGCGGCGACGCGGAGCCCACCCGGGCCAGGGTGTCCGCGGCCGAGGCGGGCGTTCGTCCGCCACAGGTCCTGGTTCGCCTTCTCCAGGCTGCTCACGTAGCGGTTGTAGACCGGCGCGGCCGCGAGCAGGATCCGCCCGCGGTGGGCACGGGTCAGCGCCTCCTCACCCCAGTTCGAGCAGAAGATGAAGTGGTTTGCCCCGTCGGGATCCGCCCGCTCGTCGAGCACGACCGCCACTTCGGTCTCCGTCGCCCCCGGCGGCAGGATGAGCGAGCCCTCGGCGAGGAACTGGGGCAGCAGCGTCGTGGCCGGGAACCCCGCGAAGGCCGCCTGCGCCTCGGCCCACCCGAAGTCCGTCGCGTGGAACGGGTTGTCCTCCTCGAAGAGCTTGGAGTTCGGGACGGAGACGACGAGCTTCATGCCCCGCTCGGCCAGCTCGCGGAACGCCGCGAGCGCGGCGCCGGGGTCGGGGAGGTGCTCGAGGCCCTCGAAGCAGACGATCGCGTCGAAGGACTCCGCCGTCTCCTCTGAGCGCAGGAAGCGCACGGCGTCGGCGGCGCGGAAGGAGACGTCCTCGCGCCGGCCCACGGTGGCCTGCGCGATGTCCACGGTCGCGGCGTCGTTGTCGACCCCGACGACCTCACGCGCCGTGTCGGCGAGGATCTCCGACCCGTAGCCCGTCCCGCAGCAGAGGTCGAGGACACGCAGGCCCGCCACGAGCCCGCGCGCGAGCTCGTAGCGGTGACGGTGCTCGGAGGCGAGGAGCGCGTGCTCGCTCGCCGACTGGAGCGTCAGGCGCTCGACGACGTCCATGCCACCTCGCTCTCGCGCACGCGCGCATCGATCTCGGCCTTGATCCGCTCGCGGTTGGCGATGGCGATCTCGTTCGTCATGGAATCGGGGCGCACCCGGTAGCGCAGCAGCCGCTCGGGGATGACCGCCCCCCGGCGCCCCGCGCGCTGGAGCTCACGGTAGAGATGCCAGTCCTCGTAGCTCGTGAGCTCCTCGGAGTAGGTGAACCCCTCCTCCTCGAACAGGGCCGGCGCAGGAGCGCCGCCCGACACGTTGCTCTCCGCGTTGGCCGCGCCCACGTTGCCGAAGGGCTGGTAGCCCACGTCGACCCGCCCGCTGCGGGGCTCGCCGTCCTCGTCGATGTAGCGCGACCAGGCGGTGACGAAGGCGAGCTCGTCGCGGGCCTCGAGCAGGGCGAGGCAGCGCGCGACGAACTCCGGCTCGACCATGTTGTCGGAGTCCAGCGGGAGGATGTAGCGCCCGCGGCACTGGCGGATCCCGAAGTTGCGCGCGGCGCCGAGGCCGGCGATGGGCTGGTGCAGGACGGTCACCGGCAGGCGGGCGGAGAGCTCGGCGAGGACCTCGTCGTCGTCGGCCCAGGAGCCGTCGTCGACGATCAGGATCTCCATCCGCGGGTGCGTCTGGGCCAGGAGCGATCCGACCGTGTCGCGCACGAAACGGTGGGCGCGGAAGCAGGGGACGATCGCGGAGACGAGGGGCGGGCGGCGCCCGGTCCTCGGCGGGCGGCGCCGGCGTGGCCGTGGTGCGGCCAGCAGGGTCTCGTAGGCGCGGGCGATCTCGTCGTCGTCCGTCAACTCGGCGGCGAGGCGCAGCGGCGCGTCCGCCCGCACGAGCTCCCCCACGGTCTCGCGCTCCCTCGAGCACCCGGCGCAGGCCGTCCTCCACGTCGTCGACGCTCGTTCCCCGCGTCAACCAGCCACCGGCGCCCGGCCGGATCATCTCCACGAACCCGCCGGTGGGAGTGGCGAGCACCGGGCGGTTCAGGTGCAGCGCCTCGAGCGCCGCGTAGGGCCAGCACTCCCACAGGGAGGGCAGGACGACGACGTCGTGCTCGGCCACCAGTCCGGCCAGGCGCTCGCGGGAGACGGACTCCTCGAGCACCACGCGCGGGTCCCCCTCCCCGGCGAGGCCGATGACGTCACGCATGGAGGTCCCGAGCGGACCGGTGCGCGTGTCGCCCCCGACGAAGGTCAGCGACCAGTCGTCCCCCGGCAGCGCGATCACCGCGCGCGCGAGGTGATGGACGCCCTTGCGGCGCTCGAGGCGGCCGGCGTAGAGCAGGCGCAGCGGCCCCCCAGCGCGAAGCCCGCGTCGGCGCCCGGTGAGCCCGTCGCGCCCCGGAACGGGTAGCGGATCCGCACGCCCGGCACCAGGCGGCCGCGGTAGAAGCGTTCATAGGTGCCGAGGATGTCGCCCCCCTGCTCGATGAGCCGGTCCGCGTGCCCGAGCACGAAGCGCTCCATCGTGTGGGTCGCCTCGGTGGCGAAGTGGTGGCGGATCTCGCCGTCGAGCACGGCGCACATCTCCGCCGAGGTATGCACCCGCACGGCGACGAGCGTGGCCGCCAGGAACGGGTCCTCGGCGTCGGCGGCCTGGACGGTGACGAAGCCCTCGCCGAGGTAGTCGCCGAACTCCACGAGGTCCGGCCCGCCCTCGGGGTAGAGCGCGCGGAGCGTCTCGAAGACCCGCGCCGAGTAGCAGTGCATGTGGGAGAAGAAGCCGGCGGTCTCCAGGCCGTGGGGCTCGGGAACGAAGGCGAAGGCGACGTCGGGCAGCCGCGGGTCGTGCGCCGCGCGCAGCCGCCAGTACTCCTCCTCCTGCGCCGAGGACGTGACGACGGTGACCTCCGCCCGCGAGGCGAGCAGGTGCGCCGCGGAGTTGACGAACACGCCGATCCCGCCCCCGCCGAAGGGGAAGACCTCGCGCGAGACGAGCGCGATGCGCACTAGTGGTCGGTCCGGTTAGTTGTTTGTCTCATCCGGCGAGCACTTTGCCGGTGTATGTCCATTTGAATTGCCGGGCGGTGAGGTTGTGATGCTCGACG
>JAABUL010000939.1_pt1 | contig 59099 bp, 95 predicted proteins | sample 5559151 | NCBI WGS metagenome assembly JAABUL01 (sample SAMN10711876, study PRJNA513368) | rock metagenome | isolation source: Antarctica rocks | place: Antarctica: Victoria Land, Pudding Butte sud
GCAAGCTCTCTTCACCTTCACTTGCCACTCGCCAGTCTTCAGCGCCGCCAGCAGCTGCCGCAGCCAGGTGGCGATGAAACGGTCGCCGTACGGGTAGGCGTCGCGCACCTGTACGTTGATGAATCATGGTCATGAAAGATCAACATATAGACCAGCACTTTCACGTAGTGCAGCGTCGTGCACCGCATTTTGCTGGTTTCGACAGTGTCTTCGTCTGACGGGTCAAATTGAGGACGGCAGCAGTGGGGCCAATGTGCCGCTGTGTGCTGGCATGGAGGCGCAAAGCTGTACAGACGGTGCAGTATCGCGAGTCGCCCCACATAATAGAATCGAGGTTGCCAAGGGAACCGCACCTTCTCTGCCTCTGCTGAAGTTGGACGCGGCCAGCCCAGCACAGAGCGTGCGATCTGGTCCCCGCCCTTGCGCAGGATCGGCACCGTCAGTGGCGGCGCCTCTTTGGGGGCCTGCAGGATCATCAACCACATTAGAGCAGCCCCTCGCCACATTTAGGCCCTGCCTTGGTTCGGGCAAAACATGCGCCAGGAAGCGCATGTGCAGGAGGTCGCAAGGGACATCGGAGCCATTGTAATTTGGCGCCACATTGGAAAGTGTTGGTCTGCTTCTGGAACTATCACCTGGCCAGGGGCGCCGCTGGGTGACGAAGCTGGCTGACCTGTGGCGCCTTCGTCACCGCTGGGCTCCTCTGGCGACACCGCCTCCTCCACGCAAAGCGCCACAAACGCCTGAAAAAGCCACAAGCAAGTTTGTGTCTCAACACACGGAAAAGCAGCAGAAAAAAAAACTGGCTGCTGGCAGGAACAGCACTGGTTGGATCACAAGTCCAACACCATGAGCCGAAGGTGGTGGCATGGCTGCGTCATTCATCCGCTGCTGGGCTCTCGACTGCTGGCAGCTCGACAGGGACATACGTCTCGAGGGATGACACACGTCAGGGCGGCCTCTGCTCCACACATTCTGGCAGCTAAACTACTAAAAACCATGCCATCCGGGCCTGCCCAGGTTCAGTCGATCCAGGTCTGCTGACTTTGCAGGCCTGACCATCTGGAGAAAATCTCCAGATGGTCAGGCCTGCAAAGTCAAGTCAACAGCTCAGTGAGCATGCCTGGCCAGCAGCGCCGGTCGGGGAGGCAGCGTCGGTTTCCTGGCTGCTGGAGTCGCTACCGGGCACGTGGTGTGCCACGGGCGCCTGGGAGAAGTCGCTACCCAGCTGCCACGCCTGCAGAAAGGCAGGAACACAGGGTTCAACACCATCGATTTCCATGGCTGGTACACCTTCACTGGCAGGATCGCATGCTTTGCTGTGCACAGACATCGCGGTGTCGGTCCCATGCAATCAATGTCAACAAGTTGTCACTGCTGGCTCAGGCCGAGCAGAATGTGGACGTTACCTGGAAACGCAAACACAGCCTGCAGTGTCAAAACAATGCAGGCGGTGGTGGAGGCAACCTGAACAGCAGAGCTGAGCGGTGAGACGGTGCAGGGGTCGTGGCTGCCGGTGCATCCGCTGCACGGCTCGTAGGGTGCGCCGCGCGCGGAAAGCGGCTGCGGCATTTGAAAGCAGGCAGTCAGCATGTGGTCGCGGATTCCATCGATCTTCAGGCAATCTGTCTCAGCGCAGCATTCGTAAAGTTGACGGTACAACAGGCCTGCACACTCGCAACTGCAGGTCGTGAGGGCTAACTGGCCGGCGGCGCTGGCAAACGAAGCTGTCGTGTCCTGGCTGCGTAGGTGCTACGCACATGGCAAGAAGAGGCAAGCGCCGGAATGAAGCGACTCAGCTGCAGCGTATCCGGAAGCGAGCAATCGCAGTTCAGTTTGTTGCGTGTTGCGCTCATTGACGCATCAGCGCTGAGCCCTGATGCATCTGGAAGGGGCTGCGGAACAGGCTGATGCTGACCAAATGTTCAGGCGAAGCAGTTGACAGGCAGGAGCGCATATCTGCACAGTCAGATTTGGCTGAATGAATGACTACCTGGCTGGCGACGTCGGCGAACGGCGATGCAGTCTCCGAGTCCCGCGCAGCAGCGTCGCCGCTGCACACCTCTGGGGTTGCCGAGTCGTCGAAGCGGGAAAGCAGCAGCGTCTGGAAGCGGGAATGGTAGCAATCTTCAGTGTTTGACATCAAACTGCCCAAGGCCGCTGCACTCATGACTGCAAGGGGAAGCTATGGCGCGCTGTGCCGCACCCGCAGCATCCCAGCACTGCCGCAAGAAATGCTCTTCAACAGCAATCGTGTATACAAGGGAATATGCACGAAGCCCATCATCCTCAGTCACGGTGTCGCTGCGAGGCAAGTGAACTCGTTTCCCAGAATGCTCCCAGCCAGACTGTCATGACCCTCCTCCGACATCAGCACCTGCGGCGGCGGGGTGCTGAACGCAGGCGAGGGCTCAGTCGCCGAAAGAGTGCCGTATGAAGGTGGCGTTCGCTTCAGCGACGCCTGTTCCTGCACGCATGGCATGAAACAGGCTCGACCCGCAGAGTGTTTGCACACGACTCGACAGGTTCAGCAATGTGCCTCGGTCCGCAGGCTGCGCGATCCTAGCAATACGAAGCATCCTTTCCACGTGCATCCTTTCGCACAGACGGGAGCTTACCTGAGGGTCTGGTGTTTCAGGTGCAGGAACGGTCTGCAAGGCGCAGGCCCCAAACACACAGAGTCATGCCTCAGCTTTGCTATTGCACACAGGCCTGCTAGACTGAATCTTTCAAAGACAGCCATGACAAACCACCTCAACAGGCGGACATCTCTCACCTCCTGCCGCGGCTTGCTCATCTCTTGCCTTGGCTCTGAATATTGGACGTCCGAACAGTTGTCTCGCGCAATCGCGATCGCGATTGTGGAGGACACTTAACGCCGAAGGCTGAGCGGTGCTTTTGTGCTTGCAGTTGATAGTGTAATTGCTTGCAGTTGATAGTGTAAAGTTTGACGCCGTCTGCGCCTAGAAGGGCGTCAGGTGTGAGGGATTGGGAATCCTGTCGCTTTATTCACAAAACGACAGGATTCCCAATCCCTCCGTGTCCGACAGACAAGTCTGACACTTCGCTCAGCAGGATGATGACAGTGAGCTGCGCTAAGAGCACAGGCTTCCTCGAGCCCGGCTAATGAGCTAACATCTCGAGGCTATCCTAGTTTGAGGTCCACCCTGCTGAGTGCCAAGCAAATTTGATTTGCGTCAAATGCTTTCTGTGTCGGCGATTCTTGAGCAGGAATCATGAGCGGACCGCTGAACCTTGTGCCTGGTCGCCAGGCGCGCCTCCAGTATGGATCTGCAGTCCGTCGGGGTCTAAAGCTGTTGGAGGTTGATGAAAGCGTGCTGAAGGAGCTACAGACGCGCGGGTGTGTCCTGAACGTGCTCCCAACATCGAAGACGATCAAACACACTGTATGTGTCGGGTCCTGAGTCGAGGTTGATCAGATCAAGGCGTTGATCACTGGGTGGCGCTGCAGATTCAAATTGCAAGCACCAGTGCTGCATGTGAACGTAGCAGAAATGCTCGACAGGACTTGTATGAGTCGTTCATTGTACGAGTCTTTCATATCATATACCATCCTCTCGAAGCGCAGACAGTCAAGACACATGTGAGCCTTGCCGCAAGGAGTGTCTGGATTGGGCGGTACAGAATCAGCCCGTGCTCAGTCACTTGCGCCCCTCGCCGGCGATGCAAGCGTGATGGTGCATCCACTGCATTGCAGGAAGCATAACAGTCTGATGCTCAGGCGAATCGTGAGGCTCGTGCTGCTTGGTGCAGGGGCTGCATCAAGGGTGGCTCTCCGGCAGATGAGGCAGTGCTGTGCACGGAGACGCACACCTACGCGCTCAAGCACGTGGGAACAACCAACACGCAGCTGCTGATGCCGCCGGCGCAGGTGTGTTTACAGTTCTCTGCTGCACGCGACGCCAAAATGCCAACATGCACCGTGGCCGCACTGCCAGCAAAAATTTAAGATTGTTGCAGCAGTGAGCCTCAGCGGCAGCAGCAGCCGCTGTCAAGGCAAATCTGCCAGGCTCGAGGCATTGTGGGGGTTGGGTACGTGCGGATACAATGCAAGCCGCCTCGCGCCGCAAACATGCATCTGTGATGCGCAGACCGGTACGGGCGGCGCGGCGTGTATGTGCAAGGCCGCTGAGACAGACGGAGTAACACGTAAAGGCGGTGCATTCGGAGCTTGCCTGTCTTGACTCTGCGTTTGGATGTGCAGACCGGTGCGGTGGATGTGGGTGTGGCTGCAGAGACGGATTACCACATGGAGGCGGTGCTGGCGGCGCCGCGCCTCGCCGACCTGGACAGCCTCCTGCCGGTGCGCCTTCTTCTGGCTTCGGCTTCCGACATGGATCACGCCCCCGGGCACGCGTCCGCTGTTTAGGTGTCCACGTGCTTGGCTTCTGTGGTGTCCTGGAAAGATTTCAGCTTGATGAGGTACGATGAAACAGCGCCACTCGCTAGGATGCCGCACGTGCTGCTTGCGCTGGCGCCAGATAGACTTGCAATTTTTCTTTTCAATATGATGTATTCCGTGTTCGCAGCTGTTTGACGGCGAGGAGGATGGGGGCGCCGCTCTGTCAGGAGGCGGCAGCCCGCGCGAGGCGTCGACCAACGCGGGGCCGCTCACCTTCGATGAGCTGCTCGCGCATGTGCAGGCGAGACTACTCTGTTCTGATCTGGAATAACATCTTTGCTGCCAATCATGTGGGACACGAGGCTGAAATACCAAGGTTGAGACACCGGCCGCCTTCAGGCAACGGTTTGCTGGCGCATGACCAGGCGAGCGTGCCCTGCCCGCGAGAGAGCGTGCGGCATGTTTTTAGCCGACAAATCTGGCACGAGCACGCTTCCTGCCATCGCCTCCTGTGCCACAGAATGGTCTCCCTGCTGTGAACGTTCCCACCACGGCAGCTGTGGCCGCAGGTCACGACTTTTCCCAGACGCCTTCCTTGCATGGTTTAGGGTTTAGAGTACGCTTTGACATGCCGGCTTTCAAGGGAGTGTCGTGCCCAAGCAGTCGTGTGCCGTCTCCCTGGCAGGCCAGCGAGGGGGAGGTGCGAGCTGCTCTGCAGGAACGGAGGGCGGTCGAGCTGGACGGCACATGGCGGCGGCTCGAGCCCGGGTTCCTGGTGCGACCCTCCCGTGCGACCCTAAACCCTAAACCCTAAACCCAGACACCGCCATATCTGATGTTCGTCTGGATCGATGTTCCGCTTGATGATGGCCAGCAACGGCCCGCAGATGGGCAGGAGGCCATCTTAAACCCTAAACCCTTAACCCATGAGCAACGACTCACCTGGCTTGCATGTCTGGCATGGTTCACGGGCGCTCGCAGATCTGGCGATGACTCGACTGCCATTTCTGACTCTTGCGGCTCCTGCCGCACGCAGGGCACCCTGCTGGAGGTGCTGCTGCTGAGTGCGACGCAGCACGGCTGGGCCCGGGAGGCGATTGACGGGGATGCCGCGGCGGCGGCGCTGCAGCAAGACGGCTTTGATCCCCGGTGCGATGCGGTGCTGAGATTCTCCGTGACAATGACAGGAGTTGACTAAACCCTAAGCAGCCAGCTACAGGGAGACAGCTTCATTTTCCGGTGCGTACAGCTCAGGCAAAGAAGTGGCTGAACTGTTTCGGCTGTCGACAAAGCGAAAGCATGCTTCTTGCGCATGAAAGAAGTTGCAGTCGGTCGTGGCGCCCCCCGCTTGCAGTTCCGGCTTGTTTACTTACTTGCAAGCAAACTTGTTCTAAATTCGGAAATCATCGATAGAATGCGCGTGACGCCGCTGCCTGCCTGGCGCAGGGTGGTGCGGCACTGCCTGAGCCTCTTCTGCAGTCCCGCTGACGGCGGCGGCGACTCCGACATCGGCACGCCGCGACGGTGGAGACTGGACGATCAGAAGGTGGGGTTTGATGTTTAGGGTTTAAGGTGCGCTGCAACGGAACCACGCTGCCTGCCGACAGGGATACATCTCAGCCGTGCTGCCTGTGACCGTTGCGGCTCGCCTCGTCGCCTGCACTGCGGCAGCATATGGCATGCACAAAAGAGCTGCCGAGCCGCCGCGCCGGAATCTTCAGACAGAGAGCACAATCAGACAAGCGCACACGATAGACATCGATGCTGACCGGACTCGCATCGCAGGTGGCGCGTCACTTTGCCGTGAAGCTGCTGCAGCAGCAGTCCACCTGGGAGCGGCGCGAGTTCATGTCTGCCTGGCGCGACGCTCTGCCCGAGGTGAGCTGCCACCCCTTCCCTCCACAAACCGCCAGAGGCTAGCTCTAAGGGCGGCTACAGGCTCGGCCAGCACCTGCAACAGGTCCACCTCTGCAGTACGTCTGACAAGCTGGCCTGCCCTTTTGCTGGCTTTCGCTGGAGCAGCATTGTGCGTCCTGTCCAGCTGCATCCTCGCACTAGCACCGCTTCAACAAGTCAGCGGTCGGTATAACACAATCAGGCAGCGCTTTTTGCTTGCAGGGCATAGAGCCGGACGAGAGCGTTCTGCGCGGCGAGGCGCTGGCGGAGTCGGAGGACCGGGTGCGCAGCTTCCCGGCGGGCGCGCTGCCGACTCAGCCCGCGGCGCGCTTCGCCGCGCTGTTTGCCGCGCGCCGGCGCTGGGCGGCGGCAGACATTCTACCCTACCTGCAGGGCGTGCAGGCGAGTGCTGATGAAGACGACATGTGTGGATCCATCGTGTTTCAGTCAGTGTGACGCTGCTCCTGTTCTCCCGAACATGGTGACTTGGCGTTCACAGGCCAGACGTGCGGAACCTTGCTGCTGCGCCTGCGCGTGCACGAGCAGCTGTCTATTGGAACACATTGTGCTTCAGGAAACAATGAGCTTCCTTTGCATGTTTCATTCGCATCATATAGCTGGTTTGCTGGCGCGCAGGCGCCGACGCAGGCTGTGGAGGCGTAGCTGCTGCCGGTGCCTGGAAATCTCAAAAGATGTTAGTGTGGTGGTGAAATGGCCTTGCTGACGCGCAGGCGCCGGGGCATTCTGTAGAGGCGCTGTTGCTGCGGTATGCGCGCGCCAGCCAGCCGTCGCCGGCCGAGCCGCCGGTCTACAGCGCACGATGACTCACCGCCAAACATAGCAGCCAGAAGCAAGGGTGCCGAAGTGCGAAAGAGAGACGGCAGCGGCACCTACGCCGACCAACTGCTGCCGGCCAAGTCGCAAGTCGACACCACGCGGTGTTTCGGCTGCTGAGATGATCGGTGCCAGATTGATGCTGTTGAAGAAGAAAGCTCAAATGACGGCGGCGCTATAAAGCCCCTTGGCAGGAAGGGCCAGGCAGAAGAAAAGTAGAGCTCACGCCTCAGCAGGATTGAGCACGAACATCAATGGAAGTGGCTAAAACTTTTCAGTATGCGCATGCTTCCAAAGCCCGGCGCCACTCGCAGGATTGTTTCCCGTTGATTCAAACATCAAGCAACGAAACCACGCCACTCCTGGCACAAACAAACCACGCCGCTGCTGCCACGACGACTTCGTTCTGAAGTGGCAGCTTCAAACAACTATGCCTATGTGATAGCGAGTCTGTGAAACACGACTAACCTCCGCCAGCCAAATAAGCCCCTGGGGCTACCCTGTTCCATCTGAGATACATGTTGCTGTCTCAGAGTCCACTGCTGGCTGTCTACCTCTACTGTTTGACATCTACTGCTGCTGCTGCTGCTGCTGCTGCTGCTGCTGCTGCTGCTGCTGCTGCTGCTGCGCAGCCGCCGCCATTGCGATGCGCTGCTTGTGGCGCGCCAGCAGCGGCTGTGCCGCCGCGACCTTGTCGGCGTCTGTCGTGAGCAGCGGCGTGGGCGGCGTGCTGACAATGCCCTCGAGCTCAGCCATGCGCTGCTTCACATACGACTCGTAAATCAGCAGCAGGAGCTGGTGTGACTCGTTGTGCGCCCACTTCCCGGCCCATGCGGCGACGTCCGCTGCGATGGGTTCGCGGCCGAGCTGTGCTGCTTTGGCCTCGTACATCTCCCACGCGGCGTCCTGCTGCAGCTGCTCTGCCTGCCGCAGCGGCTCGAGCGCCGCGAGCTCCGCCACACGCTGCTCATCTGTCAGCTGCTGCAGATCCTGCCGCTCCAGGCGCTTTTGCACTGCCGCCAGCGCAGCCACGAATGTCTGCTGCAGCACAGCGGCAAGGTACAGCCACTGGTCCGGCGACAGCTCGGAAGAGTCGCGGATGACGATGTGGCGCTCCAGAACCTTTGCATCCGGCCCCCGCAGGACCGCGATGCAGAGGCTCTTGACGCCGGCTGCGTCGCCGCTGAACATGAGCTGATGGCCGTCCGGCGCGATGACCTTGAGCCGCTGCAGACGCCGCTGGAGCCACTTGAGGCGGCGGCCGGCCGCCAGGCCGTGCATGCCTGCATCTTCCAGCAGCGCGTAGTTGGCGGGCGGCAGGATGACTGTAGGCTCCGCCCAGCCGAGCTGCCCTGCTGCTTCCTCGGACTGCAATTCCTGGGCGGCAAGCGAATGTCGCCCTGCAGTGTCCAGCAGCCGTGTGTGCGAATAGTACTGCCGCAGGCTGCTTGGAGTCACACTCTGCCGGAGCGGCCGCAACACGGCGTTGGCGGCTGCATAGCTGGCCATTGCCGCCAAAGGGAGGTCCTGCTGCGGCTGCTGCTGCTGGTGCGGGCTTTGACCGCCGCCACGACCCCCGCCACCCCGGCCGCCAGCCTGATGCAGCGGCTGCAGGCCGCGACCGCCACCGCAGCCGCGGCCCCCATGACCCTGTCCGCCAGCCTGCTGCTGCAGCGGCTGCAGACCGCCACCATTGCCGCGGCCGAGCCCGCCAGCCTGCTGCTGCTGGTGGCGACCCCCACCCCGACCGCCGCTTCCCTCAGCTTGTCCGTCGCCACGACCGCGGTTGCCACGGCCGCGGTTGCCGCGGCCACGGAATCCCCGGCCGCCAACCTGCTGCCAGCCCCCGGCATCGCTGCCATGCGGCTGAGCCATGGCTGCACTCTCTGCCTGACGACGCTGTGCTCAGGGTCTGCCAGGCCAGGAGAAACCGTAAAGACACCAAGTCCAAGTTTCTGTCACAGTGAGAGACCACAAGCACAAGCACATGGCCAAAGAAGAAGCAACCTTGCTTCTAGTCATGAGACGTCAAGGCAGATGCCGATGTACTGGCAGAGCACGATGAGTCTGACGATGCTTGCAGGATTCTACAATGCGTGTATGCAACGCCCGCAACCCCACGGGTCCTGCTGCTACGTCGTATGCAAGGGAGCTCCAGATTTCCGGCAGGACTGAGGAGCATGGGGCTCACAGAGCCGGGAAGTGACTCACAGCTTGCTGATGAGGCAGGAGACAGCCCAGGGCTGCGTGCTGCAGGCGCGGTGGCTGGAGGGCTCCGGGGGCACCGGCTGTCCCACAAAGCGCTTCAGGCGCGGCAAGTCACTGCGGTCTGCCGCGTCGCCGAGCTCCTCGCGCACTGCTTCCACGTGTGCCCGGTTGAACACCTCCTGCGAAAGACAATGGAGCAAGAACGGCTTGGGCTGGGCACCCCAAACTATCAGTGATGCGAAACGGAAGGCCTCTGCGGAGGTGGAGTTATTCTCCGCAATGCTGAGGTGACGCACCACTCCCACGTGAACACTCCTGCGGAAGAGAGTACAGCAGCAGAGCTCAGACTGTGGCTGAGAACAAAACGGTTTCGCTGAGTTGGTGTTGTGCTCCGCATTGCCGAGCGCCTCGCGAGACGGCTTACATGTTCCCGTGCAATAAGCCCTGCACAGGGGAGCAGGTGGCCCAGTCCTTTGTCGTTAAATACAGATGGCCTTCGCACAGCATTTGCTCTGCCACCATGCAAGCGTGTTCGCTGGATTTCTCATCCAGGCTCGTATCCTTGCCATCAGATGCGGCTGCCGCATCCACATGCAAGTTGTATGGACCATACTTGCAGCAGCCGACATGATGGCAGTACAATGTAAATGAAAACAGTCACTCCAGCTACCTCTGCTGCGGATTTCTGCTTTGCGAAGGGTAGGGTTTAGGATTTAGGGTTTAGCGAGAAACTCGCACCTGGCTGCAGAATCGGCCTTCCCGAAAGGCGGCCAGCGCGTGGCTCCCCCAAATCTGAAACCACCGCTTGGTGAAACCGTACGCGAGCACCACCTGCAAAGCGTGAGCAGGGCTCGACTCCATGCAGTCTGTTGGTGAGAGGTCCCATTGGCGACTGCAAGTCACGCTGCGCAGGCTGGCTGCTGCTGCTTCTCAACAGTCAGACCGTGGACAAAGCCGCGGCTGCCATCACGGCTTTGACTTGCTCATGTGATAGAAAAGCAGCCACAGGATCGCGCAATACCTCGCGACGCTCACCTCTAGCACCGCGGCGTAGTCCAGCAGGGGCCTGCGAAAGCAAAGGTGCTGCACGGCGGAGTGCACTTTGTGCTCACTTAGCTGCGCCGCCGGGTGGTCCTCCTCCTGGACCCATAACCAGTGCAATTTCACGCCGGCAGCACCATGCATGCGGCATTCCCTGTTGAGCGTGGCCAGGCGGATGTTCCCACACGATGCCAGCAGACGCACACAGTTCAATCGTCTGGCTTGCTGGCGCCTTGGCCTTCCTTTTTGTGCAACAGTGCAAGCGACGGTCCGGTGCGCTGGAGGGTTCGCAGATTTGCATTTGCTTTCTTGCAGTCTGTCGTCGCACGCCGCAGTGCTTTGGTAAGCTTCGCATGCCCATGCAAGATCACCTGGCTGAAGGTGTGCAGGGGCGTCTTCTCCACCGCCAGCAGGATCCGTGGGTCCTCCAGATGCTCCTGCGTTGCCAAAACGAGTGGGGATGATACGACTGGATGTCAACGATGCTTGTCATGTACACATGTATAGCACGTGTACCTTGAAATCAACCGGATGGCAACATGGCGTTGATTGCATCTGCAGACAGCCCTCGAGATGCAGTTTGAACTGCCAACGCGCCAAACGTTGCTGCGAATTCAAGCGGTGCTGTGTTGCAGGCAACACCCATGCGCGTCTTTCGCATACCGCAAGGTCGGGCGACAGGTTGCGGTAGATCCTGCAGATCTCCCTGAAGTCAGGAGCCTGCTCCACCCTCAGCTGCAGTTCGCGCTTGGTGTCGGCCCACTGCAGGTGACAGCAGAGCAGACCATCAGCTCCTGTGTCATGTTTGTGAGAACGTTCCAAACCCACCAACTCCTGCATGGACTCTGCGGCACACTCGGCTCAGGCAGGCCAGGCAGAGCGGCGGCGCAGGTTCGGGCATGCCTCTCACATGACTGTTGATGCAGTAACAGACCCTCCAGAACTGCGTCATGACCCACGTGCGGCCCCCGTGGCTGGCTGACGATATGTGATGTGTGAGATGCGCCACATGCGTGGGGCTCACCTCCTCGGCGCTGAGCTGCCCCTCGTCGTCGCTGGAAGTTGGTTCCGCCTCGGGGGACGCCTCGCCGTGCTCCTCGACCAAGGCAGCAGCCCGCGGACATAGACACGGGTGTTATTCTCCTGTCTTACTATGAATGGGTTTGAACTCCCGCAGCACTTTGACGGAAATCCCAACGTCAGAGCAAGTGTACAGTGAGGGTATACGGTGATTATAGCTGCGATAAACCAGACACGCCATGCACGTGCCCACTGGCTGACAATAACAGAAGGGAGGAGCTGTTCCACCCGCAATCAGGTGATGCAGGTGCACTTGTATCTTTTGTTTGCAAGCAGCAGTACCTTTTGTGTCGGCGATTGGGTGAACGGCGGCGGTGGCGAGTCGAAGCCCGCCTTCTGCTTTGGAGCTGACGCGGCTGCGGCGTCAGGCGGACTCCGGCTCTGCGGGCGCTTCGGCCGTTGCGCCTGTTCCTGAGTTCCAGAAGAAGCACGCTTGCAACGAGATTGTATTTGAGAGTGGTGAGCGCACACTGAGGAGGACCATCAGCGCGGTCATAACTTCAGAACACACGTGCCGCCTTTCCACCTCCAAACTGGTCTTCTGAGCCGGCGTCTTGACTTCCGCAGTTGCCTGCAGCAACAGAGAGCACCCAGTCGCCACCCACCAAACGCGGTCCTGTATGCCCAAGCATGCAGGCTTGCTGGGCGCGACAGGCTTGTTCGGCATCGAGCGCGGCACTTCGCACTTGGACAAGATGTGGTCGTTCCGGGAAGATATCAGTGCGGCTAAGTATTTGTTGTGAGTGGGCAGCGCACCCTGGGGTCCATTGGACAACGCTTGTTCACCCGAGGCGCTGCATAAGGCCACTAGGGCGGCAGCCTTCACAACGTTGCCGATATAGATTTCCAATGAAGTTGAACGCAGCGGCTGCAATTGCCAAGGGGGGTCGCTGGCTGGGATCCAACGGAGAATGAGGATCTGAGTGGTTCGTTTCGAAACGGTCCGGAAGACGCAGGACGTGCCGCGTGGAAGCTTGCTGTGCGGAACGGGAGTATGAAGGTGGAGTTCTGGCAATGTGGAAGCGACTCTGCTTGTTGTGCCTTTTTGACGACTTGCATTAGTTCCCAAGTTCCGCACCCAAGTTCCGGCAACGGGATTCAAGTCGCGTTCCCGCTCGGAAGGCAGGATTGCGTCAAAGCGCACTCAGTGCAAGTGAGCAATTTTGCACAGCGAAACGGCCTTCGAGTGACGAACTTGAACATGGGACACCTGGGATGATCCAAAAAATCCGCTCTTGACAGCCGCACAGTCTGCCAGCGGGGCATGCCTGTCATGCCTAGGCAGCAAGAGAGACAGAAGGCTTGATGACGAGGAAAAATCCGGTAACTAGCCAGAGAACGTTGTAAGGCTTGGTTTCCAAGCCTTAGAGTAATGGTGGTGGAATGCGTGCAGGTGCACATTCAGGAAACCACTGATAGACAGGGACGTGATTGCCAGACAACGAACGAACGGTTGCGACACACTCGTTATGCAATACATTGCGGTTATGCAATACGTTGCGCACGCACGCATGTGAATTTCAGGCAGCTGTTGTCTTGCAAAATATGCAGGGGAGATGCGCCACAGAATCGGCGCCACTTGCAGATGTATATATATAGATTGCCGTTGATTCAAACATCAAACGACCAAACCTGCTGCCACAAAATCGTCAGTCCGAGTCCAAGTGCTGCACTCCCGCCGACCGTGAGACCATCAAACCGAGTTGCAATTTAAACTCATATCCCGCCAGTTTTGTGAACACCACGTTGCTTAGGGTCTCACAAATCGCTTGCTGCTGCGAAGCTCACAGCGATGTCTATCCTCTAGTGCTCTGAAAAGTCTGCTGTCCACTGCTGCTGCTATTTCGGCGGCTTCGGTAGCGCTGCCGCCTCGATCAGCATTTTGTGCCCCTTCAGCAGCGGAGCCACTGCCCAGCGGCGCTGGCAGGGTTTCGAGGATGCCTGCCAGCTCTGTGCCCGCAGCCTGGCGTACGATTCGTACAGGACGAGCTGCATACCGTCTGCCATGTTGTGAGCCCACTTGTCAGCCCAGGCTTCGACTTCTGACTGCGTCGGCAGCCTGCCGCCAAGCTGCGCCGCTCGCTCCTTGTACATCTGCAGTGCGAAATGTTGCTGTGGCGTAAGCGCATTGTGCAGTGCATCGACATCTGCGGCTGTCAGCCGCATCTGGGCAAATAGCTGCTGCTGCGCGGCTGCCAGCGCCGCCTGGAACATGCCCCTCTCGACAGCTGCCCACAGCAGCCACAGGTCGGGCGACATCGCTCCAAAACGGCAAAAAAAAATGCTGTTTGCAGATGTTTATGTCACGGCCCCGAAAGCACTGCGCAGCACAAAGCCTTGAAGCCCAGCGCTTTCCCGAGCCTCACGAGCTTGTGGCCTGTTGGCGCAGTGGCCTGCGTTCCTCCAGCCGCTCCTGATTTTTTCGAGGCTGTCAGTGGCCGCCGCGCTGAAAAGGCTGCCATGGGGTCCGCAAATCTCGCGAAGGCGTGCTCCGTGTGAAGCAGCTTGGCTGTTGGCGGGACTTTGCGCAGACTGCCCGCTGCGGCCTCCGACTGCAGCCCATGGGCGGCAAGGGAGCTCTGCTCGATCGGGTTCGCCAGCAGGCTCTCAGCTGAGTAGTGCTGGAGCACCCTGGCAGGGGTGACTGCTGCGCAGAACGTGTGCAGTACGCCGTGCTGCTTCTTGTAGCTGAGCATGGCGGCAGAGGCGCGCAGAGAGTCATGCAGCGCCTGCTGCTGCGCCAGCTGCTGCCGCAGCATCGGCTGGTGCGGACCAGTTGCTGTCCGCCGCGATGACTGCTGCCGCAACCCTGATCAGCCTGCTGCGGCGGCTGCTGCAGCAGTTGCTGACCGCGACGGCCGTGGCCGTGACCGCCAGCTTGTGATGCTGGCTGCTGGCCATGATTGCCGCCGCCACCGTGCTGACCCCCCCGGCCTTGGCCAGCAGCATGCGCATGGTCGCCGCCGCTAGGACCGCCGCGGCCCCGACCGCCAGGCTGTTGGGGCTGTGGCAGCGACAGTTGCCAGGGCCGCTGCCGTGACGCCTGCGGCCTCGGCTTTAGGGTTTAGGGCTGCTGGCCGCGATTGCCCTAAACCCTAAACCCTACCGCCGCGGCCCTCGCCGCCAGCTTGGCCTCTGCCGCGGCTGCCGCGGCCCCCGCGGACAACCACCTGCCGTTCTCCACCATCGTCACCCGGCCGAGCCATGGTTGCACCGCACGCAGATGACGCCGGCTTCAGCACCTGCCGGACGGAATGGCATGGACGAGAAGCCATCAGTCCACGTGCATTGTCACACACAAGCAACCACACTGCGTAGAGAAGAAAACCCAGTGCACCCGTCGTTTATGAAGTATTTAAAAGCCCAAGAAAACTTTCTATTTAAGCTAGTAAAAGCATTTTAATGAGTGAATTTCATGGGACGCCAAGGCAGAAGCTGACGCAGACCGGCAAAGCACCGTGATATTCAAAATGATTCCAGAACACCACAGGACGTGGGCTCAACCTGCTTCAAGGACCTGACGGATGCGGCTAATTGCCAACCGACTCCCAAGGTGACACCGTCATCGCTTTGTTTGGAGAGGTGGAAGACATGCAATTCACTCACATCTCTGGGGAGATTCAAGCCCGCAGATCCAGTCCGCCTTGTTTCTGACTTGGAGAAAATACGCACCATAAACGAGAGGCAGACAGCGCGCTTGCGGTCGCGTAATCCAAATTCATTTTGTTTTGAGGTACTCAGAATGCTGCAAGTGACTCACGGCTGAGCGGAGACGAGCGCAACGCCTTCATGGAGCCACACTATGTATGCCATGTTGAGAGCTAAAGAGCATGCAAGTGACTCACAGCTTAGCTGCGAGGCACGCGACCGGCCAGGGCAGCACGCCGCGCGTGCGGTGGTTGCACGGCTCTGGCGGCACGGGCTGCCCCAGGAAGCGCTCCAGGCGCTGCAGATCTTGCCAGTCCACCAGCGTGCGGTACTTGTTCTGCACCACCGCCAGGTGCGCCCGGCTGAACACGTCCTGTGCAACAGAGCACATGACGACGACGGCTCAGTCGTGTGGGCTCGACGAGGAACAGTGAAGGCCGATGCATTGCAGCTCCTCCCGCCACATCGTCCGCCAGACGCGCATCCCAGTTCCTGTCTCCTCTCACGCAATGTCGAGCAAAGGCGTGTTTGACGACCTGGCCTGAGGCAGCTGTCGAGCAAGCAGCAGCTGGCCGCATGATGAGACACGGCATTCACAGCCGGTGAACGGGGATCCGGATGAGACACGGCATTCCAGTCCCTCTGAACAGCATTTGCTTGTTCTGGAAACCGCACCGTGCTTCGGAAGCGGCCGTCGCGATAGGCGTCCAGCGCGTGTGTGCCCCAGTTTCGGAACCAGTTCTCCGAGTACAGGTACGCTTCCACCACCTGCATGCGCGAGTAAGAAGGCTGGAGTGCAGGCAGCGCGAGAAGAGACTTGGAGTGGCCAGACGTTGAAGACCGCAGGCCATGGACGGACCGGCAAACGGGTTCCACATCCACTCGAGATTCGGCAGATCTGCAAGAGCTCACCGCAGTCGCCACTGCGCCCCTGACAGCTGGTGCAGCAGCCCACGCTCAGGCCTTTGAGCAAGGTGCGGCATTCTGTTGGGCATCGTCCTTGGATGACTTCACGCACCTGCCGCACGGTGTCCCGGTTGACCAGGGGCTGTCGGAGGCACAGGTACTTGACCGCACACAGCATCTTGTCCCACCCCAGCTGCGCCGCCGGATGGTCTTCCTCCTGAACTCAATACACACGCAATCGTCAGGCTTGGTTTCTGCCACCTGGCTTCTTGCACCTGGTTTCTGCCACCGTGTGCAGACCGATTAGTTTACATGTTCCCACAGATACAGGATGCAGGGTATGTCAGTTGGCCTGCTGGCTCCGGTCCATTGTCAGCAGTGCTGAGGTGCAGGGTTTAGGGTTTAGGGTAGGAAAAGACAGCAGCGTTGAATCCTTCAAAGAAAAAAATTTTATTTCTTGTTGGAGTTGTTAGTGTTGCATTTGCCCTGGCATGTCGATGTTGTTGTGAGGGATTACCTTGCGGTAGGTGTCCAGGGGGACCGCCTCGAGCGCCTGCAGGATGGTGGCGTCGATCGGAGCGTCCTGCACCACTCAAAGTCACGCGGCTTAACGATCATTCCTCAACACGGTTGGAGATATTGTGCAGCACACACTAATTGACATCAGGAACCGAGGTTGCCTCTGGCAGCCACCATCATTTGCCATTGCAACACCTCGGCACTTTGATTTGCTGGCCAAAACTGCTGCCGGCCAAAGCGGTCCTAATGTGCGTACAGCTAACAACCATTGTCAAAGTCAAAGTTGCATGCCGACCTTGAGGTCCGGGGGCAGGTTTCGGAAGAACACGATGAGCGCCTGAAACTCGGTCGACTCCTGCTGCGGGCGCTGCAGCTGGCGCTGCAGCTCCGCCCAGTTCACTGCCTCCGCCGACTTGGACGCCTGCAGCAGCGCGTGCAAACTTTGGAATACAGGCGCATATTGCTGAGAATGCTCCTGCATGCTTCGCAAGGCAGGCTGCGCAAGCATTCGCTTTCGATGTGGAAAGCGGCATGACCCGGCCCTCGAGTAAATTCACATTGCAATATCAAAAGTTGTGGAAGCGCATTTCAACACCTAAACCCATGGCGCAGATGCAAATGGGCTTGCTGCCTACAGCCATGACATTTTGTGCAAACAAGAGCGTGTGAGGCATCACCATCTCCCGGTCTGCGGATGCGTCGTTGTCACTCGAAGATCTGTCGGTGACCGACGACGCTTCACTGCGCTTGCCGTCCAGTCGAGCAACCTGTGGATGAACGCATCGATCAATCAATGAGCCCCAATGCAAGAGAGCCACACGATGTCGAGTGCACATCGGTAGAGCCCTCAAAGACAAAACTCAAAACAGGAAGGGTGTAGCATGTTGCCTGCTGCATTTGCCATGCAGAATGGGGCCATGTCATTGGCATACACACTCGTCCAGCGTGATGGACAGCTGGCAAAGCATCACACGGACAACAGGGTCCTGACTCGAGTCAGGCTTCCTGAACGTCCACAGAGCATACCGGTTTTGTTAAGGAGGGTGTGAACTGCGGCGGCGGCGAGTCCGGCCCTCAGCAGCCAGCTCAGCGCCCAGCCTGCCGCAGCGCCGGCGGCCGGAGCCCCAGCTGGCACCGCACCGCGCAGCCATGTGCCGCAGCAGACACCGCGCCCGCAGGACGCCCAGGCCCGCCTGGCAGATATGCTCGCCGAGGTGCGAGCCCTGTGCGCAGGCAAAGACAGCCTGGCAGAGGCTGCACGGGCTCGCATAGATGCGCTAATGCCGGCCCTGCTCAGCTGCGACGCTCAATTGCAGCAAGAGCAGCAGGCCGGCTCGCAGCATCCGGCGTCACTCTCAGAGCCGCTGCATCAGCTAGAGCCTGACCGGCCCCACACGCTCAAGCGCGGCGTGAAGGCCCTGTATGGCGGCCGCAGCAAGGAGCAGTGCGGTCAAGCCGGGGCCACGCTGCAGCCGGGCAATCAGCGCCCATCGAGGCCTTCAAGGCCCTGCGCTCGGTGCCAGCCAAGCGAAAGACGTTGGCGCGGCGCTGTCGACTAGGAGTGGCAAGGAGAACACGGCTCCGCGGCCCAGCGCCGTGCCGCAGCAGCTGGCGCCACTAAGCCTGGCGTGCCCAGGCTGCCCAGCACGCCGGCCAACATGCCAGCCGATGCGGCACCATCAGCAGCGCTGTCGGCGGCGGCAACAGCAGCGGCGGCGGCAGCAGCAGCGTCGGCGGCAGCAACAGCAGCAGCGCGGCTGGGATTGCCCCAGAGGGGCCAGTCAGCCGGTGTGTTGCCATCGGCCGAGCACCCTGGGCGCTATGCCATGCCGATGGTGGCAAGTGCACTCCCTGAATTAATTTAATTATTTGATATTTAGGGTTTGGGGTTTAGAAGCGAAGCTGCTGAGGGGCAGGCTCTGCTGAGCCTTTCTATGGCGGAGGCTGAGGATTCTGGCTGCTACCAAAAGCCAATGTAGAACAGAGCTGTTTTTTTCATGCGATCGACTGCTTGCAACAGCTAGGGTTGCATGCTATTGCTACCACTGTTCCTTGATTTTTGTTGGCAGTGCACTTGGGTGCTAGCATAGAGATGTGTTTGCGGGCAATATGAGAAACAAAAGCCATTGTGCACTCCACGTTGCGGCGCGTCTGTCGCAATACAGGCTTTTGTGGCTTGCTGACTCTGCACTGCCTTCCCAGAACTGCATGCGTAAACGACGCGGGACTGCTCAATAACTTCCATGAACCCACTATAAGTGCCTCCAATTGCGCGCCGTGCCAAACGTCAACGTGCTGTGCCGATCTGTCGAATCACTAATTGCACGAAGCGCTACACCCTGGGCTGGATGCAGCAGCAGGGCAGCAGGGTTTAGCCAGGTGCGCTAGGGGAGCCGATGCGTCCAGCTCCGAGAACAGCAAATCGCAGAAAACATCCCTGAATTATGGCTGCACATCTCACTATAGCTTGCTGGAATAGCTGCTTCGGGTCTTGAGGTCGCTGGTCGCGTTTCGTTCACATCGTATTTGCGGGCAGAATTCGCCGCTGCGAGTCAGATATGCACCGCTGGCTGCTTCGATTATAGGCAATAGCCCCTGCAGAAGTGGCATGTCTTATCAGGACAGACTCGCTGATGCCAAGCAGAGTGTCGATGACATATCAGCTAAAATTGGCGTCAAAGAGCAGCAGCTTAAGGATGCCACCGAGTCGAACGAGACAGGGTTGGCGACGTACTACGTGCAGGCTCTAGAGAGGCTCTATGTATCGCTGGCAAGATATGAAAGCACGCATGCCGACCTCCTGCGCATCGGCCCAGCGCAGCAGCAGGGTGGGTGCTGTACCCTCACCGCAATTCTGTCACTCTATTACCGTGCCGAAGCGCTTTTGTGCACATATAATCGGTGCGATGCTGATACACAGGTGTGCCGCCGCTTTACAGAGTCGTAAGCGCAACTCAGCTTTACGCGGTGTGTACGAGAAATGGGACCCGGGGCTTTGTCACATCGATTGCCGAGCACGGACCCCGCAGTGCCGAATTTGCGGCATGGTGGGGCGATTTTAGCCGTCGTCTGATCCGGCAGCAAGACCTGAAGGTGCGCACGGCTGTGCTTTTTGCGCCGAGGAGCAACAGATGTTGCCATCACGATGTCGCGCTGCCAGACTGAGCATCTCAATATGACCGCTCGTGAAGTGCAGGTGCGGTTATGTATGCCTGAGCCCGACCCAGTGGCCTACGAGGCGATGAAGGTACTGGTGGAGAAGTTATGGATGCGGGCGTTTGGCGGCAGCCGATACAAGATTGTGATCTACACCGACGCCAATGCATCTGACATCACAACCACGAGACCTGATTTGTTTGCAAGCATCGTCCTGCTGGTAAGTGCGCACACATGCGGCTCTGTTTGCGTGACCGGCATGTTGGCTGAGGCCAGCAGCAGCAATTCTGAACACCTGAGCGCACAACGATCTGTGTCTTCGTCAGCCCTATTTTTATCCGGTCTTTTTTCAATTGCAGGACTGCACGCCAGACCCCAGAGAAATGTATTCGACGGGCACCTGGTGTGCGGAGCTGAACGGCTTCGATTCATACGCCGCAAAGTGCACCAATAAGTGTGTCATCCATATTGATCAAGCTGTGTATATGAAATCCTACATAGTTGGCGGATGTGTGAACACTAAACTCCTGCCTCGGTGCTGTGCAATCATGGCCACTCCATTCTGATTCCATTTTGGATCTGAAAGTGTGGACTCAGCTCGTCCTGCGCTTCTTGCAGGGTGGGGCAGTTGTTGGGACGTGCGGGCGCGATGTACGCCGCCCGCCAAGGGCAGCCCACCACCCTGGCGGGCGTGGTGAGCAACGGCGGCGTCATCAAAGCCATCGTCACACAGGTGCTACGACATCCGTCTAGGAGGCACAGAGCTGGGCTGATGGATGTGCCATCCGCATGCGCCGTATAAAGGGCAACTCAGAGTAGGACCTGGCATACGTCTTCATCCAAGGATTTAAGAATGATTACTGATGGCATTGACCGCAACTAAGAAGCACCTTCTTTCTGTGACCCCAGATTGAGCACCCGAGCCACGAGCAGCGGGTATGTATTGCGCAAGGATCAATGGACCTGCGAGGACCGTCGGCGCCGCAGCCGCCAGGCCCGAGCACCCGCAGCCGCCTCTGGCTGCCGAAGCCTGAAGATGTAGACACGTCAAGCGGCGCCTTTAAGGACCTCTACGCAACGCTCTTCACGGTATGTCACGTCTGACTTGCGTTGTCATGGTGCTTCTGCCCAAAGCCGGTGATGCAATGCTTCAGCATCACACATGCCAGGAGCGCGTGCGTCTGCCAGTCCAATGAAGGACCAACTCGTCAAGCAGCCAAATACTCCCTTGGTCTTCGGCTCCAGCCCCCCGCAGCACGCCAGCGTGCTGTTGGCGGCCTCCGTGTGTACTCGCAATCACTCGCATGATGAGCATTGCAAATGTGTCCGGAGGGCGGCATAGCAAGGTAGGCGGCTGAGCTGCTGAACGCTGGCGCCGCCCCCGCATTGCCTGTGAGTTTTCCACGAAGTCACAGCTATGTGAATGGCAATCCTCATGGTGTGTCCACAGGCATTGTGTCGAGAAGGGTTGATAGGCTGCTCGACTTGGGCGTCGTAATGCGCAGGGCGTGGTGCACTGACGGTGAAAATCCCTGATAGAATTCATTCTCAATGACAACGGTTTCGATACATAGGTAGGGCGGTGCGGCGGGGCCGGTGGCGGTGCTGCTGCACATGGATGCCCTCCCCCGGCGCAGTGTACTGACACTATACAGCAATCTGATCATACAAAGCGGAGGTGACAGCAAATGATCTTCTGCACAGCGCAGCGTGGTGGAGGAGGCGACGTACTGGGAGCTGAAGCAGCAAGGCAGCACCAGCACCACTGGCAATGCCAGGGCTGCACTGTCAGACCATGTGACTGGGCATGTGGCATGCAGGCGCAGGCGGCTGCGCAGGAGATGCGGGGCGCAGCAGAGGCGCAGGACCTCCGGTTCCGGGACGGCGACGAGGTGACGCTGCGCAGCGAGAACACGTACACGGTGACGGCCTCCGTCGCCATCAGCCGCAACGGCTATGTGTACCAGTGCCAAGACTCTCAGGGCGCCTCCATGTACCTGCGGGTCGACCCCGCGATGCACCTGCTGCAAGAGGACAACAAGCTCCACACCATCACGCGGTCGTCGTTGCAGGTTGCTTCCGTCCACACTGTCATCCTCTAAAATGCCGCTTTTGTTCACCTGGATCGCTGTGAGCCGCCCTGGGTCGGCAATTCAGTGATTGTTCAACCTCTGGAGCTGCGCTTCCAGCACAGGATCTCAAGAGCACTGGTATGTGATGCATAATGTGCAATATTGATGCACTAGGTATACCACGTTGCATCTCTGACCCTGCCTTTCCTACGTGCTCCTGTCCTAGGCGCTGACAACGGCCGCAGTCGCCAAGTCGCTGGGCAAGGGCGCTGCGGAGCTCGGCATCGTGGAGGCGGGCGTGATCGCAGAAGTGCACCGCGGCGGCTCAAAGGTCGTTGGCGCGCTCACCGGCAGCATCGCCGTCGCTAGCGTCGACCACGGCGAGGCGGCAGACACGATGCCGCGGCCGGCGACGGCAGCACAGACGTCGCAGCTGCTGGTGGACGTGCTGGGCAATATCATCACGCTGCTGGTGCGCCCTCTCTGCGCGCACTTGCTAGAGGTTTTGCGCTGCAGCAATGTCTCGATTCCTGCAATGAGCCGAATGTCCAACAAGTGTCCCCGGATTCTGGGCAATGTCATCACGCTGCTGGTGCGCCTTCTCCGCACGCACCTGCCAGTGCTTTTGCGCTGCAGCAATGTTTGGATTCCTGCCGTGAATGAGTGTTCACATCGGTGTTCCGTATGCTGGGCAATGTCATCACACTGCCGGTGCGCCCTCTGCACGCACCTGCCAGTGCTTTCACACTGCAGCAACATCGCGACTTCAGCAACGAGCGAAATACTGATGTTAGTGTACCCATGCGGATGTCCAGCGTCTCATCATTGCAGTGGCTCTTTGCAACAAGACTTCCCAGTTCGACATCACAGATAGATGCTGACTGCTGCCTGGATGAAACCTGCAGAAATGCGGCACGTGGCACGGGGACATTACACTGCGCAACATCGCGCACGGCGGCGGCCGCTTCCACCTGCTGGATTTTGGCCTGGCAGCCTCCGCTGCGGTGGAGCGCAGCATGCAGAGCTACAATGTGGCAGTCCCGCCGCTGTTCCGCCACGCGACGCACTGCGCCGTGGCAGACCTCTCCTACGGCAGCTTGGAGGCCCTGTGCTGTGCACCGCTGACCGTGCTGAGCGACTGCCAGTCAGCGGTGCTCAGCGCGGCGCACTTTGCCGGCGCCAAGCTCAGTTGGGCGGAGGCGGCGGCCGCGGGCGACGTCGGCGCCGTGCGCCGCGAGCGTGGCAAGCTGGCCAGCGCTGCGGCAGAGTCGGCAGTGGTGGCGGCACTGCCGCCCAACGTCCGCGGCTTCGCGGCTTGGGTGTTCACAGAGACCGCGGCCACCCTAGACGACCTCATCGATTGGCACGCTGCGCTGAAGGTGAGCCACTTGTCGCCCTCTGGCTGCCTTGAAATGTCATTCAGAGGTGTTGTGATTCGAGATGTCGGTGCAGTTGTTCATAGCACTGTTATTTGAGGCAGATGCAACATGCAGCCAAAAGACTGGTTCAGATGTGGCTGCACTGACATGATGATTGCGGTCGTGCGCAGGCGCCGCATGCGCTGTCCAAGCCCGTGACTCCAGAGATGAAACGGGAGGCGAGGCGGCGCCACGCGTCGCCCCCCTAGATAGCCGCCGCACCGCTGGCGGCAACGCTTCCTTGTAGCTGCGCCGTGCCCTGGACCAGTGCCTGCCAGCTACTGACAGCGCCAGAGCGTGCTTTGTTGGCGGCACGGTTTTCGATTGTGGACACTTTAGTGGAGCTAACGGCTTGTGCTGGGTGCGAGAACTGCATGTGCCGCATCTTTGCTGCAGCGCCGCATTCAGTCTCCGGCCTAGCGCTGCTGCCCGGCCTGCTCATGCCTCATCAGTGCTGCTTCTGAGTGGCCATGTACAACACGTTTGAGAGGTATATTTCGGGTTTTCAATCGACTGGAATGTTTCTTCTGTGTGTTCTGTGTGCTAGGGTACCTAGATATCTGCATTCTGACGATATATGTTTGCACAGCCCTAAGTTATGGGACGCAAGAGGTGTGAACTCAGGTATGCAACAAATTCTGCCCGGCCACATAGCAGGAGTGAGCGGTCGTAATGCCTCCAGCCTCTGCTTTGTCGCCTCTCTTTCTAGGATAATCCGCCTGACATAACCATTTCCTTCCATCATGCCTGATTGTCATGATGGACCGCAGCGATGCCCGGTGCACATGACGCGCACTCAGAAACGGCCCTATGACGCTGCATGGCTTTCGGTTTGGCGTTGGTGTCGCTGTGACGTCCGGATGACTGCACTGCGGGCAATTACGGCCTTGCGACGCTGCCTGTGGCACCGTGAGGAGGCGTTCATGCAATGCGGTAAGAGTTGATAGTGGCAAGCACGCGAGGCGGAAGATCATCAGCATATCGAACATGTCAGAACCCATGTGCGAGCGTCCACCTTGTAAGCCGGCGTCAGGTATGTGATTGCAAAATCCTGCAGGGGGTGAGAGAGCAGCTCAGACTTCGAAGTTTTGTCAGCCCAGCAGTTTTGTCAGCCTGTGGGGTTGTGGTGCGGCAGGCTTGTTGGGCCTCGAGCGGAAGTTCACGCTTGGGCCCCGAGGTCATCCGGGCAGATGTCAGGTGCGGCTGAGCACAGAGCTGTTTTGACTGGCAGCCCACCTTGCCTATCGGACAACCGTGTGCTCACGGATGTAGATGCAAAAGCGCCCCCGAGCGGCAGATCACCTTGCCAGTTCGGATTGCCATTACACTTCAGTACAGCCGCTGCACTTGCCAACAGAATGAGCTGACTCGAACTGCAGAACGGCAAATTTGAATTTTGTGACTCATGAACGGTACGAAGAATGCCACAGTTGGCGCAAGAAGCTTGCAGCGCGGAAATGAGGCTGCGAAGATGGTGTATTTTGCTAGAACTCGGAACCGACCCGCAACTCGACTTAGCTGTATCATTGGCTGCGCACCAAGACCAGCTGCCGCGCCAGTGGACAACGGGATTCCCACCGCCAGAACCGCGTCCCCGATCGGCAAGCAGGATTGAGCCAAAGCGCAGTGCATGTGACGAATTGCAATAGAGGCTTTTGAGTGACGAACTTAAGCATAGGAGCACCTGGTATGATTCGAAAAGCTCGTTCTTGATACCCGCACAAGATGCAGAGCAGTGCAGGCGGCCGTTTGCTGCACACATTCAGCATACATGCAGCAGCCATGCCTTGCCTGCGCTGCAGCCCGACAGCCAGCAGCACCAGGCCCGATGCAGAATCGCGCGCTCTGAACAGCTTCCTCCAGCGGCGGCGCAATCTCGTCAGCGCAACACAGCTTCGCCCACGCAGTTCAAAGCTGCAGCATCGTAGAAATGCTGCAGCAGGGCGTCGACTACAGTGCTCAGCGGCAGCGACGATGGACAAAGCGGGCACGTCTGACGGTAAACGAATGGCGCCTTGAGCTGCAGACCTTTTGCAGCCATCGAGTGCACGCTGCAGTCGGCAGGCAGCATGGCAGACGTGGGCCGCAGACATGGCTGTCGGTCTTATCATTCATGCGTGACAGCTGATATCGCTTCATTCATCTGCCATGTTGGAAGCGCATCATTGCGAAGCTTGGACATGTTGGCAAATCCGCTTGCCGCAGTCTGCCGTCGAGCAAAGCTGGCTCAGGCGATGCTAGTGCAGACTCCATGCACACCCGCATCCAGGCGCTGTCAGTGCGCAGAAGAGGCCGCACCTTCTTGAGCTGCAATTTGTGCCACTGTTCCTTGTTTCTCCGTGATGCAGCGGAGAAGCGGGCGGCGGCGGCGGAGGCTGCCGAAGCCGAGGCCGAGGCCGAGGTGGGGTTTGCGGGCGACAAGGTGGCGGTGCAGCTCCAACGCAGCTTTCCGCTGGCATCGGTCGTCGGCATGGACGACATCAAGCAGGCGCTGCTGCTCGGCGCGGTAAGTGGCAGTGCCGCCGCATGACGACCGGATGAGACGATTTTGGACCAACCTTTGCGTGTTTGGCAGCAGACACGACATCGCCGACGAATCGGACAAACGGCATTTGGCGTCTTCTGGTCTCGTTCCTTCCGCAATCGAGCTCATTGAATTCGAAGCACGATGCAGGCAGCTCGCATCGCCGCGGTCATGCCACGCTCTGGCACATCAGAACCCGCCCCGGTGCTCGCCGCCTTTGGCAGTGTGGCGCGACATCATCATCACGCGCGATGGTCCTGCAGGTGGACAACCAGCTGGGCGGCGTCGCGATCATGGGCAGGCGCGGCACCGCAAAGAGCGTCATGGCGCGCGGCATCCACGCGCTGCTGCCGCCCATCGAGGTCGTCTCCAAGTCCTGGTGCAACGCCGATCCGGAGGACCCCCGCGAGTGGGAGGTGCGCCAGAGCGATGACCCAGATATGGGAGGATGTCAGGACTCGGGACAGATTGAAAGTACACGTTGCCGCCCATCGAGGTCTCGAACTCCTGGTGCAACGCCGATCCGGAGGATCCCCGCGAGTGGGAGGTGCGCCAGAGAGATGGTCCAGATATGGGAGGATGTCCGGACTCGGAAACAGATTGAAAGTACATGTCGCCGCCCATCGAGGTCGTCTCGAACTCCTGGCGCAACGCCGACCCGGAGGACCTGCGCAAGTGGGAGGTGCACGCGGCAGAAATCTCCCGTTTTAGATTCTTCTAATATGTGGAAGTGGGTGCTGCCGCCCATCGAGGTTCTCTCACTCTCCTGGTACAACGCGAGCGGGAGGACCTGCACAACTGGGAGGTGCGCGGCAGGCAGCTGCCATGCAGATGCGATGAACAGATATGCACCGCTTTACGTTGTCGCATAGGCACGCCAGGGCACTGCAGCACAGATGGCGCTGCGCCTCCGCTCTCAAACACAACTTAGGGGAAGTGCATAGCTCAGGATCGCTCCTCCAGAGTGCTTACCTGAACCCGAAATTCAGCGACTGACATTTGCATGCCGCCGTCGCAGGACGGCCTGGAGGAGCGGCTAGGGAAGCAGGCGGGCGACCCGCCGCGGCGGGTGCGCAGCGCGCCCTTCGTGCAGATCCCGCTGGGCGTGACAGAGGACCGCCTGGTGGGCACTGTCGACATCGAGGCCTCCATGAAGGTGCGGCGGCGATCCAGCGGTAGAGGCCTCCAGTGGCGCCGAAACCGGCTCATGTTTCAAAGTTCCAACGCATTGCTGGACGTCATGAAGGACCGCCTCGTGGGCACCGTCGACATCGAGGCTTCCATGAAGGTGTGCGGCAGTTGGATATCGTGATACCGAGATGCTGCTTCTTCTGTATGTTCAAAAACCCTGAAATCCCGCTGCGTTCACAGAGCTCCGCCTGCTGGGTACCGTAGACATCGAAGGTGCAGCGGCCATTTAACGGTAGTCGTGTCCAGTGGCGCCAATGTCGTCTCCGGTTTTGGACATTCCGATACCTTGATATACCGCTGGCAGCAGCGCAGCATGCTGCATGTCGCCGGGGTCAGCGTAGCTGGATCCTTTCAGCGCCGGGAACTCTCCGTGACACATTGCTGTTGCCAAACAACAGGAGGGCAAGACGGTTTTCCAGCCGGGGCTGCTCGCGGAGGCCCACCGCGGCGTGCTGTACGTGGACGAGATCAACCTGCTGGACGAGGGGGTGGCCAATCTGCTGCTGTCCATCCTGTCTGACGGCCGCAACGTGGTGGAGCGTGAGGGTATCTCCATCAGCCACCCGTGAGCGCTGTGAACCAATTATCGTTGTCCTGAAATCTGAATCTGAACAAGCGTGAGTCACCCGGTGTTTGCTTGATGCGGATTTGCGCGGGTGGCCGCCATGTGAGGCGCAAGGGCAACCTCATCAGCTACCCGTGAGTTTCCTCCGCGGTCGGTGTGCCGATCTCACTGATCCGAAGCTGCACGGGTTGGGCACTGCTTCCTCACAACCCTGAGGACAGCTCGCTGCGGGAGCACCTGCTGGACCGCATCGCGGTGTTCCCTTTCCACTTGTGCAGACACATTTTGGTTCAAAGCTGCACTTGGTTCCAGGTGCAAGCCGCTGCTGATCGCCACCTACAACCCGGAGGAGGGGCCGCTGCGGGAGCACCTGCTTGACCGCATCGCAATTGCGCTGTCAGCAGATGTGCCGCCGACGTTCGACGACCGCGTGGCTGCCGTCATGGCGGCCTCCCGCTTCCAGGTGCGTTTGCCGCAACAAAGCGTCAGTGCAGAGTGCGCCAGTGCTGTCAGGATGTAGATGCCCGCCCAGCGTTGGAACGCCAGTGAAGTCGTGCACGCCAATGCGATTTGGGTCAGGAGGTATACTCAGCATGCCTGAATTAAACCGCCGCCCTGGCCCAAGAAGCTTGCCACTCAAACGTTTCATCATGTCTCGTAAACTGTGGTTCTTCCGCATACAGGACGAGTATAAGGAGATGCTGGCAGAGGCAAAAGAGACGACGGACGACCTACGTAGCCAGGTGGGGTGCTGAGACTCTCACTGTCAGTTGACATGTTGAAGCCCGATGCAGAACGCCATAATGCTTGGCCGACGCATGGCACGTGACTTTAGCTGCCATCGACAGCACGCGATGCAGCCAAGCGATGCAGCCAAGCGATGCAGCCAAGCGATGCAGCCAAGAGATGCAGCCAATTGAACGACTGCCTGTGCAGCTGGTTGACCGCCTGCAGAAGGCTTGTGATAGCGGTGGCGGCACGTGCGAGTTCCGTCATGCCGTCACCGCAGGTCATCTTCTCTCGCGAGTTCCTGATGGAAGTCAAGATCGGCGAGAAGCAGGTCAAGTACATCGTGGAGACGGCTCGGCGTGGCCGCGTGCAGGGCCACCGCGCAGAGCTGTTTGCGGTGCGCTAGGGTTTAGGGTTTACCACTAAACCCTAAACCCTTCCGCAACCGCCCTAAACCCTAAACCCTAGCGACCCGCTGTTGCGCCATGCAGCCCGGTCCTGGGACATAGCATTCGACATCTGCGGCTTGTGCACCTCGCCTGAATGCATCCCACCCTGCATGTACGCCTGTCTACGCATCTCGAGTCCTCCGTCTGTCGGGCAATCCAGGTGCGCGCCGCCAAGGCGGCCGCGGCGCTGGAGGGCCGCGGCGATGTGTCACCAGAGGACGTGCAGAAGGCCATCAAGCTGGTCATCATACCGCGCGCCGACCTGGAGGCCATGAATAATCAGGTGAGACCTGGGCCTTCCATCCTGACGGAAAGACAAAATGCTGATATATCTGCAGTGCAGTGGAAATCAGGAAGACGTGCAGAGGACCAAAATGGTCATCAAAACGGTCATCATCTGTACCCCTATCGCCACCACATCATTGCGTCGCACTGCGGCAAACAAGCATCGCCTCATGCTGTGCGCGGATGTCCCTGCAGGAGGAGCAGCAGGAGGATGAGGAGCCCCCGCCGCCGCCGCCGCCGCCGCCGCCAGAGGACCAGCAGCAGGAGCAGGACGAGAAGGAGGAGGAAGAGGAAGAGGAGGAAGACGAGAACGAGGACGAGGTGCGCGCCTCAGGAAATCTGAGTGCGGGCTACCTTGTATCGCATCAACAATCTGCCGCTGGAGGATCAGCAGCGAGAGCACGATGATAAGGGAGCACGATGATAAGGAGGAGGAGGACGAGGAGGGGAAACGAGGAAGAGGTGTGAGCTCGGAAATTTTCATAGCATATTGCTGTACCTTCCCTGATATTGTTGTACCTTCCCTGAGTCCTTCGCCGAGGACCACCAGCCGCAGAAGCAGGACGAGAAGGAGGAAGGGCAAACCGAGGATGAGGTGGGAATTGTCAAAAGTACAAGTCTTGTTGTTATTTTGTGTCTCTAGTGCAAAAACAATCAACAGCGGAAGCTGGATGAGAACGAGGAGGAGGATGACGGAAACGAGGACGAGGAGTTCATGTTCCCTTTCAAGTTGGCCAATTGAGAGAATCTTCAATTGAGAGAGTCTTCAGATGTGCATCTTGTGTCATACAGGAGGAGGAGGACGACCAGCAGCCGGACCAGGTGCCCGAGGAGTTCATCTTTGACAGCGAGGGCGTGGTGCTGGACCCCTCGGTCCTCATGTTCGCGCAGCAGCAGCAGCGGGCGCAGGGCCGCTCCGGCCGCGCCAAGACGGTCATCTTCAGCGAGGACCGGGGCCGCTACATCAAGCCCATGCTGCCCAAGGGTGGGCAGCCTGAGCACTTCGTCTAGCCCGCCGCGCCGGCGTTGCTGACCAAGCGAGCAAACATGCCACCACTGCAAGGCAGCGGCAGTGCGTGAGCCTGGCTGTCGACTGCATGCGCTGGGCTCTTGGCAGTGGTGCGTGGTAGTATCGGCAGCCGCTGCCCAGCTCGATCTTTGCCAAAGCTACAATGTAAACTCCACAACATGGCTGTGCAGCCGGCAGGTTGACGCGGCTGGCGGTGGATGCAACTCGGTAGATTGGCGGCGCAGTATTTTCACTGACTCTTCGTGGCTTCATACTCAGCATCCACTTCGACATCATGCTGTTGCTGTCATGCAGGCGGCAAGCTGGAGCGCTTGGCGCTCGATGCCACGCTGCGGCAGGCGGCTGCTCTACCTTGGGACACGTATTTCTGTCGACCAATGAAGCCCTGTCGATTCTGCAAGCTGGGACATATCTGCATGCGCAGGCGGCAAGGTGAAGCGGTTGGCGGTGGATGCCACGCTGCGGCAGGCGGCGCCGTACCAGCGGTCGCGGCGGATGCGAGCAGAGGCCGCCGAGGCCGCCGGCACCGGCAAGACGCGCAAGGTGTACGTCGAAAAGGTAAGCAATTCGCGACTGTCGAGATTGTTCAGGAAGTTCCCAGAGGGTTTAGGGTTTAGGGTTTAGAGGTCAGAATGCCACCAGCTGCGTCCCGACTGGTGCTGCAGGCTGTGTAAGCGGTGCGTCCCAACATGGTGAGCAGCGTGCGCTTCAGCCGGCTGCAGCACCCGGCATACCCTCAGTCACATGTGGCGACCGTAAACCCTAAACCCTAAATTGCGGGTTTCCCAGGTGGACATGCGCAGCAAGCGCATGGCGCGCAAAGCAGGCGCGCTGGTCATCTTCGTGGTGGACGCCTCCGGTTCCATGGCCCTCAACCGCATGGCCTCCGCCAAGGTGCGAATCTGAGGAGCCGACGACCCTTGCGGGTTTAGGGTTTAGGGTTTGTGCAAGTCCGTTCTGTGCAAGTCCACTGGCAGCGTCCTGCGTGCTTGGCTGCAATGCAGCTTTCGTGCGTGCTCTCTTCGTCAAAGTCAGCTGGAGCGTCAGCAGCCAGGGTGTCCTCAGCAACGAGAGCCGAGACAGCCAGACGTCCAAATCTAGTCGAGAGGCCGCGTCTGATCTGCTACTGCAATACGCGCAGGGCGCGGCGATGCGGCTGCTCGCAGAGAGCTACACCAGCCGCGACCAGGTGACACCTGCTGCTGTTGTGACGCTTCCACTGCTTGCTGTGACAGCAGCTGCTTTATGCGCACACCATCACATAATGTTGTAAAGATGCATCTAGAACAATGTGACGGTTCAAGTGAATCCGGCCATCTCGTGGGATTGTGCTTCAGGGTGGCAGCCGCCGCTTCTGTCTCAAAGCTTTGGCTTGTCAGCGCTCGTCACGCAACCTTACACCTTCCTGCCGCAGGTGTCGCTGATCCCCTTCTACGGCGACCAGGCGGAGGTGCTGCTTCCGCCCTCCAAGTCAATATCCATGGCGCGGCGGCGGCTGGACAGCCTGCCCTGCGGTGGCGGCTCCCCCCTCGCGCACGGACTCGCCACCGCCTGCCGCACCGGCCTGCAGGCGCAGAGCTCGGTGCGCCTTCTCGACATGCAATCAAAGCACCACGCGTGGTCCGCATTCCAATATAAACAAATACCACAATGTCACCGCCCGCGGCACCGGGCAGCAGCCACAGAGAGCTAGATTTGGTGTTTTGATGTAGCTTTGATGTCAGACTGGGACAAACTCCACGTGTCCTGTCGATTCCTGCTCTGAACTTAAGTCGCTGGTGAGTCGGAAGACCTCACCACCTGTTGCCGTGGGGCGACTGCGGGCGCGTGATGGTTATGCTGCTCACTGACGGCCGCGCCAGTGCCTGCACCTGCATTGGGGCATTGGCTGTATTGGCTGAAATGGGCTGAATTGGCTGGGCTCCAAACACGTGTCCGATGCTATGTTCCTCCTCCGCTGCAGGGGGACTGTGGGCGGGTCATGGTGGTGCTGCTCACGGATGGCCGCGCAAATGTCAGCCTGGCAAAGAGCAACCGTGACCCCGACGCGCTTGCTGAGGACGCGCCCAAGCCCTCCACGGTGGGCGCTGGACTTGGGGACGTGCACTTCTGCCCTGAAGCCTGTGTCTCCTTTGCCTCTTCCGCCTTTCCATGCGGCACGTCGATCTGGTAAGGCTCTCTGCATGCCGGCGGCTGGCACCAGTCGCTGAGCATGCTGTGCAAGGTGGATGTTGACAGCATACATGAGATGCTGAACAGCCTGGTGTCTGTCGCTGCAGGAGGATCTGAAGGACGAGGTCATGAGCATGGCCAAGAAGATTGGCGCCGCAGGTGATCCGCTGCCGCCCAAATCGCTCATATGCTACATCATGCACAAGAAGACACACAACCATGCCTACCCAGCAGCCTTTTGACTGGACGCCACTGTGTCTCTGATGTGCAGCGCTGTCAGCAACGCATCATGCGATGTGCTGTCTGGCCGCGCTGCCACGACATCCTCTGCGACTGGAGAATGCCGTTGCATCAGAGCTGGAAAACTGACTCATCTTGTCTTGCCTGCACCAGGCTTCAACCTGCTGGTCATCGACACAGAGAACAAGGTGGGTGGGCGTCGGACCCTAAACCCTAAACTCTAAACCCTAAACCCTAAACCCCTAAGTTCGATAGGGCGTCTTTGCCTGGGGCCCCATCACGTGGCTGGCTGGCATTCTGCTGCCCCTGCAGATGGATGGCCATTCTGGCTCGGCTGATTGAGTGCCTTGTACGCTTGCGCCCTTGGAATATGCACTCTAAACCCTAAACCCTACACCAGTGCCCATCGAGCTTGCACATGGCAGCTGAGGCATTTCTCCTTCCGAATGTGCAGTTCGTCAGCACCGGCTTTGCCGAGGAGATCGCCAAGGTGGGTTGCCCTAAACAATAATGATGAAAAGGAACCTGCCCTGTCTGCATGCCTCTTTCAAGCGTTCGCCACTGCAGTAATGAGGGTGTGCACATCGCAAAGTATCGTGCTGAGCTGCGCATTCCTGACCTTCTGCTGTCGTCCTTGGCTGGGAGCAGGGCGCTAGCGGCCGGTATTACTACCTGCCAAACGTAAGCTATTTTTTGCTAGTTGATAAATATTAAAAAACCGCCTTGCCTCACTGCACACCTGTCCCCCCTCTCCATGCGCTTTGCTTCCTTGTCGATCTTCAGAAACATGCCTGTTGCCACAACGCCCCTAACTGTCGATGCGCTCGAAAGCGCCATCCATCTTGCTAGAAAGCGCCGATGTCGTGCTTGACGCAGATCCTGTCGTTTCACCTGATCTGACCATCTGCCCCCGTGTATTGCATACAGGCCAGCGACCAGGCTATCGCCATGGCGGCGTCGTCAGCAATGGCGGAGGCGAAGGCGATGTGAGCCGCACTTAGCGACCGCTCGGGCCTTGCACACCCTGCCATGGATTTGACGCCAGACTTGGCGCCGGCTCGGCGCCCGCAGCTGCCGTGTGCAGGTGTTAATGGCTGACTTTGGCACCGATCTGCCACCCGAGCTGCAAAGGGTTTAGGGTTCAGGGCTGGCTTCCGTTTGCAGGCGCCCATGCGGGCGGCTGCACTGACTGATTGCTGGCCAGAAACCCATGAACGGCAGCCAGCATGCCCCTGGATTCCAGGAAGAATTGAGTGGGGCTGGGCTGTTGGTGCAAGCGTTGATGGACACTTCAGGATGGAAAACGCAATGCAGTCTGTTGGAATACATACTCCTCAGCTCTCAAGACGCGCACTGTCTACGTAAGAGGATCTTCCCATTTTGTTCGGAACCTCTTGAAACACTGTTGCAACAAGGTACCTAGGCATATTCAAGTACATTACACATTACAAGTGCGTCTTCGTCCAGCAATGTAGATTCCCATGAATCGGCGGCAACGATCCACCACTGCGCCTCAGCACACGCCTGACCTTCTCAGCTGCCGCGGTAGGTGCTGTACCCGTAGGGATTCCACGTCAGCGGGATGTGGAAGTGCTGGTGCACCTGCAGCAAGGCAGCCTCTTCCTCATGTCAAATCTTCAAAGCGTCTGAGACGAGCAGAAAGAGCGCAACATCTAGATTCTCGAGCCATCCAAGCAGTGTTTTGGTGAAGTGCGGCCGAGCAGCTGTCCTGGTGCTGTGAGCACCACCCTGAGCAGATCGAGGCGTGTCCTGTATGTGTGCGTCGGCAGAACAACAAACCCGCTTGGACCGTGCGGCATTCGCAATCACGGAGGCTCGCCTGATCAGGAGCCACGTTGAAGACGACACTGACGGTGGGGTAGAAGGGCTGCGCCGGCCAGATGCCGGGGTGCGCATCGCGGCAGCCCGCCATGTACGCCTCTGTGCCAAACACCACCCTGTAGCGACCTGCGCAGAGGGCAGGTCGCTAGGGCAGGTCGCAGGTGATTAGGTCTGAAGGTCTCCGAACCCGTGATCAGAGCAGTGGCGCGATGCAGATCCGCATGCGCGCCTCTGCTCACACCCAAGTTCTGTATATGCCTTGATTGTTTTTTCAAACTTTTATTTTGCAACTTCAATCATAAAAAAGCCTTTGCTAGAAAGCCCCGGCATTCCGTGTTTGTGCCGTGATGGGCTCGTGCTTGTGGCGGCACGAAGATCATCCGCTGCCGACCTCGCCTTCAACCATGAACAGTCGACCCGTCTGTCCGAACATGTGTGAGTGGCCACCCTGCAGCAACGTGGTTGCCGTGCGGCAGAGCAGTAGGGTTTGGGTTTGCCTGTAAACCCTAAAACCCTAAGCCCTAGTGTACCTTGGCATGTGCCGCCAGCTGTGCGCGCCTCCATCCCCACGGCTTACATAACCCGCACATGGGAACGTGGATGACACAACGTCGAACAACAGATGAGCACAAACCTGGCGCGACGTGGTCTCCGGGCGGCAGCCTAAACCCTAAACCCTAAGCCCACGCCCGTCCGCACTGCTGCGCCATTCGTGTATCCTGCGACGTCAGCTCATAGTTGAGAAGCTGACCTGGCGCGACGTAGTTTCCGCGCGGCAGCAGCGCCGGCACGCGGCCGTCGCCGTCGGTGCGGGCCTCCGCGACAGTGTCCCAGGCACAGCCGCCGCCGCCAGGCGCCGCGCGCTGCAGCGTGATGAGCACGCCGGCCGCCGGGCGGCCCAGGGCCGTGTCCAGCACGTGGCTGGTGACTGGCGATGTTGCGCCTGCAGTGCACAACAGAACGAGTGCTCAGAGGGCCTGATGCGAATTAGCCTGATGCGAAGCCTGATGCGAATTAGCCTGGTGCGAATTAGCTATCGAGTGTGCTGCAGCGTGACGAGCACGCCGGCCGCCAGGCGGCCCAGGGCCGTGTCCAGCACGTGGCTGGTGACTGGCGATGTCGCGCCTGCAATGCACAACAGATCTGTTGTAGAATGAGTGTTCAGAGGGCCTTATGCGACTTAGAAATCGAGTGTGCTGCAGCGTGACGAGCCCCCCCGCCGCCGGGCGCCCTGGAACCGGACTTAGGGCTTAGGGTTTAGGGCGTAGCTGGTGACGGGCGACGACGCTCCTGCATCGTGGCCACAGGTCGTCAGAGAAGGCCAGAACAATACGTGCGTTGAAACTCGAAACAGTCAAAGTAGTCAAAGTGTCCAGCACAAGCATGCAGGGCCAGTGGGCAGGTCCGCATTCCCACCGACAGTCTGCAGCCTGCACCGCCAGCACTGCTGCTGCAGTGAAATTAGGCGTTGCCGGAGTCGCACGACGGCACAGATGCAGCGTGGTGACCGCAGACACTCCAGGCGCAAAGCCCAAGCGCCTAAACCCTAAGCGCCTAAACCCTAAGCGCCTAAACCCTAAGCGCCACCTGCGGGGGCTGGCGGAAGGGGCGCCGCAGCGGGCTGCGCGCCAAAGAGGCCCGCAAGACGGCGCTCTGTGATGCGCATCTGCTCCGCCGCCGCCTGCACCAGCTCCTCGTGCGGCGCCTTGCCACATCTGCCACCAGCATATGTGCAGTGAAGAAACGAAACATGGGCAAGGAGTGGGGTGCATCTGCGGCAGAGCCGCATCTGCTCCGCCGCCGCCTGCACCAGCTCCTCGTGCAGCGCCTTGTCGTACCTAGTAGACGAATGAAATGACATGACTGGTTAAACATATTGATAAGGAGCGTCTGCGGCAGAGCCGCATCTGCTCCGCCGCCGCCTGCACCAGCTCCTCGTGCGGCGCCTTGTCTCGCCTGCAGGTCGAAACTCCTATTGATGCGGGGCAACCGATGGTGCATCTGCCAGGCCACGGCGTTGTGCCCACCCCGCTCGCTGGAGGCATCTTGCATTGCCGTCCGATGGGCTTCACATGCGCTAAAGACGCTTATGACCAGCCAGATTGATGCTGCCAAGTCGCTGCATGTAGACTCTCATGCTTCGTGGCGCAGCCTCACCGGCGCTTGATGGCAGCCAGCACCTTGCCGGCGCTCCTGCCGGCGGCAAAGATCAGGAACACGTGCCCGAACTTCGCCTCGTACCGCCGATTCATCTCCGCCAGCTCCTGCGGCAGAAACTCGATTCTGGTGCAGATGCTATGTGCAAGCAAGGATTCCAGCCACCATGGGCTGCAAATGATGCACCTTGTACAGGGCTCGAATTTCACTGGTAGTGCTGGCAGACTGTTCACTGCAATTCAGCCAAATTGGCAGAGTGCACATGTCTAATGATTCTGAAACGAGTCAGATGCGCTGGCTGTTCCAGCTTGCAGCTCACCTGGTAGACAGCATCCGGCGCGCCTGTGGCCGACGCCTGCTCGTGACGGCTCATGTCGGCGAAGCCGCCGAGCTTGGCTTTCAGAGCCGCGGCGTCGCCGATACGTGGGTGCGCGCCAAAGGCCTCTAGCCAGCCCGCCACGCTCGTCTGCATGCAAGGATGCAATGAGCCGGGTAATGACGCAGCTTTCGTTCCGGGCCCGGGCTGGCCCGGCTGCCGCAGAATTTGGACCATCTTTGGCTGCATGCCACTGCACAACGATGCTGGCTGCCCGCTGTGCGATGCAGTCCGCACATTGGATGCGAGCCAGGAGCTCGGGTGCCATGGGGAATGTGCCGATGGATGCACCGCTGCTGCTGATGCGCTGTCACCAGGGCCGCAGCGGCAGGACAGCAGGTTGTCAGTGACCCACCTGGTGCCACCAGATATCGCGGCAGACGTCCACCAGGGCTTCCAGGCTGCCGCACGCCGCTGCGTCCGTCCCCAGACGGGCGGTAACCTTTGCGGCAAATGCGCGGCAGGCGCAGCAGTCGAAGATCTGCACCTCCGTGACGCCGCCTGACATGCTGGGCTTGATCTGACACCTCGGCGGGCCAGCCCACAGACCTCTTGAAATAACTTCGCGTTGTGTCGCGCCGCAGCAGGTTCCTTGGCAAACCCGTCTGAAGCCTCACGATCGAGCAGGAGATGCGCGGTGAATTACACAACCCAAGATGCAAGCTGTAAGGACGGTAGGCCTTCCTCAAAAACGGGTGCACGTCGAATTTGACTGGGACGATCGAGCTAGGGCATGCACGATCGAACGCCTGTTGTGCGCAGACACGGCACTTGACGGCTTCGTGCCGTCGAGACAGCTTCGCTTGAGATATGTAGCGGCGCGAAAAAGACTTGTGAGAGTGTAGCGACCATGTTCTTTGCTGAAGTGCTGGGCATCAGCTTGTACTGTTCAGCCATGATTGATTGGCTTTTAAGGCACGTTGGCTCCTCAGTGGGAACCAAGACCTCATCCTAACATAAGACCCGGGGACTCTGACTCCGCAGGTACCGGGTCGCACCCAGGCACACGACCGGCGAGGTGCAGCGCCGACGCCGACCCCCAGGTGGGGGGCCCACCACATCGATCGGTTACATTGCCGTGCCTGGGCTATCTGCAGGGCGGGTGGGTGAGAAAAACTTCAAGCGAAGCCTTTCCGCTACTGAACAGCACGAGCTGATGCCAGCGGCGTGCACAGGAATGCCGTACGCTGTGCTCCAGCGCTGGGCCTGAGTTGCGCGCGCAATTTAGCCTGTTTTACATCACATTAGCTGCCTCTAGTCAGGGCCATTATCATTTCAGCAATGAGGGTCGAGCTCCGGTGACGCAGTCCTTTGGGACCGCAAAAGTCAATAACGAGAGCAGAAGTCTGCGTGTTCGTTGGTATCAGGGCGGCAAGACTTGCTGGAAGGTATCTGAATCACCTGATCGTCAAGCTTGCACACCCAGTACACATCTTCCAGCTACGTCGGAAAGAGTCGGCATCTCTAAACACGTGACGAATCGGTCGGGTAACTGCAACCCTTGCCAGTCCAACAAAACAAGGGTGTTCATGCGACGACACCTCTCTGAAAGCATGTAACACGTCTGAAAGAAAATCTCACAAATCTATCTCACAAGTTCCCTCGAACCTGATAGCAGGCCCTGGCAGATCAACAAATCCTGTGCATATGCTCGCAGCCCCCGCTCCGCATGACGCTGCGACCCTGAGCGCCGCCACACTGGCATGCTGTGGGCCTGCCACACTGCATGCTCCAAAGCCTCCAGTTTGTCCAGGATATTGCAATGCACGACATGCCAGCTCTCAGACCTGCAATGATCTGTGCCTGCACGGCGGCTGCCATGGCTGCTGAGTCCCCCTGCGGCAGCGGCGCCACGGGCGGCCCGGCGAAGCACAGGATGCTGATGCGCTGCCTGCCGCGAGCAGCCCGATGGCACGGCCGCCGCCAGGTGTGTGCATCTCGAGCACGTGCCCGAAGCACCACAGCCACCTGAAGACCTCCGTGTCCCCCAAAAGGGCACGCGGCACCGTGAAGCCGGCGCCAGGAAGCCGGAGCCAGGTAGCGAGCCTGCTGACCTCCTCAGGATCCGGTAGCGCCAGGAGATCCAGCGCCGCCAGGATGGGATGGCCGTCGGGCACCGCGTCGAGCTGCCACTCCTGCTGCAGGCTGAAGCTGCCGCTGCTGTAGGCCGCCAGAAAGGCCGCCAGCTGGTACACCATCCGGTCCCGCATGCTGCCCAGACCCTTCTCTGTGGGCGTCTCGAGGTGCAGGCGGTCCACGGCTGTCCCATCCCGCATGTAGACGTGATACGCCGGCACCGCCGCAGCAATGGCTGCTGCAGATGGCGGCCTCAGCGAGTCTGGTGTGCGTGTCAGATGCGTCTGCAGAAACGCCAAGAGGCGCTGCTGGATCGCCGGCGCAGGTGGCACAGGGGCGGCAGCTGCGGCTGGCTGGCCCGCATGCCGCCCCGCCATGCGGGCTTAGGCGCCCCTCAGCTGCGAGGACAAGACATGTATGCAGCCATCAGGACGTATGCATGAGCCTCAAGAACTGCACTGATCCATGCATAACGGACAGGCCCGGACTTTTGGTAGCCCTCATGCCAAGTTGCACTGAGCAGCTGAATTGGATGGGAGGGACTATCGCAAATCAAACAGCAAAGCAGTATGGCATTCACAAAAGAATGAGCGGCAAAGAAGCCAAAGAGGCAAGAGGAAAGGCATCAACGCACATGTACATCGACACACAATGCGACGCCCACGTGTGCCCGTCCTGCGGCACAAAGGAGGAGGGCCGCGGAGGGACCGGGCGGCCAACGTAGGTGGTGCGCCACAGCTGCAGCGCACGGCGTGCGGCAGGCGTGAGCTCGTCCTCAGCGTCCACGCCGCACTCGAGCAGGAAGGCAGACTCGATGTCCTTGCGTGTAAAGGATGCCTGCCGCGCAAATCCCGTGACACTCAGATCTGATGCTCCACCTCCATGATTGAACACTGTGATTGCCCGCCAGCCGTCGAATGTTGAGCGTGCCACCACTCAACGCTGGAGTCGACGACTTCGTCGGTTGCGATTTGCATATCTCATCCTTTGAGCAGGGTTCGGCAGGTTGAACTACTGTACAAGCGTGTCGCACCCGCGGAAGTAGCTTGCCGTCTGCGATTGAGGAAGACCACTCACGCGCGAAGGGGAGCAGAAGCGTGGCGTAGGTACCAAAGACCTTTTTCACCTGTGGTACAAACGAATGATTGGCATGTTTGATTCAACTAGCGACAGCAACCTCCTGCATGACGGTTTGAAGCAATGTGTCAAATCCGCGTGTTAAACATGACTCACCACCGCGGCGTCCGCGCTGTCGGCGGTGCGGCCATGCAGCTCAGCCAGGCAAAGCTGTCTCGCGGCAGCGCCCAGCCGGCTCGGCGACCTGATCACGGCCTAAGCGGCGAATAATGCAGGTCAACGAAGTCCGCACATTTTCCGTCAACTTTGAGCACTGCAGTTTCCGCAACAACAGCAATGCATGCCAGCTCTCCGACAAAACAAATCCACCAGTTCAGTCGGCTCACACACCTGCTCGTTGGCCGTCAGGGCGGCGAGCTCGTCGACAGCCTGAGATAGTCACAGGCTTCGGAAGTGCAGTCAGAACTGCAGAGTGCAATGTTCATGACAGCACAGCTTCGCGAGCAGCTTGTCGCCACTCAGACACACATGAAATGATGCGAGGAAAAAGCCGCTGCATGGCAGCTGTCTCGACGAGCTGGACTTGGTGCTGTCGTCAGTACTTGGCGTGCCGGTTGCACGATCGCTGCCGGCCTTCGGCTTGTGCGGAGCACGGGAGGCTGCGCGCCTCAGTCGACATGTGGTGCTATCGAAGCTGCTATGAGATGCACAGCATGCAGAGGAGATGTCTGTAAGCGCTTGCTCGCAGGATCCTACCTCAGGGGTCGCAAAGTCCGCCCGTCCTGCCTGCGAACCACAGGCAATACATGGTGTAGTGGTATGCTCCATCCGATGCACTACACAGACGCCCGAATGCCACGATGATGTGGACAGGTTCTTCAAGGTTGCAGCCACCCACCATTCACCACGCCTCGCAAGTTCGTGCGCGGTCGTTTTGCTGCAACCTGGAGGGGCCAATGTTCGTGTTGAATTACACTGCTCACAACGATGAAGGCAATTTGAAAGTCAAAGAGTTTCGAAGTGGTCCACATCCAGCAGCTCTCTTTTGCTGAACTGCTTGCTGAAATGCCAAGTGGTGCCTGATCAGGGCAATCTTATCTCTTAGACGGCGTCTCAAGTTTGACGCCGTCTAAGAGATAAGAGCTCATGCAAGATAGTCCCCGAATTGGCACCTGCGACATATATATCGACGCGCTGAGGATTCCGACACGACCTGCCCCTTAGGCACTTTCCTTACGTTCGGTGCATTCCGACGTCAGATTGCAGCGCGGGTGACATTGAAGAACTCAGAGCTGTAGTGGTGTTCGCTGCAGCACGCAGTGATCTCGCGACTTCACTATGAGATCAATCGATCACATTCTCTCCGAAAGCCTGAGTCTCTGGGTGACCTGTCCCCGAACAGTCACATGTCGACAAACTGCTCAATGATGAGCCCGACTGCAAGGCACCAGAGATCTTACAGTCAGCCGGACCTTGGCTGCCTGAAAAGCAGTCCCGAGCTTTGAGCAACTGTGCAGCTACACAGCTGTTCGAAAGCCGACTCGTTGCTCTGTGAATGTTCCGGCTCGGTTCAAGGCTGCTCTAGCAGGCATGGCGCACATGCTTGATCTCGTCGTGCCGCAATAATGCCAGAACGGTGTGTGCGGCATCGGCTGCACAATGCGCCTGCGCTGGTGCAAATAATTCTGGCAGAAGCTGGCAGATCTGGCTCTAGAGATGCCGCCTGGTACTGTCTCTTCATCTTGTTATGGTGCAAGCGTACGTTAGCGTGCAAAGTCCCCCGGATCATGGTTGTCGAGGGTTTTGATCTGCCATGACGCAACTTTGACATTCCTGCAGGGCAGCAGTGCGACTGTCAGTTCATAGTGGATATACAACAGCTGAAAGTGCTCACAATGCAGGCCTGAGTGTACGTGCTGCAACGGCGTGTACCTTCGAAAATATTTGCGCAACAGTCAGGTGTGTGGTGGCGTGACCCCGATTCGCTGCTGTGCAGCCTAAGCAGAGCCCAGTTTACGCCGTGGATCCATGCACTCCGAAAGTTGTTTGGGTGACTGCACGGGCCGCCTAATGATGTACAATGTGAAGTACATATTGCATGCAGACGCCAGGTACACCGCCCTACGACTTGAACTGCCATGCCTGCTGGAACGCCAGAAGGTCAAAGCCCTGGCCCTTTCGTGGGGTGCCGCGGCGGCAGTAGGCTCATGCACAACTTGGCATATCAGCAGCTTGTGGCGGCTCAAGCCTCTCGATTTCCAGCGTGGTTGCAACAAAGCCCCTGCCGCGAAAGTGAGGCCCTGTCATGATAAGCCCGCTGCACGCGGCTATCCGAATGTCCCGCACCCACCTCGTCATTGGTCTGTGTCCCGTACAGGAGCGCGAACAGCCGCGCACCACCTGCAAGCGCACGCGCGAGGAATCCGCGGCGCTAAACCCTAAACCCTAAACCCGGCGGCAGCACGTAAGCAGCATTCCTGGCTCACGACAGCCTTCCAGCGTCCTTCATCGGCTGCACGCGAACCGCCGCCCTGGTGTTCACGGCCGCCTCGCAGCGCCTGAGAGTCTCGGCTGCTGGCGTCAGCGACCACGGCGCCAGATTAGAGGGCCGGCTGGCGACGGCAATGGGAAACCGCATCTGCAGTATGCAGCGGCGAGCCAGCTAGCCTGTTACGTATGCCGCGCCCTCACTGGCTCACAGCATCGACAGCCACCTCCAGGCGCCTCGTCCTGCCTGGCGGCGTGTCCCGCCTCACAGCAGCCTGCCGATCACGGCAGCCTGCGCCTGGGGCACAGTCAAGCTGGAGGCGGCGGCAGCGCCGCAGATGGCCGTCGCCTGTCACTGCCGCAGCTGCCAGGCGGCCACCGGCAGCGCCTTTGCGCTCGCCTCTGCGCTGGACGCTCACTTCGCGCCAGATCAGGTAGTTGCCCTTTCTCGACGCTACAGTAACTTGTCAAATGCGTTGTGCACGCAAACAGCAGGGAAAAAGGATTCCTGGAGCCGCCATCAATAGGGACAGAATCGAGGGGCTTCTTGAACATCGAATATTGTGCAGCCTTCCCGGCACTCATATTCACGTCTGCTGCAGGTATGCGTGACGGCCGGAGAGGACCTGCTGGTACCGTACCAGGCGCCAGGGGCCACACTGGCGCGGCACCACTGCGGTGCCTTCGTCGCTCGCATCTACGTTGCCCGCCACGATGCGACGAGCCCGACAATATCCTGCGCCAAGGCGTAGTTTCAATCGCAAAATCCGGAATCACTGCGCCGCGACAGATGCATGTGCGTGTCCAGATGCTGCATGCCTGGAGTCATCATGATCCAACCCCGTGGCTTGTGCTTGTGTAGGTGTGCAAAGCGCTTTCAACAGAGTGGACTGTGGAGGGGCCAGCGGCCAGGATGCCGGAAGGCATTGCAACGGCATCAGCTTGCCGTAGGCATCTCGAGCATTTTGTGTGTTGTTGTATTTTTTGTTAAACCTCTGCATCTTCTTCCCACAGGCGATCGGCGCGGGCAGAGTGACGAGCCGAGCGGGGGCTGCTGATCCTGCCTGGGCACCCAGTCACCACACCTTCTACGGCGAGCGCTGCCTGGACGTTGCTGACGGCCTGCCCAAGTGGTGGGCTCCTCGTCACTCGTCCGCCGTGCATCACCACAGGAATCACACAGAAACACTAAACTACCGCGTGCATGATCACGGATTGATGCAGAGACAGTTTCGATATGTAATCGTAAGCAGTGTCCCACCGCCGCAAACTCTCTGGCCTTTTCGAATTCTACGTCGGGTCCTCTTCTTGGTAAATCTAGCCTATCGAGTCGAGTACGGTTCAGAACGTAGCGTGGCTGTTGGCATTCGCATCGCCGCAGCTGCACACGGCATTTTGACACCATGTGTCCGCCTGCCGTGCAGGCGCGAGCAAGTGGGCCCAGACCGGTAATTTGCAGGAGCATCCGGACCCGCCTCTGCTCCTGGTTGCTCAGGGAACACTAAGTTGGACTTAGTATCCCTGGGTTGCACACTGGCCCTACGCGTGTACGTCCTGCATCCTGGGGGCTGCTGCTGTGGGGTTCAGGTTTGCCACTCACTGCGGCGGCGCAACTGTGGCCCATGGCTCGCCCCAGGAAACGGTACCCAGTGCGGCATGCAGGTCAGAAAATATGCACAGGCTTGATTGGCAGGTTTTCACGAGACCAGCTTGGGCGTCGCAGCTCAATGGATGGAGAACACAATCGAATATCATACGATGAAATCTGCACGGGCGATCGTGACGTCCGATGCCGTACTGCAGCCACCGATTTCGAGTTCAGGCACAGCAACATCCGGACACAAAATATGTTGATTTGCGTTTCATTCAGGGGCAAAACCCACGCATCGACAGCTGCGAGGAACCACAACTGCGGCGGATCCGGAGCTGTCGGGTGAGTTCTTGACCCATCAGCGGCAAAAAACTTTGGTCACGACACGGTCCTTTCTTGGCGCGGGGGTTTTATCCATTCTGTTTGAGTACTGCGCATGAGGGGTGCGATGGCTGCAATCGCCCTTGGCAAGTTGGCAGATGCGAGATGTGCGGGTTGCGTCTGTGGTCGTAGCCGCCGTTAGGTTTCTTCTGCCAGCGAGCTGTCTCCGCGTATACTACTTTTTCGTGAAGCTATCGATAGGCTATACAAAAGTTGGCAATGCTTGTGTTCTATGTCCTGATGGGCGCCATATTGAGTGACGAGGCCGCCGGTGTGACAAGACACATAATCGAGGGCGGTCTGGCCTGGGGTGCTCCGCATTGCTGTTTTGCGACCATACACACGATCTTTGCCAGCTTTCCAAACTGGGCGGGTCGGGTGGCGTTCTACGTGGACGGCTTTGCAATGGCTGACTTGCCGATGGGCACGTGAGGTCCCGGCGATTGTCTTTACCAGCGCGGTCGCTGTCGACGTACGCTAGCCAGTACTTCCGAACTATCCTGACGGGTTCTGCTGAGTCTGCACATCTCAAACACGAGATCGTCAAAGCAATAATCGGTGCACTGACAGTCCAGCAGACCTGTCCATCTTTTGGCATGTGTCTACCAGACTGCTCGGTGATTGGCGAGAGCAGGACTAAACTACATCACTTCCAATGTGCAGGGTGATGGCGCGGCCCCTGCAAACAGCTTTGTCATCCCACTGCCACATGACGGCCGCTGCGGCGTTTCTGATGCTCACCATGGTCAGCCTACAAGCGAGCTGCACCGCCGCCGCCGCCGACTCATCAGGTGTTCCTCTCAGGACTGTCCTCAAGAAGAGTCTCGATCTACGAGTGTGGTTCCATGCATGGTCACGAATATTGCGCCTGTGCGCGCTACGAGACTCTTGAGCGGACCTTGCAGCTATTTGCTGGCGGGAGCTGATTCTGCTGGCTCCTCTGCCCTTTTTCCGGCAGTAGGTGTCAGGCTGAATCAACCGGGCCTGCACATGACATTCCTCCACACTTGCAATGCAGTGGCGGCGGCAACCGCGCCTGTGAAGGCGTCGCTGCTGGCGTGCCGCCAGGACAGGGGCGGCCGGCAATGCGCCGCGTGCTCGGCGGCGGCCGGCTGCACCCGCGTGGCGGACTCATCTCGCTTTACCCTGCTCGACCGCCGCGCAGGCGAGTGCTGCATTCTGCCTTTTGTTGCTCGGAGACAATTTGAGGCCTGCACTGCATGCAGTCACGTCCGTCGGCGCCTTTTGAATGCCTCATACTTGTGACAACACAACTGCTCGGACAGCAACAGCACTCAGCAGCGATGTGATGTTGAAGGATGGTGAAAGCCGCATGTGTCGATGTTTGCAGTGCCCAAGGCCGGCTATGAGCGGACAGGGGGGCCCAAGGGCGCGCGCAAGTGCCAGCCGGGTTACTCAAAGTCCAGCCCAGGGATGTACAAATGCCAGCGGTGCTCGTCGACCAAGGTGCAGCCTCTCCAGGGCCAGAAGTCGTGCGTCAAGTGCGCTGGCGGGCGCGCGGCGAACCCCGCCCGCACAAGCTGCGTCGGTGCGCCTCCGGTCGCCCAGCTGTGCTCTGTGCTCGAGCTCTTTCGTCATGTCCCGAAAGGCATATGCCGCAGTTGTATCATTCTGCGCAGCGCACACCCGACACAAACACACCCAGCATCTTTCGAACTCTGCGCCACAGCTGCCGCTGTGCCCAGTGCAGCCAAGACCACCACAAGGCCCACCAATGTGAAGGCCAGCCCACCAAAGCCGCCTCCCTCATCGCCGCCGCCGCCGCCCGCCGCCGCGCTGGCACCCGTGGTAGTTGCCGGCGGCGCGCACCTCCGGTTCCAGGGCTTTGCGACGAAGCCCACATCTGGAGACTATGCGGACACGAGCGTCCTCCCCGGCGCCATCCAGGTGGTCGCTCGCACCATCATCTCTTCCAAGTGTTGCGTGTGCAGCGGGTGGCGTCCGCCGCTATCCCTGGCTGCCCTGGGCAGGATCAGGGGTGCCAACTGCTGGACCGGAAAAAGCTTAGCAGTCGAGCTGTTGCCTCTTGCCGTGGCATGGTCGCCGCCATTTCTGCGCAACTGTCAGCCTGCGCCCCATGGGCTGCTGGGAACCAGTCGCACAGCAGCCTCCTTGGTCATGACCATTGATCAACGCAGGTGCTCACGAACCAGTTTGGCGACACGGCGAGCATCACCTCCGCGGACGGCGCCCCATTCGATCTCTTCTCATTTGGCATCTGCGGGTGAGCCTGGACTTGGATGTCGTCTGACTTCTCTGGCACTCTGCACCCGACTCTCCGAACCACATACAATCTGCAGCTGCACCAGCCATGAGCCTGGCTGCCATGGCGCCGTGTGGCACACCTACCGCGCATCATGTGCACGTATCTGTTTAACAGACACTCACACATGATGCGCGGCGGCACCACAGCAGCAGAGCAGACCTGGTGATAACCGCCCAGGCAAGCCAGCAGCCGCTGATGCCCCATGATACGGCCTCGCCAGCTGCCAAATTCGACTCAAGTCCATCGCATTGCTGCACCTTGCAGGGTGAGCCGCTCTGCGCTGAGTCTCACAATCACAGCGGCGCCCGCGGGGGCGGAACAGGTGATTGGCATCGCCTTGTAGCACAACGTTTGTAGCGTTTGTAGCACAACGAGAAATGGCTGCAACTACAACATCTTGTGGATCCGTGTTTAGCTTCTCGTGTGGGTCTGTTGTTTCCATCTGACAGCGTTTTCGGCCTTGCTGTTCGGACCAGGTGATCAACATCGGCACAGATGCGGCTCCCTTCAATGTCACCACTGCATTCAGGGGCGTCACCTCCATCACCTTTGTGCCATCCGTCGCCAACTCGATGGCCGCCGGCCGCCGCCTCGCCGCAGCGCAGGTGTGCGCCTCCACATACTCTACGTGGAACGCAGGTGCTGCATCGGAATGGCGCGTCGCCTGCTCGGGGTTGACTTGTGGCTTTATATAAAGCCATACATGCCTTGTGGCTCTATATAAACTTGTGGCTTGTAATGCCATATATGACTTGTGGCTTGATATAAAGCCATATAAAGCCATATATGCACACAGTGGCTGTCGGGCAGCATATCTAGTGTGCCACATGGCGAGCTTCATGTTCATCGTTTCTGCAGGCGTCGCCGCTGCAGTACGCGCTGTCCGCCATCGTGATTGCGGCCAGCCCGGTGCTGGTGGACACAGGTACATTCCTTGAGGCAACCTGTTAGCTGACAGGTTGCCTGCAGTAATAGTGCTATAGCACTACTAGTAGTGCTTTTCCGCATTGCGTTGGCGCTGCCCTGCGTCGCCTGTAGTACTACTACTACAAACCGCAATGCGGAAATTCCACTGAGCACTCCTGGACACCTACGGTTGTACGTGCCTATTTCAACTTCTGAAAGTCACCATCACAACCTCCAGAGAGGAAGAGGGTTTATCTTTCCTGCAATTCCTCAGAGTCGGTGCCCTACAACACGCGGTCGCCGACCGCCGCTGCCGGTGTCAAGACTCTGGCCTTTGACGGCTTCCTGGTGGAGCCCACCAGCGGCGACTACGCGGGCACCGCCTTCAGCGATAACGCCACGAGAGTGAGCGCTCGCTCAAGTTATCGTGCCTGGTATTGTTGCGCCTGTGCAGACGATCGAGCACAGTCGCTAATACAGGACATCTGATCTCAGGCCCGCTGACGAATCTCTCTGACGCTCTCTGACACAAACCATCTCTCTCTCTGACACAAATCACTGATGCACCAGCATAGTGCTGGCGTGACACCCACAATTGCGGTTTCAATGACGGTGACAGCGTTGCTGAGCACTTTTCACGCCGTCACCCGCAGGTGCTGACGAATGCCTTTGGCGACACAGCCAGCATGGCCGTCGTCGGTGGTGACTCATCAGGCTTCTCGCTCTTCTCCTTCTACATCAGTGGGTGAGCAGAGACGCAAGCCGTGCTGTTTGTGCATTTAAGAGTCCGGGACTGGTGCCCCCAGTGCAACTTGAGATCTGTCGTATCCATGCGCAACGTTTGGGAGCTGCGAGTGAGCAGTTGCCGCGAAAGCGAGCCTGCACAACGCAAAGTGCAGCAGCTTCTTTCCTCAACCTATGCTGCCTTCAATGGCTGCCTTTCGAGGCTGTCACGTCTTTGAAGGTCCAGGGCACACGACTGAAGGCGACGCCACACAGTTTTGAAGCCTCGTCATGCAATTCGCGCAGTGTGGCGCGCTCCAATGCGCTCAGCGTTACACTAGTTGCGTCGCCGGCAGGCCAGGCGAACCAGACCGTTTTGATCCCGGCGGACGCCGGGCCGAGGCTCGTGATAACCTCCTTCCGATCCGTCACCTCCGTCACCTTCGTTCCATCTATGCCGCCTACCGCCAGCCGCCGCCGCCTTGCCGACGCGCTCGCGTCACCGCTGCAGTTCGCGCTGAGCGACATCTTCGTCGCCTAGATGGAGACCTGTGCCGGCTGGGTGGCAGCGGATCGCATGGCGTGCCACGGAACTCTGAGCGGCTCTCTCCAAGGAATGGGGAATACCACACCGCCGCATAAGGGATCACTCGAGCTATGTGTGCGACACTCTGTCAAGAGCTGTGCAGAGCTATGCGTATGACACTCTGTAATCAGGGAGTACACGAGCCACTTCTCAGCAACTGCGGTGTCTGCAAGTTGACCGACATCCGACAGTACTTCCTTTTATGTGTCGTGCATCTATGCGATTTACACGCCGACCACCAGCGGCTTTGCACTTGCCGCCAGTGCCGGCGGCCGGCGCCGCCTCACGTGCACGGACACGACGGCGTCACCTCTGCAGGTTGCGCTGTAGGACATCATGATCGCCTAGGTCACAGGCGCAGTCATCCAAGGGCAGCCGGATCTAAGATGCTGTTGAGAAGAAGCAGAAGTGGACATCCGTTGGGCAGTTGTAGGCTTTTGTTTGGTGCATGCACGTCGTAGCCAGGTTCTGATCAGATGATCATCGAATCATGATTCGATGATGTACACCAGGCCATAATTATGAGTCACATGCATATAGTCAGGGCTGCAGGACCGGACTTCTGGACCTCTCAGAAGGCAGCCGCCGCTTCGCAGGTTCAGGTGTGGTCGTCAGCTCTCTACGCGGGAGGTGTTGCGATGCTGTGCAGTACAGGGTTCAATTACTCAAGAGCTCAGTGGCAGAGTGCAGCATTCTGATTGCCGCTTCCTCCTCTAATTGGCCAACATTAATGATCATCAGCGCACAGTTTTGCTGCGAACAACGTCACAGTTTTGCTGCGAACAACGTGCACGTTGGTGGGCACATCCATGGGATGCGCTCGTTGTAAAAGCTGAGCAACGCCATATGGATGCGCGTCAAGCGCGACAGGCCATCGTTGTGTCAGATGCCAGGAGCTTCTTCTGCTCCTGTTGGCCTTTAGCAGTTGACTCCAACAATTGTGCCAGCTGCTATGGCGGCAAGACCCCTTGGGCAAAAACACATATAGGTGTCTGTCCCCGCATACCTGCATGCGTTGCAAAAATTAGTGCCGCTTTCTGTTCTGCCATCAGCGGCATGCCACAGCCAGGTTGTGCCGCCAGCAGCATGCCTCGGCTGGCCGTGGCACCCACTGCCACACCGTCTACCTGCCCTGCTTGTTCAGTCGACCTTGGTTTCCCTTGTTCAGCACCTACGCCGCCGGCGGCGCTGTGGGGTGTACCGCCAGTGCTACCTGCCTGTTCGTGAGAGCCATCCCCATCACCAAAGGCTCTCGCGCTCAGCTGCCCAGCACGAAGGTCGCGCCGCGCCGCTAGAGCGTGAAATTGCCGTCGAACGGCTGATGCGGCGACCGCGGCGGCTGCGCCGCCGACGGCGCGCCAAGCCCCGCAAACGCCGCAGGCCCCTGGCTTATGCCCATGCCGCCGCCGCCGCCCACGGGCCCGCCCACCGGCATCGCAATGCCACCGCCGCTGCCGAACATGGGCTGCGGCGGAATGGCGCCTGAGGCAAAGCCGCCGCTGCAGGCGGCCGGCGGCGGCGCGGCGCCGTTACTGCTGCCCGACTGGAAGAACAGGTCCTGCGAATGAGGTAAGATTCGAGATGAGAGGAATGGGTTCACAGCAATCAGCTTGCATTGTGCTGCCTCTGAGTAGGCTCGGAGACGCGCTGCTGCAGGCTCAGCACAGTGCAACTCAGCAGGAAATTGCTGCACATTGCGGGCTGCCGGCAGCCTCCGCGCAGTCAGCATAATCAGGCATGTATCTGGGTGTTTTGTGTTGCACCTGGGCGGGGCTGCCGGCAAAGAGCGTGTTATGCGGCTGTGAGTTGAAGAGCTTCAGGATGTCGTCCGGGCTCCTCTTCATCGCCAGCAGCTGCGCGCAGCACAAGCGGATGCTCAGCTAAACCCTAAACTCTAAACCCTAATAGCATCTATGTCGATGCCCATGATGAGGTTGACCCGCGGATGTCCCAGCACCAGCGGCACACAGACTGGGCGATGGTTTCAAGGTACAGTCACGTGAGCACAGCTGCCCTGCAGTGGTGGCGAGCTTCCAGGCAATGCTGTTGTCGCATCAACAGCCTGTTTATTGGACATGCCGGCAGGGCGCAGCACCTTTGCTGGGGGTGTCGCTGCGAGGCGCGCTGCAGCCGATGCGACACCCAGGCCCGAGTGTGGCTTCGGAGCGAAAGGATCCTGCGCTGCCGCAGCTGCCGGCGGCTTTGCCGGTGAGGCAAAGCCGCTAGCACCCTGGGCGCTGCCGGCGCCGCCGTCGCCGCTGGGCGCAAATGGGTCGTCCCCAAACATTGGGCGCGACTGCAGCAGCTCTGCGACAGAGCCGGCGGAGGAGGCGGCGGTCTGCGAGCGCGGCTGCGGGCGCGGCACCGACGGCGGCGCCGCGGCGGCAGCGGCGGCAGGGTTCTGCGCTGGGGCTGCCGGGCCGGGAGCGGACAGGGACCGGCCATGGCCTGGCCGCTGCGACGGCGGCGAAAAGGGATCGTCTGCCAGTTGCGTCATGTACGAGCCTGCGGCAGCAAACCCAGTGTACAGTCACGGTTGACCTTGGCTGAAGAGGGAGCGCGGGCTGCTGGCGGGAATGCGACACATCGACGAGTCACCACGAGGTGATGAGGGAGGTGCAAGACAGCAGATCGTGTCGCCAGGCGAGGCATTCCTGTTGGGAAACGGAGGCAAAAGGGGCTAAACCCTAAACCCTACGCTCACCTGCAGAGCCGGCAGTGGAGCGAGGCGACGCCTGTGCCGCGCCGCCAGACTGGAACTCGGCCCATTCGCCGCCGCCGCCGCCACCAGGCGCAACGTTGCGGCTGCCGCTGGCCGTCACGAATGCGTCCCAGTCATCACCGCTGGAGGCTGCGTTGCGGGAGGCACACCCATTCAAGTCACACTATGCGTGCAGATGTTTGATGGATGAGCAGTCCATCTCTGGGCGCTGCTGTGGGGCAGAAGGTGGGTGGCCTGCGCCTGCAGGCTGGTGGGCATACCAACCGATGGAGGGATGTATGTCTGCATGGGAATCCTGCAAGAAACTCAGGCCAGTACCGCCAACGCCCGACCAGTCGCGAGGGCTCTGCAAAAGTGGCACACATCAGACACATCACAGAACCAGCCTGCACAACGCTCAGCTCTGCAAGCAATCCCAGGCTGCGCTTGGGACTCGTGAGGCAGCTGCGTTCGTCCGGGGGTGCGCAGCAGCACCAGAGCTCCATGTGTGGCAGCGGCGCCGGCAGCATACAGCACAGAGGCACAAGGCGGCCAAACAACGAACAGTACCTCACCTGACAGCCTCGACACCGCGGCGGTGTTGGCCGCTGCGGGCGGCGCCGTGGACGCCGCCGGCTGGCCGTCCAGGGACATGAGGTCGAAGAGCGCAGCTGGCGCCGGTTGCGCCGGGCGGTCGCCCTCTGAGGCTGACTGCGGAACAGAAAAGGATACCACGTCAACGGCGGACACAGGGGGATCACTGTGCGCATCACGCATTCGCCACCGCGCGGCATGTGCGGCACAAGCGGAGCCTGAAGAATCCGACGAGCTGGGTTGCCACCAGGATATCTAGGCAAGACGTGAAGGCCCTAAACCCTAAACCCTAAATAGCGAACCTTTGGCACCGTCGCCGGGGGAGCGCGCGGCGGCATGCGCTGCCGGTCGGGCGTCGCCGCCGCGGCCCTTTCCGCTGCGGCGCCGATGCCCGCCCGCACCGGCGGCCGCTGCCGCCGGTCCCCGCCGCTGGCACCGCTACCGCCGCCGGAGAGCGGCGGCAGCGGCGGCGACGTGGAGCGCGAGCCCGGGCGCGACGCGGGGCGGCTGCTGCCGCCGCTGGAGGTGGCGTCGCTGCCGCCGGCGATCTCGTCGTCCAGCTCCCCGGCCTCCAGCGCGCACAGGAAGGGGTGTGTCTCATATGTCTCAATCGTTGGCGCGCCCGACCATTGCGTCATGATAAACGCGCGGTCCTTGTACCTGTCGGGATAGTAAGCAGCCGCGCTTGGACACGCTTGAATCGGAGCAGCTGAGAAGGCGGGGCGTCTTAATGCCAGCTTCTCCCTTGAGACGCGCGCTGGTGAAGCACGCTGTTCCAGACCATCGGGGATGTCCCCTTCAGCACGCAGAAACCGAACACCGATGGCATCTTGCAGCAGGAGGGTGCAGCGGAGACTCGCTTCTGGTTGATAAAGACGGACAGGGCACGCATGTCGCCGTCGCGTGGCCGCTCAAAGCTGGGCGGCAGCCGCGCCTCCCAGAACACCGCCGCCCGCCCGTTGCCCATGGCGGCGACAAAGGCCACCTGCTCCGGCAGCCAGGTGTCCAGGTTGGCAGAGCGCACCTTGGACAGGTGCACGCCCATGGACCTGCACGAAAGGCAGAGGGAGACTGGGTGCTGGGCTGCCAAACAAATGTGACGTCTGAGATGGTGCTGCTGCCGCTGAAAGGGGGGCATGAACGACGAACAGAGGCAGCATGTGTGGACGATTTGTGCGGGAGGAATGCAGGAATGCATAGAGCCAGAGGAGGGACATGCCGGACGTTGCATTTGGGCATTGCAGATCGTGAGCATGCAGATGTACTCCATGCGCAACAGGTGCACATGCATCATGTGGTGCTATCACATAAAGTTCAACGGGGGCCCGGGCGAGACGGCTGGATGCAGTTAGTGATGGACCACCCTGCCGTCTGCCGTAGCCAGGGTTGCTTGCAGATGCGTCTTGCACTGGCAACAGACGACAGGAGCTGGTCAAGTCAAGGTCGAAGGGGTTGGAATCGTGCCACAGTCGTTGCCCACCTGTGAATGCCAGAGCAGTTGAGGCAGATGAAGACGCCGAGATTCACAGACGCCCATGTGGGCCCCCGCGCGAGGCAGTCGGCGCATCGCCGATTGTCCTCCTGCTTCATCAGGATGGACAACACGCGCTTGTGTTCCTCATTCTGCGCCTTGCTGACAGCGTTTTTGCTGTTGCTCATGGCTGCAGATGAGAGGCTGCCCGACAGTGTTGCCGGTGGCTGCGGCCGCGTGCGCTGGCTACGCTGTGCTGCTTCGGCCTCGCAGTGATGTCACTGGGGTCGCCCGTTGATCGACGAGAGACAGGCCACGAGCCCCCGTCCGATCCCCGTTTCGAGAGAAATCAGAGCATTTGCAGGTGCCAGACGCACTGCAGAGCGCCGATGCTGTCAGCAACAAAGGGCATCAGTTTGTCACAGCGCCAACCGTGGACCGATGCAAGCCGCGCGACTCAACGGTAGAGGGCAAGGCGTCCAGCAGGCCACGCAAAGATCGATCACTGAAGGGCGACCACGCTGTGATAATACAATTGGGAAACTGCAAATCGCTGGCCAGATTTCGCCTTTGACCAGGTGCGAGTAGGGTTTCCGACAGCACTTGGCCGTTTTGCGGCTCTGATTCTGGCCGAGAGGTCGTGCTGCGCCCATGCTGTCCGGCGAGGCAGGCAATTTTGGTTTTGTGCTGCCCGCCAGCAGTCTGCGAGGGCTTGCCACGGCTACGCACTCATGAGACCATTGCTTGGGCAGGGTGCCGCGCCGCATGCTCTGCATTTGGTTGCAGAGGAACCGTTTCGAAAGTCAAAAAGGGCAGAGCGCTTGCAGAGCAGCTCTCGCTTCACAGCCACACAACGGTGCCATCGAATTGTGTTCTGTGTGATGTGACGGCATTGTGTGCGCTCAATGGCCTGCCTCTTCGCGGGGCAGTGGGTCGATCCCAGTCGCCCAGATGTCTGTTAATTCGCTAGATTATGACAGGCGATGCCCAGACTTTGACACCCTATCATTACAAGCTGTTCTTCAACAGTGCTCACTCCCAGGCGCAGTAGGTGCTCCAACCGTACAGACGGCCAGCACGGCCGTAGCACCGCACGCCATGGCCTCGCAGCTGGATGCCATTCTGGCGGATACAGCTCCGGGACGGCAGTTTTCTCTCGACGAGCTGCAGACGTTCTGGGCGCAGAGCTTGTCGGAGGGCGCCAGAAACGTCGACGCCGAGATCGCAAGGTTTCAGAAAACAGCGAGGGCCTGCATGCTAGGGACGGCGGGCGGCATCAAGGCGCGGCTGGAGAAGCTCCATGCCGTCAAGCAGGCGATGCTGCAGGGTCAGATCGCCAGCGGGCAGCTTGCCAATGGCGTCAGGGCCGCAACCCCCGCAATGCAGCCGCACGGCATTGCCGCTCTGAACAGGCAACACACCAATGCATCCAGGGAGTGGCTCCACACGGTGCGTACATTTCGAGGTCTGGCTCTTTCTGCACGGTCTTACTATAAGGGATGGCATGCATGGGAGAAGACACAGCGGTAGAATTCTGTGAGCGCTGCCTGCATGCCGCCTGTCGAACATTCCTCGCGTAGTCACTCCGGATTCTGGAGAGCATTGCAAGCCTCACACCGCGTGCGACGTGCGTGCAGGCGAAGAGCAACCAGCAGGCGGCTGTCGGCGGCGGCATTTCCGTAAGCTTTTGCATGTGTGTTGTTGCATGTTTGCGGGCTGCATTTCGCAACTGCCGGTCCTCCAGTCTGTACGTGCTCTGCTGTGTAGGGTTTAGGGTTTAGCCTTAACCCTACACCTGCCTGATTGCGTGTGTGCCACCACGCCAGTCCCGGACGAGGGAGCAGCCGCCATGGTTCCAATCAACCTCACAGCTACCTGTTGTCCAGCCGGTAAGATGATCTGTGCATCACCAGCTGGCGGGGTAGCGGGCGGTGCTCCTGCTCTCTTGACAGCCCCTGCAGTCGCAAACGGCCCTCCACTGAGTGACGATCGAGGTCGGCCTGCAGGTCGGCTCGCATGCACCTAGCCTGAGGATCAACCGGGGTAAGGCGATGCAGCGGGAAGCCAACACGCCTGGCAGTGTCACAGGTGTGCGATGAGTGTCGCATCATGCCGGCTTGATTGCAGGCGTTCGAGGTTCAGTTCTGCTGCTTGTGGACTCTCTCCATGGAGCATTGACGTGCGTGCATGTGGGTGTGTGCCTGACACGATCGTCGCGACTATCACAGCCGGCAGACGGCCTGGCAGCCTGCACGACTCGGATTTCTACGGCAGGGGCGGCCGCCAGGCGCAGCTGGCGACGCAGAAGATGACGGCACTGGAGGGTAAGGCGCCTGCTGACTCTGGAGTAGTTCGGACACTTTTTCCGTCGCATCCCACACGCCACAAACATCTATCGCCTTGCTTCGAAATTTTTACCTTTCCCTTTGCAACTGCAGGAGCGCAGGCGAGAAGGTGAATCTGACAGTGGCACATGCTGCCCATGCAGTGCATGGTTGCTCGTCAACTTCGATGCGATCAAGACCAGCTGCGATGCTCTGCTAATCAGCTGGCTCCTGGTTGGGTACAGGTTAAAGTGCGGCACATGCAACAACTTGTTCCACCATGATGAGCTGCGATACAGCCAGGTATGAATTTGTGGGATGCCTGAATTCCTGAACAAGCTAGAAGGCAGGGCCGGATCCGACGGTTCGTTGTATTAGCTCGCGATCTCAGTGAGAAAGTGATTTCAGCAGTCGATGCAAAGTGCTCCATTCCAGGCAACGCTTCTTGCCCAACCTGTGCACGGCAAGGCCAAAGCGGCCACGATATGCATCATTGCGATATATAGTCATGCGAGCGTGTGGCATGAATTTCATGCAGGTGCGCGGCACACCGCGCACGGACCTCACCTGCCGCATCTGCTGGGACACTATCATGGGAGGGAAGCGCTGGCCAGACCCGGTGAGCGGACCTTTTGGGCGTTTGCAGAAGCTGCTGTTTGATGCACTACGAGCATGAACCCCTCAGGGGCTGTCTCAGGTGCTGCTGCCTGTCGCTGCTGCATCATCAACACTTGATCCATTCAAGCATCGCCCGCTTTGCAGAAACTGCACATTGACGGTGACCCTCCAGCTTGTCAGGGTCGGCGGTGGCAGTTGCATCCACTCGCAGGTGCATGCAGTTCATGACCGCTTGTGTGGGGACCTCGTGGCAGGCTCGCGACAGGATGCGGCCGTCCGACGACGAGGCGCCTGTCGGCGGGCGCAAGAAGCAGAGCACGCTCAGCAAGATGGCCCCGCTGGCGCTGACAGCGACCCAGACACGGAAGTCTGGCGGCGGCCGCGGCAGCGGCGGCGGCGGCGGCGGCAGCAGCGGCGAGGGCAGCGACTGGGCGCCGGGCAGCGGCGGCGGGCGGCGCAAGGCGGCACCCAAGAGGAACGCGCGCGGGGCGACGGCCGGCACGCAGGCGAGTGCACTGAACGCAGATCTGGTCGTGGGTCTGGTCGTGCCTGTGCGTCCAAGTCTCACAAGGGGCGCTTCGTGTGCATCCAGGACTACGGGGCCATGACCCTGTTGCAGTCTTGTGCCAGCTGTCTTTCGTGCGAGGGATGGAAACCCGAAACTCGAAACCCTAAACCCTAAACCCTGCCCATGTTGCAGTGTGTCCTTCAGGGACCGTTTGTGCCAACGTCCACAAGACCTTCGTTGCGCAGTGTGTGCTGTTCGTTTTGCTGACAATCACCTTGTCCCTTCCGGGGGGCCGCAGATGCCGGAGGGCAACGCCGACGAGCCGGTCACGCTGCTCAGCTCCGACGAGGACGAGCCGATGGCGATGCCGGCGGGGCGAGGCGGCGGCGCCGGCGCCGGCCCGGCAGCCGACTTCGAGTGGCCGGGAGGCGACATCGAGGCGCCGCGGCGGACGAAGCGCCACAGCGCCCACAAGAGCCCCTCTGAGCGCTTCAAGGTGTTTACTTCCAGCCAGTTGTTGTGGATATAGTGCAGCGCGTCTGCCAAGGGCACTCGGCTGCTCTGCTGTTCCATCTGCTGTTCCATCTGCTGTTTCATCTGCTGTTTCATATGGCCTCAATGTTGTGGCGCTTCCACAGTGTGCAAGTGCTGCAGCATGTGAGGCGGGGACGGCTGCATGCAATCCTTGGGAGTCAGCGCCGGATCCCTGCCTGATCCAGCATGCCAGCCCGCCATCGGCAGCTGCCTGGGTGTGACCGGCTTGACTTGGCTCGAGCGTTCTGAACATCGAAACCGCTGCAGGGCTGCGTGGCGGTATACCCGCCGGGGCGGGCGGACGGCGTGGAGGTGCGTGGCTCGGATCTGGCGCGCCTGGAGGCCGACGAGTTCCTCAATGACACCGTCATCGACCTGTACATCCGGTGCGTTCACGAAGGCGGTTGGTGTCGCGCAATCCTCGTCTGGGCTTCCCCGCCTGGCTTTATGCCCAGGACTGATACTAGCTTCCCCGCCTGGCTTTATGCCCAAGACCTCAAAAGGAGTATGAAATTTTGCAGGTCATGAGGCGAATGCTGCTTAGAACGATCGCCCCTGCTGAACCTTGTCGTGGGCGGCGTCATTCTCCACTTCTCAGCGACGCCCTCGTCAGCAACCTGCTGACCTCAAGAGGGCATACAAGATGAAACACTCCAACGTGATTGCAGGCGCATCGAGGACCACCTGCCGGAGCACATCCGGGAGCGCTGCCACTTCTTCAATTCCTTCTTCTTCAAGAAGCTGACGGAGAAGGCGCCGGACCGCAAGTCGGGCGGCAGCGGCGGGTCCGGCAGCGGCAGCGTCGACGCCGTCGTGCTGGGCAGCCCCACGGTCAAGGACACGCCGTTCAAGCGCGGCTTCGAGCGCGTGCGCAAGTGGACGCGGGTGCGCACCTCCTGTCGTTGCACGCAGTTGGAAACCGCTCGACATTGTGTTGTTGATCCAAAAGGTCTCCTCTGGCGAGGCTCCTTGACAATATAAGTGGTATATAAAATAACAAAAACATATCTTCATGCATGTAAAACATAACAATATAAATAAAATACTACCAAAGCGAGAAACTCCTCTGTGGCGAGGCTCCTCCCTCGGGCGGCAGCTACTCAACCGCGCCAGAGCCGCCCTGCCTCGCAGGTCATACCGCGACATTGAAGACCAACCCCACTGGCGCCAGCATGTTTCAGGCTTGCGGGCCTTCCGGGTGGGAAATGTGATATATAAACCACAGACACTATAAACACACACTATATACACTATATACATACACTATGTACATACACTATATACAGACACTTTATAAACCACAGAAACTGATTTCAGTCGTCGTTTGAGACACGCGCATGATCACAGCATGTGTGTGTGCGTGCAGGGCGTGGACATCTTCGCCAAGGACTGGCTGTTCATCCCGTACCACGACTACCTGCACTGGAGCCTCATCCTCGTGGCGCACCCGGGCGTGCTGCCGGGCGATGACCCGCAACGCGCGCAGTGCATCGTGCACTTCGACTCCATGGAGGGCGGTGCGTTTGTGAAGAGG